>Ga0180431_10001814_pt1 | contig 29069 bp, 42 predicted proteins | sample SS_ome_11_FD_132459 | JGI IMG/M metagenome (GOLD analysis project Ga0180431, IMG submission 132459) | Hypersaline lake sediment archaeal communities from the Salton Sea, California, USA - SS_1_MS_1 metaG | ecosystem: Environmental > Aquatic > Non-marine Saline and Alkaline > Hypersaline >... | reverse complement strand
TTGCAATCGTGCCTCGCGTAAGGTTTAAGCTTTGGCTGTATATTTCTCAGGTCATTTGCGATAAAACGGTTGCCGACATACGTTGCTAAATACGTGAAGTAGAGGCAATTTTTATAGGATATGTCAAAGCCGGCTGAAAATTTATGTTTTGGCACAAGCGGCATTTCGCTGCCGGCAAAATCGTCACCGACAAAAAAGGTTTTTTCATAAGTATAATTGGCGAATCCGCGTATCATGTCATCAAAAAGATACAGGTCCCCCGTTACCTCAAGCCCCTGGTGTATGACGTGATGGTGAACCGAATTTCGCTGAAAATTAGGGAGCGACTTCAAATAAAGCTCGTTTTTTACGTCCATGATATAGTAATTCGCCATTAGGCCCATATATTTCGAAGAATTTTCTTTTATGCCGATTTCGTAATTCATGCCGACCTGCGGTTTAAGGTCAAGATTCAGGCCGCCGGCGATTCTTCCGGTTCGCCAATCCGTATACATCGACTGATACCATTCATCGACTACCGGAAACCTGAACGATCGCGAAATTGACGCGTACACGGAGGATCTCGGATTATATTTATACGTTAGCCCGGCGTCGTATGAATACTCAAAAGGTTTTTTCTTATTGTTTCCCACAAGCTGGGCTTGCTGATCAAATTCATAATATGCCCATTCACCCCTTACCCCGCCGTTCGCGATTAACGAAAATGGAAGCTCTACGGTATCGGTTATATATAACCCGAGCGTGTCTTTATATATGATGATCGTGTCCATCGCGGCGAGCCACCCCTCATTTATCTCGTCTTTATTTTTATAGTAGTCAAGGCCGGCCATGATGCGGTTATCGATGTCAAAAAAAGTTGTTGTAAAAGCGGCCCTGGGGGTAACGGCAAATGTCTTGATATGGTTGGCTCCGGCCATGACCCAGAGAGGATTGCTTGAGTTTGTTCTTCTTCCCCGCGTAAGTAAATCAACGGAGAAAAAAGTTTCCCCGAAACCGAGATCACATTTTACTTCAGGCGTGAACATAAAATAAAAATCTTCTGTTCGCGCGCGATTCTGCGGCGTAATACTGCCTTTTCGTCCTATGCTGTTGATGTCGACCGGCTTTACCGCGCCGGGTAAACCGTACCAGTCCCTGTGATACCCGGCGGTTAAACGCAAGTTCGCGAAATCGGCCGGTTTTAGCGTTATTTTGGTATCATAGTTTATCGTCTCAAGAGAGCTATTTATCCTGTGCCCGTTGTTGTAGGTTGTGGTTGCCGTGGCGTAGTAGTCCATAAAAGGGCTTCCGCCTTCTATGTATGCCTTAAAGGCGTTATACCTGAATGAACCTGTCTCGTATTTCGCCCCCACTTCGGGCTTTTTACCTTTTCCGCTTTTTGTTATTATATTTATGACGCCGCCGGTTGCGTTATCACCGTAAAGTACGGTCTGAGGGCCTTTTACCACCTCGATTCTCTCGATTGAATCTATGTCAATTTGTGACCAATCGGCCCCGGATAGGTCGATCTGGTTTGAGCGCCTTCCGTTAACCATGACCAGTACATTCTGCGGCGCCGAGTCCCCGAATCCCCTCATATCTACCCGCATCGTTTTTCCGTTACCGATAAAATCGCTGACCACGATGCCGGCTTTATTTCGCAGTAGGTCCGGGACATATTTGTCATTAGACCTGCCTATTTCCCCGGATGTTATTATGGTTAAATCCTTACTGGGGTTTAGCGAGGGGTCCTCATATCGCGTTGGCGTGACCACGATCGGATCCAGGCGCCTGGATGGGCTGATCAATGCGCCAAAAGGCGATAGCGTTTCGTCCAGCGCCTTTCCGATAATGCTTGGCTTTTCGCTGTCTTTATCCTGCGCAAAGACAGGCCCGATGCTTAAAAAATACACAAATAAAATTAAAAATAGCTTTTTCATTTCTTTCCTTTCGCAATACTGAAAACAAAAAACCCTACGCCTTTCGGCATAGGGTTATACCCGCTTTCTTCATCCCTTATATGCGGTGTTTTCTCGACACCTTAAATATACAGGCAGGTCTTCTGACTCCCGGATCTTTCTACTTCCGCGCCTTCCCGTCCGCCTTCGCCGAATTACTTTTGCGTTCGGCCGCGGCGAGACAGTGGCGTTGCGGTTTCGTCCCCGATTACAGCGGCGGGACCGCGCTCGTCTCGAACGAGCTTCCCTTTAAAGCCCTTGCGGGCACCCGTATAGAACGTAATGTTAAAGAACAGCGGTATACTATCAAATTTTGCGGCGGGTGTCAACAAAAAATTTTCAAACTGGCTGAGGGCGTCCGGGCGGCATTGAAAAATCGTTGATTACCGTCTATATAATTTATCCGGGGAGAAGATCGCAATAATAAAAACGCCCCTCGCGCAGCACGGTTTCCCCTTTATTAAATCGTACTTTTTCCCTGAATATCGGGCCGTCGTATACGAATGAGTGGAATTCACCGTTTTCACCGCCTTTATCAACGCCGTCGGGTATCTCCGAAAGGAATTGTTCGCCGAAACGCCTGCCGGCAAACGTTCCGTCAAGAAATTTTCCGTCGACACATGTAATAATCGCCTTGAATCCCAGATTTATAAATGCGCGGGCAAGCCGCGCGCTATTTCTTTGCCATAACGGGAATACGGCTTTCATGCCCAGTTCCGAAAGATTTTTTTCACGGTATTTCCTCACGTCTTCCAGGAAGACATCTCCGAAAACCACCGAGGAAATGCCGTGGCTGAGGTATTTTTCCAGGGTTTTTCGCATTACCCTTCTGTATTCTTTATCAGTGGATTTTTTTGAAATGTATATTTCGTCAAGCGGCAGCCCAAGCGCGCGCGCCTGTTTTCTTAACAGGGTTTGACGCACGCCGTGCATACTGGAGCGCCGGTAGTTCCGGGTTACCGTTTGCAAAAGAACCTCTATCTCATATTTTTTGTTTTTCCGGATTTCATATAAGGCAAGAGCGCTATCCTTACCCCCGCTCCACGAAAACAGCGCTTTTTCTTTCATGATTTTAATATTCTATGCCGGGGCGCGCTTTCAGGCCTTTTCGGTAGGGGTGTTTTACCTCGCGCATTTCGGTTATGAGATCGGCACGTTTTAAAATGCTCTTCGGGCAGTATCTTCCCGTAAGTACAAGCTCCACACCACGGGGCTTTCGCGTTATTATTTCGGTAATGTCCGCAGAATTTATTAAACCAAGATTCAGCGCGACGTTTACCTCGTCTAGTATGACAACATCGTACTCGCCCGACATTATAATTTTCCGCGCCTTCATAAGGCCCGCCGCGGCGAGGCTGAAATCGATTTTTTTCGCTTTTCTTTTTATCAGGCAGCCGCGGCCGCATTGAACGGCCGTAATTTTTTTTAATTTTTTAAGTGTCTTCATTTCGCTGTAAGCGGCGCTTTTCAGAAACTGCATTACGTAAACAGATAACCCCGCGCCCGCGGCCCTTAACGCGAGGCCCAATGCCGCGGTAGTTTTACCCTTTCCGTTACCCGTATAGATTTGAACGAGCCCCTTCTTCATAGAAGCGCCTTTCCGGCTAAACTTAAACCCAGAACGATAAATCCCGCGAGACAAACACCTACGGCGATCGCCGGGAACGCGTAACGAAACCGTATTTTAAAAAGCGTGGCGGCGACGCAGCCTGTCCATGCCCCGGTTACGGGCAGTGGTATCGCCACGAACAGGATAAGGCCGAACGCCTCGAATTTCTCCACAAGTGTTGCTTTTCTTCTTGTACGCTCGAATAGCCAGTTAAAGAACCTCTCGAATATATCTATGCGTCGAAGCTTGTCGGTTACGGGCTGCAACAAAAATAAAAGTGGTATGACCGGCAAAATATTACCGCAAAACGCGAGTAAATAAGTTTTAAGAGGCGAAAAACCCATCGCGAGGCCCAGCGGAATAGCGCCCCTCAATTCCGAAACAGGCATCGCCGCGAGGAAGGCCACCGCGATTTCCTTGTTAAACGCCGCCAGTGAATGCGCAATTTGCTCCAGCATAGTTTATTTTTTTAACCCCTTACGTAGTGCTTTGGCTCGGGAATTATTAACACCGAGTCATTTGCGACAGGTGTCAGCTGCCGGCTGAATTACTCTCTCCATCCCTCTTTACCCAGAAGCGGGACAAAAACGCAGCCGCATATGTCCGAAGATGTAAAGCCCCCGGGGCCCTTCTCGATTAATGTTAATACCTGGCTGGATGATGGGCCGAGCGGGATTACGATCCTTCCGCCTTCCGCGAGCTGTCCTGTATAGGCGCCGGGAATTTTAGGCGACGCCGCGGTAACGATAATACCGTCGAAAGGGGCATGGTCTTTCCATCCCAGGGTTCCGTCCCCTACCCCGCAGGTTACGTTTTTGTACCCTAAGTTCTTTAAGAGATCCCCGGCCCGTTTCGCGAGCGGGGATATGCGCTCCAGTGAATAAATCTCTTTCGCGAGTCCGGACAGGATCGCGGCCTGGTAACCGCTGCCGGTACCTATCTCAAGTATTTTTTCGGTTCCCGCCAGGCGCAGGCACTGGGTCATCAGGGCGGCCATATACGGCTGAGATATGGTCTGATTTTCGCCGATGGGAAGAGGGTAGTCCTCGTAAGCGTTTTCGCGAAAATCTTCGGGAACAAATTTATGGCGTTCAACTTTACGAAAAGACTCTAAAACGCGTTTATCGGTTATGCCGCGCGGCAAAAGTTGCCGTTCAACCATTATCCGGCGAAGGTCCGCGTAATTCATTTTTCCCCAAAGTATGCTTTTAAAAGAAGGCTCATAAATCTGAGGGTATCTTTTACGGGGTGTATGCGGCTCAACTCATCCCTGTAAATGCTTTCCACAGGTACGGAAGCGATTCTCATGTTTTTACGGGATGCCTTTATTAGAAGCTCCGATTCCAGGTCATATTTGCTTGACTCAAGTTTTATGGTTTCAAGAACGCCGCGCCTTATCAGGCGGAACCCGCACTGCGTATCCGGGATGCGTTGCCTGCAGAGAGCCGAGAGCACCGAAGACATGATCCTGTTTGTTACTTTTCTCACAAAAGGCATGTCTTTTGTGAGGCCCATGCGGTTTCCCAGCACTATATCGTCATTTTGTTCACGAGCGTGATCTATAAATTTCCGGATGTCATTCGGGTTATGCTGGCCGTCGCCGTCCATTATTATGACAGAATCAAAATTCGTTGTTCTTAATATAAAATCAAAACCTTTCTTGAGGGTTGCGCCTTTACCGAGATTTTTTATATTTCTAATTACAATGGCCCCACTTTCGGAGGCGGCTTTTTCCGTGTTATCGGTGGAGCCGTCGTCCACGACCACGACTTCAAGCCCCATTTTTTTTATATCTTTTACCACGGCGCCGATAGCGGAGCCTACATTATAGGATGGTATTAAAATACACGTTTTCATTTTTTCCACATTTTACGAAAAGCGTACCATTGATCGGGGTATTCTTTTATATATTTCTCTATAACGGAAATGTATCGGCGCATGATGGTTGCGATGCCGTCTTCCGTGTTTTCCCCGAAGCCGCGCGGAATGGGCGGCGCAAAAATTTGCCTGAAAGTATCATCTTTCATTCGGAGCGTGAACGTGGGCACGATCGATGCCCCTGTTTTTAAACTGAAAAATGCCGCGCCCTTTGGGAAAACAGCTTTGCGGCCGAAGAAATCCATATATATACCGTGATCGGAAAAATTCCTGTCTCCCACGATCCCGAGGATATTGTTTTTTCGCAAAACCCTGAAACAATTCTTGAGCTGGGCCCCCACAGGGATAACTTTTACGTTGGCCAGGGAACGTTGCTGAAGAAAAAAATCGTTAATTCTGCTGTCTTTATGCTCAAGCGCGATGACTGAAAGCGGATAACCAAGGCTCGCGACGATTACACCGCCAAGCTCCCAGTTTCCCATATGGGCCCCCACAAGGATCACGCCGTTTCCCGCCGCCAGCGCCTTATCAAGATTTTCCTTACCCTCCATGGTTATATAATTAACCATGTAATCCTGGTCTAATTTCGCGAATCTAAAAAAATCCACAAGGTATTTGGCGAAATTCCTGAATATGCCCCTGATGTGCCTTCGGATTAATTTTTTGTTTTTATTTCCAAGAACAACCATGAGGTTATATTCAAGTTCAGCCTTGTCTTTGCGCGCGAAAAGGTAGTACACATCCGCCATGAAAACGGCTACCGCGTAACACACGCTGACAGGAAGCATTAAGGCAAACCATCTTCCGATCCTGTAAAGCGAATACAACATTATTTAATCCTATTCAGCACAGTTTCGACGATATCCGGGGCGCTTTTTGGCCTTGAAAGCGCCCTGGCCCTTGAACGCATATTTTTAAGGGACTCGGGGTGCGAAAATAATTCCGTAACAAAAACACCCACATCGGAAAGATTATCGATTTTGATCGCAACCTTGTGTTTTAGCAGGTGATCGGTATTCATTTGTTCCTGGCCCGGTATCGGTTTTACTATCAGAACGGGCAGGCCTTTCGCCAGGGATTCGCTTATTGTAATGCCTCCGGGCTTTGTGATGATTAGGGAGGATATTTCCATCAGCTCTTCTATGTTTTCCGTATAAGGGAAAATTATCATTTTTTTCGCGAGCCGCTTTTGCCGTTTTTTGAGCATGCGATAGAGTTTTTTATTTCCGCCGGCGACAGCCACGATCTGTAATTCTGTTTTTAATCCGCTTAGAATTTTTACTATTTCCATTACCGGGCCGATCCCCTGGCTTCCGCCCATTATGAGAATGACCGGCGCGGCTTGTGACAGGCCCAGGGAATCCCGTACCCTGGCGCCGTCTATGGGGTTGTTGAATTTGGGATCGATAGGGATACCCGTTACTCTTACCTTATCCGCTGATATACCGTTAGAAATAAGCTTATCCCCGGTTTCCCTGGAGGGAACAAAATAAAGATCAACGTTGTCGTACATCCAGTAATAATGCGGGGCGTAATCCGTAAGTGCCCCGGCAAGTAAAAGATTGTGAGGCCCTCTTTTTTTGCAGTCCGCTATGATCCCGCACGGGAAGGCCTGGGTACAGATAACCGCATGCGGCCGGAACCCGTCAAGCAGGTTTTCCATTTTTTGTGAGTTGTATTTATGAATCGCTTCCCTTAATATCTGCGTTTTTTTTATGACCTTCGGATTATCGTAGAGGTATCCCCAGATTTCGGGTGTGCGTCTTATAATACTCATATACGCTTTGTTTATTATTTTTTCGAGAATGGGATTGGTATAATTGAAGGAATTTACGTTGAGTATCTCTAAGTTATCGCATGTTTTATGGAAGGCCGATTCTATGGCGAGGCTCGCGTGATGGTGCCCCGAATTTTCAGAGATGTACATCAAAAGGATGCGTTTTTTATTCATGCCCGCTAGGTTTCCATCTCCAGAAGCCGTTTTATTCTTTTTACAGCTTCCTTGAGCCGCTTTATATTTTCAACGAGAGCGAATCTTACGTAGCCCTCTCCGTATTCCCCGAATCCCGTTCCGGGCGCGATAACAACACCGGTTTCTCTTATCAGAAGAGCTACGAATTCCATTGAAGAAAGAGCGCTGTACTTATCAGGTATGCGTGCCCACACGTAGAAGGTTGCTTTCGGCAGGGGTACCTCCCAGCCGATTTTCGCGAGGTCGCACACAAGGGCGTCGCGCCTTTTCTTATATACTGAAACGGTTTTTTTTATGCATCCCTGGGGCCCCAGGAGAGCTTTTATGGTGGCGTACTGAATCGGCTTGAAAATGCCAAAATCTATATAGCTTTTGGTTTTTGCGAGTGTTTTTAAGATATCGCGGTTTCCAACGGCAAACCCCATGCGCCACCCGGCCATGTTATACGACTTGGAACAGGTATGAAATTCTATACAGGTTTTCTTCGCGCCTTTTGTCTGGAGAATGCTGGGCGCGGTATAGCCGTCAAACACTATATCGGAATAAGCCAGGTCATGGCCTATTATGATATTTTTTCCCGCGCTCCAGCTGACGACATCACGGAAAAATTCCGGTGTCGCGACCGCCGTGGTGGGGTTATGGGGGTAACTCAAAAAAAGGAGTTTCGAGCGCCTTGTAATATCTTTTGGCAAAGCCCTCAGATTCGGAAGGTACCCGTTTTTTTCATAAATCGGTATATTGTGAAGTACGCCGCCGGCGATAAGCACGCCGTTGAAATGAACGGGATACGCCGGGTTCGGGACCAGCGCCACGTCTTCGTTGTTTAGAAAGGCCAGCGAGAGATGCGCTATTCCTTCCTTGGAGCCGATAAGGGGAAGCACTTCCGAATCGGGTTCAAGTTTGACGCCAAAACGCGTATCGTACCATTTCGCTATCGCTTGCCTCAGTTTTATCTCGGAAGTGTCTATCGACCTTGAGTATCTATAATTTTCGCTTACGAGAGCGCTCTTCCGGAGTTCGTTCACAATGTGTTTTGGCGTTGGCTGGTCGGGATTTCCCATTCCAAGATCTATTATATCAACGCCTTTTTTTTGAGCCTCTTCTTTCAACTTGTCTATAGTTGTGAAAAGATAAAGCGGCAATCTTTTTAGCCTATTTGCTTCCCGCATGTTTTCTCCTACAATTTAGCCAGAATACCTTTTACGATTTCCGCGGACCTTACGAGGGCGCTTAGCTCTCCCTCCGGCAGTTTCCATTCCTGTATTTCCTCGATACCGTTTTTCCCCAGCGAGACCGGTAACCCGATAGCGCAGTCATTTATTCCATATTCGCCCCGGGCGATCGCCGAACACGCTATTACTTTTTTTTCGTCGCGTATAAGCGCGTTCAGGATCTCAAGGCACGCCGCGCTTGGTGAAAAATAGGCGCTTCCGGATTTTAATAATTTTACTATTTCGCCGCCTCTCATTTTTGTTTTCTCTACGAGCCGTTCGATGGCGCCCCGTTTTAATATTTTATCCAGCGGTTTTCCTTCCACGCTTGTTTTCGAGATCAACGGCACCATCGTGTCACCGTGGCTCCCCAGCACAAATGTATCAATATTTTCCGGCAAAACACCCATTTCCTGCGCCAGAAGAGCCTTGAATCTTGCTGTATCCAGGCCACCGGCCATACCGAGGATTTTTCTTCGGTCCCACGCTGTTTCCCGGTACGCCAGATACGTCATTACATCCAGCGGGTTTGTAACTATGATGAGAATTGACCCGGGTGCGAATTCTTTTACGCTTGCGGTAACGGCGCTTACGATCATCCGATTCCTACTTATGAGATCATCCCGTGACATACCCGGTTGCCTGGGAAAACCCGCTGTCACAACAACTATTTTTGAACCGTTTATTTCCCGGTAATTATTTGTGCCGGTTACCGTTTTTTTGTACCCCATAAGCGGAGCGGAGTCGATGAGGTCAAGCGCCTTTGCCCTGGCTAAATCGCCCGCGGTATCTACAAGGACAACGTCCGCCAGTCCGCGACCCAAAACGCGCTCGGCCAGGGCTGAGCCCACATTGCCCGCGCCTATTATGGATATCTTCATGTTATCCGTTCCGCCCTGTTCCCTTCGCCGCGTTTAATTTCGCGATAATCGCATCGGTCATCTCTGTCGTACCGGCCGCATTAGGATCGTTTCGGTCTTCTTTCAGGTCGTATGTTACGTTTTTCCCCTCACTTATTACTGACGCGATAGCGTTTTCAAGTGAGCGCGCGGCCTCTTTTTCGCCAATGTGGCGCAGCATAAGTACCGCCGATAGCAGCATTGCCGCGGGGTTAGCCTTATTTTGCCCTTTATACTTGGGCGCGCTTCCGTGAGTCGGCTCGAATACGGCGATATCATTTCCTAAATTAGCCCCGGGCGCTACGCCCAGCCCCCCGATAAGCCCGGCGCATAAATCCGATAGTATATCCCCATAGAGATTGGGTGTTACCAGTACGTCATAAAGCTGGGGCTTCTGCACAAGCTGCATGCACATGTTATCCACGATTCTGTCCTCAAACTCGATATCCGGAAAATTTTTCGCCGTTTCCCGCGCGATTTCAAGAAATAACCCGTCGGTATGTTTCATTATATTGGCTTTATGGACAGCGGTAACTTTTTTTCTTTTGAATTCTCGGGCATATTCAAAAGCGAATTTCACGATTTTTCGCGAAGCGCCTTCGGATATCGGCTTGATACTCAGGGCGGACCCGCTTCTTATTTTTACGCCTGAATTTTTTTCTATGGAAGAAAGCACCTCTTCAAGGCCTTTTGTGCCTTTCTCAAATTCAATACCGGAATAAAGGCCCTCGGTGTTCTCTCTTATAACCACTAAATCCACGTTTTCGTAATGTGTTTTAACGCCTTTATAAAGTTTACATGGCCTTACGCAAGCAAAAAGGTCAAGTTCCTGGCGTATTTTTACGTTTACGCTTCGAAAACCTGAACCGACCGGAGTTACAATCGGGCCTTTTATGCCGATCCTGTTTTTTCTCAATGAACGGATTACATTCTCGGGAAGGGGCGTCCTGTATTTTTCCATGACGTCTGCGCCGGCCTGTACGATATCCCATTTTACATCTATGCCCGTTGCTTCAACCGCGCGCTTCGCGCACAAACTTATTTCATTGCCTATGCCGTCTCCGGGGATCAGGGTAATGTTATGTCTCAATTTCAAGCCTTCCTTTGTGTTTTTTAAAATATTCCACCATTCCTCCATCAGAGAGAATTTTTCTTGAAAGGGCCGATATGGGTTTACAAGTGATATTAAGTCCTTTTGATTTATTTTTTATCATGTTCCTGTCCAGATCCAGTTCCAGCTCATCGTGGTCGTCTATATAGTTAGTATTGCACTCCAGGAGCAAAAGTCCGAGATTTAAGGCGTTTCTGTAAAAAATTCTCGCGAAACTTTTTGCCACAACCGCCCTGATACCCGCGGCCTTCAGGGCCTGCGGCGCCTGTTCCCGCGACGATCCGCAGCCGAAATTTTCCCCGCTTATTAAAAAATCCCCTTTTTTTATTTTTTTATAAAAATCTTTCTCCAGGTCCTCAAAAACGTGTTTTGCCAGTTCCCTTGCCTCGCGTATTCGAAATTTATAACGCCCGGAAATTATGTAGTCCGTATTTACGTTATTTTGCAGCTTTCTCAGGCGGTGTGCCAGGTTACTCATCGGTTTAGCCTCCTGGAAAAAGACCGCGGATCGGAAATCCTGCCTGCGAGCGCTGATGCGGCGCAGGTTGCCGGGCTTGCGAGGAATATATTCGCGTTGGGATTACCCATCCTTCCTTTAAAATTACGGTTTGCCGTTGAAATAATATTTTCTCCGTCCGCGGGAACGCCGTTATGCGTACCGACACACGGTCCGCATCCGGGCCCAAGTATGGCGGCGCCCGCGTTTATGAAGGTTTCAATATAGCCTTTTTTGATCGCGCTTAAAAAAATATCACGCGAGGCAGGCGCGATCATGAGTTTCGTCCCGGCGTGAACCTTATTGTTCTTAAGTATGCTGGCGGCGATTTTAAAATCTTCCAGCCGGCCGTTTGTGCACGTCCCGATGAAAACCTCGTTAATGCGAGTGCCCTCAACCTCTCCGATCGAAACAACATTATCGACTTCATGCGGCAAGGCAACCTGCGGTGCCATGTTCTCCACGTTATATTCCTCAACGCTCTGGTAAGATGCCCCCTCGTCCGCAGCAACCGGATGCGGTTTTCTCTTTGAACGCCGGGCAATCCAATTCAACACTTTTTTGTCCGCCTCAAATATGCCGCATTTCGCTCCCATTTCAACGGACATATTCGCGATTGTGAAACGGGCGTCGATGCTCATCCTTCCGATTGTGTCCCCGCAAAATTCCAGCGCCTTATAGTTTGCCCCTTTTGAGGTAATCGTTTTTATTATTCGCAGAGCTATATCCTTCGAATAGACCCCCACGGGCAACTTACCGTGCACGATTATTTTTATCGTTTCCGGAACCTTAAACCAGTTTTTACCGCTCGCGAGGCTTATCGCAAGATCGGTTGAACCGACGCCCGTGGAGAACATGTTAAGGGCGCCGTAAGTACAGGTATGTGAATCCGCCCCAACTATGAGGTCGCCGCACGTTATAAGGCCTGATTCAAGCATCAGCTGGTGACATATACCGCGGCCGATATCGGATATTTTTACAGAATGTTTTGCGGCGAAATCGCGCATTAATTTATGTATCGACGATACTCCGATATTCGGGCTCGGAGCGCTATGATCGATAAACATGGCGAATTGCGAGGGGTTAAAAACTTTACCGGTGCCCAGCTTTTCGAAGTTTTCTATTATCAGGGAGCTTGTCCCGTCCTGCCCAAGGCAAAAATCCACTTCACATATGGCTATTTCCCCCGCCCGCAGTTCTCTTTGGGCGTGAGAGCTCAATATTTTTTCCGCGATCGTCTGTTTTATAATTTTTGCAGCCATTTTTCCATCCTGTCGAGCCCTTTTTTAATGTTTTTCAAACTCGTAGCGAAACTCAACCGCACGTGGGTGTCTGATCCGAAACCGATGCCGGGTACGCAAGCGACATGAGCCTCATCCAGGAGCCTCGCGGCGAATGTTAGCGAATCAAGCCCCGTTTCCGTGATGTTGCAGAAAATGTAAAATGCTCCCCGCGGCTTTACGCACGAAATTTTTTCCATGGAATTTATGCGCCCGGACATGTAGTCTCTTCTTTCAGCAAACTTTTTTTTCATTTCGCCAACTTCTTTTCCGCGCCGCTCAAGCGCTTCCACCGCGGCTTTCTGGCTTATTGAGGCCGGATTTGACGTGGAATGGCTTTGCAATGCCGCGATTTTTCTCATAATCTCCCCGGGCCCGGCGGCATAACCGATTCTCCATCCGGTCATGGAAAACGTTTTTGAAAATCCGTTTACCGTAATAGTCTGTTTAAAAATCCCGCTGTTTATCGAACCGATGGAAACGTGCTTTCCTCCGTCGTATATAAGTTCTTCGTATATCTCGTCGCTTATCACGATAAGCTTTTTTAAAACGGCGATTTTTGCCACTTCTTCAAGTATGGGTTTTCCGAATGTGGCCCCGGTTGGATTTGATGGACTGTTCACTATTATGGCTTTCACGTGTTTTGTAATGGCTTTCCGAATAGACGAAATCTCCGGCACAAAACTGTTTTTTTCTTTTGCCTCTACGATACGCGGCGTCGCGCCGCTAAGTTTCACCATTTCCGGATAACTTACCCAGTACGGCGATACAATAATAACTTCATCTCCCGGGCCGCACAACACCTGGAATATGTTGTATAAGGCGTGTTTTGCGCCGCAGGAAACCACGATCTCTTCGGGTGTATACGAGAGCCCGTTTTCCCTGTTGAGTTTTTGCGCTATCGCTTTCTTGAGTTCGGGAGTCCCTGAAACCGGCGTATATTTTGTGAAACCTTTCTCTATAGCACGGATTCCCGCTCTTTTGATGCCGGAAGGGGTGTCAAAATCAGGCTCGCCGGCCCCGAATCCGACTACGTCGAGGCCCTGTCTTTTCATGGCCTTCGCCTTTGCCGTTATCGCGAGCGTAAGCGAGGGCTTCAGGCGAACTACCCTATCAGCAAATTCCATACTCTACCTCCGCTAGCATTACAATATATCATAATTTTAACATGTAAACAAGTGGAAATTTCGAGGCTTTGTGGGTATACGCCTCCGACGTATTTGCCGGCGTCTTACACAAAAAATTGCTTGAAACTTTTTCCGTAGAATTTTTTGCTTTTTATTTGTTTAATACTGAAATTCTCTACTTTGGCGGGCAATTTTTCACATCAGCTCTTTAGCGGAAAGCTCTAACGGGATTCATGCCCCGGGCACAGGCGGCGTGTGAGTCGCGGACAGGTATTCCCGGAGGATTATTCAATAGAATTACATGTTTGTTTTACGGCGGAAGAAACCCCGGACTTTTTTCAGGAAGCCCTTTTGCTTTTCGACTTTTTCGTCTTCCCTTTTCGCCTTTTCTTTCTTAACGTCCTCGACCGCCTTTTTTTCTTTTACCTTCGGCTCAACTTCCGGGGCAGCCTTGGGGCGTTCGATTTTCGCGGGCGCGGTTTTTTCGGGCTTTACGGATTTTTTAGCCGCCGTTTTACCCGCCTTCCTGACACTTTTTTTCTTTATTTCCGGCTTTTTTTCTGTCAGCTCCAGAAAGACAACACTTGCGCCGTCGCCTTTCCGGAAGTTAAAAGGTATTATTCGCGTATACCCGCTTTTTCGCGCGGAAAAAAGAGGAATTATTTCCCCGAAAAGCTTTTTTACGAGAGCATCGTCGCCAAGAACGGAAAAAACTTTTCTGCGCGCCGCGAGAGAATTCTTTTTCGCGATTGTAATCAGATTTTCGATAAGGCGCGAGGCCTCTTTCGCTTTCGTGCGGGTTGTTTTTATGCGCTGGTGCAGGAATACGGCTCTTGCGAGCGACTTTAAAGTGGCCGCACGATGCGCGGACTGCCTTCCAAACCTTGTTCTTTTTTTTCCGTGCCTCATTTTTTCTTTTTTCCTTTTGTCTCAGCCAGCGAGCCGAGCTGGAGCCCCATCTCACCAAGTATTTTATTGATTTCTGTAAGCGATTTTTTTCCGAAGTTCCTGTATTTCAGCATTTCCAGTTCGCTTTTTCTTGCGAGGTCGCCGATTGTTTTTATTTTAGCGTCACGCAGGCAATTAGAGCTGCGAACCGAAAGCTCAAGTTCCGTGATAGGCATTTTTAATTTTTCCTGGAGTTCCTTTTCTTCTTTGGACTGTTCTTCTTCTACGATTTCCTCCGGAATTTCCCCGAATTCCACGAAAATATCAAGATGCCGCTGTAGTATGTTGGAAGCGTAGAGAAGGGCCTCTTTAGGATCGATACTTTCATTTGTCCACATTTCAAGAATCAACTTGTCGTAATCGGTAATTTGCCCAACACGCGTATTTACCACGGAAAAACTGACCCTTTTTACCGGAGAAAAAACGGCGTCTAAGGGGATCATCCCGATAGGCGCGTTTTCTTTTTTGTTTTTTTCAGCCGGAACATATCCCCTTCCGCGAGATACCTCAAGTTGCATTTCCAGTTTTGTTTTCTTTGTAAGCGTGGCTATATGCTGTCCGGGATTCAAGATTTCCACTGTATCATCCGTTTTAAAATCCTTGGCCGTTACGGGCCCTTTTTTGTCAACCTTGAGAAATATGGGTTTCGGGTTTTTAAAATGTGATTTCAGGATAAGTTTTTTGATGTTAAGCATGATCTGAGGCACATCCTCAACAACACCTTTGATCGTTGAAAATTCGTGCGCGACACCTTCAATTTTAGCGGAAGTTACGGCTGTCCCCTCTATGGAGGATATAAGCACGCGCCTTAAGGAATTTCCTATCGTTACACCATAACCACACTCAAAAGGCTCCGCTGTGAATTTGCCGTATGTCGGCGTAAAGCTCGACTCTTCACAAGTCAACTTTCTCGGCATTTCGAAATTTCTGAGTTTAAACCCCATCGATAAGCCCCCTTTTTTCTTTGAACTTCCTCTATGAACGGTAGAATCTAACCCTTGACGTTAACTAAGTTGCGGTTTTACTTATTTGGAATACAATTCGACAATTGCCTGTTCTTGTATCGAGAAATCAAGATCGTCTTTTTCCGGAAGACGTTTGACAGAACCCTTCAATCCATCCTTTTCGCTTTCGAGCCATTTCGGTACGGTTCTTTCTTTTAATTCCTTACTTATTTCTGTCAACTTTTTTATTGTTTTTTCTTTTCTCCCTACTTCCACAACATCGCCTTTTTTAACGATGTATGAAGGTATATTAACTTTCCTGTTGTTAACCCTGACGTGATTATGGCCGACAAGCTGCCTTGCCTGCTGGCGCGAATACGCGAAACAGAGCCTGAAAACAACATTATCCAGCCGTCTTTCCAGAAGCTGTAGCAACAGGTGGCCTGTTACCCCTCTGGTTTTCTCGGCACGCTTGAAATATTTCTTAAATTGCCGCTCAAGCAACCCGTAAATTCTTTTTGCTTTCTGTTTTTCACGAAGCTGCATGCCGTAATTGGATTCCTTTTTTCTACGCTTTCCGTGCTGCCCCGGCCTGAAAGGCCGTTTCGCGGCGGGGCACTTCTCCGTATTGCATTTGGTGCCCTTAAGAAACAGTTTCTCGCCGTACGCGCGGCAGAGCTTGCATTTTGCGTCTGTTTGCCGTGCCATTCCCGCTCCTTTTCCTTAAACCCTTCTTCGCTTCGGTGCCCTGCAGCCGTTGTGCGGTATGGGCGTTACGTCTTTTATCGCCCTTATCGACAAACCGGCTCCCTGAAGGCTCCTGATAGCGCTTTCCCGGCCGGAGCCGGGACCTTTTATGAAAACCTCTAATTCCCGAACGCCAAAATCCCTTGCTTTCCTGGCTGCGTTTTCCGCGGCAATCCCGGCCGCAAAAGGGGTTGATTTCTTGGATCCGCTAAAGCCAACCGTTCCGGTGGAAGCCCAGCATAAAGTATTGCCTTTGGGATCAGTAATTGTCACTATCGTATTATTAAACGTCGCCAGTATGTGGGCAATCGCTTTCGGGATATTTTTTGATATCTTTTTCTTTGTTTTTACTTTTTTATTTTGCATTTCAACCTTCTTGTTTGATGGGCGCGGCGGTTTGTTTTTTGGCGCGTATGACGCCTACTGTCTTTCGCGGGCCTTTGCGGGTTCTGGCGTTGGTCTGGGTTCGCTGCCCCCTTACGGGTAAGTTTCTCCTGTGCCTGAAGCCCCTGTATGAGCCGATTTCCATCAGTCGTTTTATATTTGCGGAAATCTCACGCCTCAGATCCCCTTCAACCCTGCAATCCTTTTGTATTGTTTGCGCTATGCGCGAAACCTCTTCTTCCGAAAGATTTTTGGCTCGCGTATCAGGATTTATGCCGGTGTTTTTTAAAATTTTATTCGAGGTCGCCCGGCCGATGCCGCGAATATATGTCAACGCGATTTCCACTCTTTTTTCTTTCGGTATATCAATTCCGGCTATTCTCGGCATATGTTTATCCTTGCCTTTGTTTGTGCTTGGGGTCTTTGCAAATTACCCTTAAAACACCTTTTCGCTTTATAATTTTACATTTAGAACATATCTTTTTTACGCTGGATCTTACCTTCACGTCTGTTACCCCCTACGTGTAATTCTTCCGCGGGTCAGGTCATAAGGGGAAAGTTCTACGGTTACCTTGTCCGCGGGAAGAATTCTTATAAAATGCATTCGCATTTTTCCGGAAACATGCGCCAGTACCTTGTGCCCATTTTCAAGCTCAACCCTGAACATCGCGTTTGGCAGTGTTTCCAGGACTTTTCCCTCTACGACAATCCCTTCTTCTTTTGGGCTCATGTTATGATTTCCGGTTTTTCGCCATCTACAATAATTGTGTCCTCAAAATGCGCCGAGAGCCGTCCGTCTTTTGTCGTTGCTGTCCAACCGTCGTCGGCGATTCTGACATCCGCGGTACCGGCATTAACCATCGGCTCTATCGCCAGCGCCATACCGTTTTCCAAAAGTTTGCCTTTATTCGGCTTGCCGAAGTTAGGAATTTCCGGGTCTTCATGGAGTTTTGTGCCTATCCCGTGGCCCACAAAAACCCTCACAACGTTAAAGCCGCTGGATTCAACGAATGACTGTATCGCCCAGGATATGTCCTGAACGTGATTACCGTTTTTAGCCATTTCTATGCCTTTTTTCAGGGATTCTTTTGTTACCGAAACTAACCGTTCGGCTTCTTCTGATATTTTTCCCACGGCAAAGGTCCTGGCGCTATCGGCAAAATACCCTTTATATTCAACACCCATATCTATGCTTATGATATCCCCATTGTTAAGGATTTCCCCCTCCCGCGGTATGCCATGCACGATTACTTCGTTTCGCGACGAACATATGCTGGAAGGAAAACCCTTATAGCCGCGGAATGCTGCCTTGCCGCCTCTTAGGGCGATACATTTATCGACTTTTCGTTCAAGCTCTTTAGTGCTGACTCCGGGCATTACCTCCTTCAACAGGCTATCCATACATTCTTTTAGAATCGCGCCCGCCTTCCTGATGAATTTTCGCTCGGTATCCGATAAAATTGTTGCCATTTGTTTACTCAGCCGTTTCTTTTTCGAAAAGGGTTTTTATATTATTAAAAAGCTCCTGGACTTCGAGATCGCCAGAAAGTTCCCGCAGTATACCTTTTTTTCTGTAGTATTCAATAAGCGATTTTGTTTCGTTCTCGTAGACCGCAAGCCGTTTTTTAACGGTTTCCCGCTTGTCATCCGTCCTGTGCAGGAGGCGCCCGCCGCAATAATCGCAAATACCTTCTTTTTTTGAGGGCATGTTTTTCATGTGGAAATTAGCGCCGCAGACGACGCAAACACGCCTTCCCGAAAGCCGCTCGATCGAGATCCGGGGGGATGTTTTAAGATACAATACCATATCAAGTTTTTTTCCAATTTTGCCGAGTTCAAGGTCCAGCTCGTTAGCCTGCGTTTCGTTTCGCGGAAAACCGTCCAGCAGAAAACGGGCCCCTTTCTCAATTTGCGAAATTCGTTCGGTCACTATAGCGGTAACTATCTTATCCGGTACGAGCTCGCCCCGCTTCATATATGATTTTGCCTCTTCCCCGATTTTTGTTTCTTTTTTCACCGCGTCTCTAAGCATGTCACCCGTTGAGATGTGTAAAAAACCGAAATTTTCACAAAGAACCTTTGCCTGGGTTCCCTTGCCGGCGCCCGGGGGGCCAAGTAAAACTATATTCATCTATCTCCTCCCCCTGATTCGCCCTTTTTTCATAAATCCCTCGTAGTGCCTGACGAGAAGGTGCGATTCTATTTGTCTGACAGTGTCCAGCATGACTCCGACTATAATTAAAAGCCCCGTTCCGCCGAAAAAGCTGGCAACTAGATAGGGGATCTTGAGAGAGCGGGAGATGATACTTGGAAGAACCGCGATAATTGACAGAAATACCGCGCCCGGCAGGGTAATTCTCGTCATAATAAAATCGAGATATTCCGCGGTCTGTTTTCCGGGCCTGATTCCGGGAACAAAACCCCCGAACCTTTTCATGTTGTTAGAAATATCGATCGGGTTAAAAGTTATCGCGGTATAGAAATAACAGAAAAAGATAATTAAGAGGGAATAAATAATGTTGTAGACAAACGTTTCCCTGGTAAGCATGGCGGCTACATTCTGTACCGCCGCGCTCGGTATAAGCCCCGCTATTGTTGCGGGAAAAAGTATTATGCTTTGCGCGAATATGATCGGAATAACTCCCGCCTGGTTCACGCGAAGCGGTATGTACGTACTTTGACCCCCGTAAATTTTTCTGCCGACAACCCTCTTGGCGTATTGAATAGGTATCTTTCTCTGCCCCTGCGTAATCGCGACTACCGCCACAACAACGCCGACCAGCATTGCCCCCATAAACAGAAGCGTAAAAGGCTGTATTTGCGCTTTTTGAGGCGCGCCAAAACTTACCAGTTGAGCAAGCTGGCTTATCGCCGCGGGCATTCGCGAGACAATGCCGGCGGTGATTATAAGCGATATGCCGTTTCCTATGCCGTACTCCTGTATTTGCTCGCCGAGCCACATTATAAAAGCTGTTCCGCTTGTAAGGGTTATAACTGTGAGTATTCGAAACCACCAGCCGGGGAATTGTACGATTTGCATGCCTTGAAATCTGGCCGGATTTTCCAGCCAAAGCGCTATAAAAAATGACTGTATTACCGCAAGAACAACTGTGCCGTACCGCGTATACTGAATGATTTTTTTACGCCCCTCTTCCCCCTCGCGGGAAATCCTTTCAAGTGAGGGTATGACCGCTGTAAGGAGCTGAAGAATAATAGAGGCGGATATATAGGGCATGATTCCCAGGGCAAAAATTGTTAACCTTTGTATGGCACCGCCCGAAAACATGTTAATCATTCCGAAAAGGGTCCCGCCCTGCGTTTTCGCTATGTTGTCAAAAAATTGCGCCAGTTTCGCCCCGTCTATACCGGGTGTTGGTATAAACGCGCCTATCCTATAGACAGCGATCAGGCCCGCTGTTATCAGAAGTTTCCGCTTCAGGTCCGGTATCTTGAATAAATTTGCGAATGTTCCCAGCATCTGGCAATAACCCTTTAAGACGGGCGATGGTCAGCGGATGAAGAACGGCGAACTGTTTTATTTCGCCCGTTATCGGCCGCGGATCGCCCCTCGTTTCGTTTTACCTTCGCCGTACCCCCGGCTTCGGTGATTTTTTTCTTTGCGTTCTCGGAAAATGCGTCAGCGTAAACGCTTAGGGGCTTGGAAATTTTTCCGTCCCCAAGAACTTTTACCGGTAGATCGGCCTTTTTTATGAGCCCCCCCTCAAACATGGCACTTTTGTCGACTAAAGAATCCTTCCTGAAATGGTTAAGACGCTCAACATTCACGAGCTGATAGATTTTTTTCATTACAATATTCGTGAATCCGCGTTTTGGGATTCTTCGCATGAGCGACATCTGCCCGCCCTCAAAACCGAATCTTAGAGACGAGCCTTTTCTCGATTTGGCGCCTTTCGAGCCGCGTCCCGCGGTCTTTCCGTGACCGGAACCGGAACCGCGCCCGACTCTTTTTGGCGGCCGGTTTGCCCCGTTTGGTTTATGTATGTCTTGTATCTTCATCGCACATTCCCCGCGTTTTAGTGCGGGCTCCTAACTTTTTATGCGTTTTCGACTGCAACATCCTTTGTTTTTCTGTAGAGCCTGAGGCGCTCAAGACCGACCAGCGCGGCCTTCAGTACATTTATAGGGTTTCTGGAGCCCAGGCACTTTGTTAAAATGTCTTTTATTCCAAATGCTTCGCAAAGCGCCCGCACTGAACCGCCTGCTATGACACCGGTGCCGGGCGAGGCGGGCTTAAGAAGGACTTTACCGGCTTTGAACTTACCTATGGCCTCGTGAGGTATAGTATGATCTTTCATTTGAATGGAAACGAAAGACTTCTTTGCGCGATTTAGCGCTTTAGTTATGGCGGCCGATATCTCATTCGCTTTTCCGAATCCTATACCGGCGGAACCCCTGCCGTTTCCCGCTACTACAAGTACGTTGAAAGAAAATCTTCTCCCGCCCTTGACAACTTTTGCAACCCTTCTTATGCTTACCACTTTTTCTATTATATTTTCGTCTTTCATCTTTACCTCAAAAAATCAGTCCGTTTTTCCGCGCTGATTCCGCGAATGCTTTAATGCGTCCGTGGAAAAGATACCCGGCGCGGTCGAATTTTATTTTTGCAAATCCTTTTTCTTTTGCCATTTTTGCGAATTCTTCCCCCAGGAGCGAAGCCGCTTTTATATTACCCCCGTAAGGGACTTTACTTCTAATCGTTTTGCAGTTTGTGGACGCGGAAAAAAGAGTGTGCCCTTTCACGTCATCTATTAGCTGGGCATAGAGGTTTTTTCCGCTCCTAAAAACGGAAAGCCTTGGCCTTTCAGGCGTTCCCGTCATCTTTTTACGAAGGATTTTATGTCTTTTGGCTCTTCCTGTAAGTTTCCTCATTATTTAACTACCGTTTTTCCCGCTTTGTGGCGCACATATTCACCGGCGTAGCGAATACCCTTGCCGGTAAAGGGCTCGGGCTTGAAATACTCCCGTATTTCGGAAGCCACCTCGCCGACCTTGACTTTATCAATACCGGTAACAATAATTATCGTAGGTTTGGGGGCTGTTACGGTTATGCCCTCAGGAATAGGATATAACACCGGATGCGAAAATCCGAGGGTTATTTGCAGCTTGTCTTTGCCCTGGACGGCGGCCTTAAATCCCACACCCTTAATTTCCAATTCCTTTTTATAGCCTTCGGTTACGCCTGTTATTAAGTTTGAAATAATTGCCCTTGTCAGGCCGTGAAGCGAGCGTTCCTTTTTTTCATCGGAGGATCGTTCTACGGAAAGGCGGCCGTCCTTCAGGGATACTTTGATGCCGCCCGCTAAATGATGTTCGAGACGCCCCTTGGGCCCTTCCACGGAAATTAATCCGGCCTTTATTTCAATTTTTACGTTTCCGGGTACAACAATCGGTTTTTTGCCAATACGTGACATGATTTACCTACCAGGCCTCGCAGAGAATTTCTCCGCCGATTTTTTTTTCTTTCGCTTCCTTATCAGTTATGACGCCTTTTGATGTTGAAATAAGCGCTATCCCTATTCCTCCGTAAACGGTTTTAATTTCGCTGTGTTTCGTGTAAATACGTAAACCGGGCTTTGAAACCCGTCTTAAGCCCGCGAGCGCGGGGATTTTATTTTTTTCGTATTTGAGGTATACTTTTATCGTTCCCTGTTTTTTATCCTCAACGGATTTATAATTTAAAATAAACCCTTCTTTCTGTAATATCTTCAGGATATTCTCGTTAATTTTGGAGCCTTTCACAACAACGCTTTGCTTCCCCGCCATTACACCGTTTTTTACAATAACGAGCATATCCGCTATCGGGTCAGTTACCGGCATTTATTAATCTCCTTAAGTTTACCAGCTTGCTTTAACGACGCCGGGAATTTCGCCTCTGGAGGCAAGTTCCCTGAAACATATGCGGCACAGTTTAAACCTGCGCATGTAACCGCGTCTCCGGCCGCAAAGCTCGCAGCGGTGGTACGTTCTTACCTTGAACTTCGCTTTTCTTTTTACTTTTTCAACAAGACACTTTTTTGCCACTTTTCACCTTTTGAATGGAAATCCAAAAAATTTCAGAAGTTCGTAACCCTCTTCTCTTTTTTTCGCTGTTGTCACGATCGTTATGTCCATGCCGTGCACCAGCTGAATCCCGTCAACATCTATCTCGGGAAAAATACTCTGCTCGTTAACGCCGAGCGAATAATTCGCGTTTCCATCAAAGGAATTCGCATTTAACCCTCTGAAATCCCTGATTCTGGGAAGGGCCACGTTTATGAAACGGTCCAGGAATTCATACATGCGGGCTTTCCGGAGCGTTATCTTGCAGCCGACAGGCGAGTCTTTGCGTATTTTAAACCCGGCAACGGCTTTTTTCGCTTTCGTTACGACAGGCCTTTGCCCGGTAATCCGCGCCATTTCATCCACGACAGTATCAATGAGTTTTTTGTCGGCGGCGGCCTCTCCGAGCCCCACATTTATTACGATTTTTGAAATACGCGGAACCTCAAGAACGTTTTTAAATCCAAACTGTTCCATCATTTTCGGCGCGATTTCTTTTGTATATTTTTCCTTAAGCCTTGGTACTATCAAAATACTTCCTTACATTTTTTGCAGAATCTGGTTTTTGTGCCGTCCTTCAGCACGTTAATACCTATTTTTGTGCGGCGGTTACACCCTTTACAAAAAAGCGCGAGATTAGAGATCTGTATGGCGGATTCCTTGGTCACTATTCCGCCTTTTTCATCTTCTCTTGTGCGCCGGGCATGTTTTTTCACGAAATTTACGCCCTCTACAATAGCGCCGTTTTTAGCCGGCACGATAGCGAGAACCTTCCCGGTCTTGCCCCTGTCTTTGCCGGCAAGTACCGTAACCATGTCATTCTTTCTAATTTTCGCCATTTAAATTACCTCCGGCGCGAGCGAAACAATTTTAAGAAAATTTTTCTCCCGCAGCTCCCTCGCTACCGGCCCGAATATTCGTGTCCCCTTAGGGTTGCCCTGTGCGTCAATTATAACTACGGCATTCCTGTCAAATTTTAAGTAGGAACCGTCGGGCCTTTTCGTGGGAAAAGCGCATCTTACAATAACGCCTTTTGCCACCTCGCCTTTTTTTATAGACGACTCCGGCGTAACTTCTTTGATGTTGCATGTGATCACATCGCCCAGTTCGGCGTGTCTCCTCCCGGAGCGTCCGATAACGCCGATGCACGATGCCTTTTTGGCCCCCGTATTATCGGCTACATCCAGTATTGTGCGCATTATAATCATTTTTAATTTATTCCGCCTTTTTTATAACCCCTGCCAGTAACCAGCGTTTTTCCTTGGAAACAGGACGTGTCTCTCTAAGTTTTACAATGTCTCCCTTTTTAGCCGTATTTTTTTCGTCATGTGCCTTAATCTTGCTGAATCGCCTTATGGTTTTTTTAAAAACGGGATGCACTGTCACTCTACCCGTTTCCACTACTATGGTTTTCTCCATTCCGTCGCTTACAACGGTCCCGAGGACCTCTTTCTTCGCGCGGTTTTTACTATTTTTCCCCATTCTTTTTCTCCGTTAAAATTGTATTACAACGCGCTACTTCCTTCCTCGCTTCTTTTATTCTGTGAGGTTTTTCTACCCTGCCGGCTTTTTGCTCAAAGCGCAGCTTAAAAAGTTCCTCGCGCAAAGAAACAATCTTATTGCTTATTTCGTCTTTTGTCATGTTTCTGATATCGCTTGTTTTAAGAGTCATGATTAATGAGACCTCGTTACGAATTTTGTTCTTATTGGCAATTTATGAGCCGCCAGGCGCATCGAATCCCTCGCTAGTTCAAGGGGAATGCCTTCCATTTCAAAAAGTATGCGTCCCTTTTTCACGACAGCGATCCAGTGATCAGGCGCGCCCTTGCCTTTTCCCATTCGTGTTTCAGCCGGTTTCTTGGTAACGGGTTTATCGGGGAAAATCCTCACCCATACCTTACCCCCGCGCCTTGTATGGCGCATGAGTGCGACGCGCGCCGCTTCTATTTGCCGGTCTTTGATCCAGGTATTGCCCAGTGCCTTAAGTCCGTATTCGCCGAAACTAAGCTCTGAGCCGGAAAAACTGGTTCCCTTTCTTCTTCCTCTTTGCGCTTTGCGGTATTTAACACGTTTCGGCATCAAGCCCATTACCGCTACCCCCTCCTTCTAAATGCAGCCGTATGGCGCGGTTCTTTTTTTGCCCTGAGCTCATTTCTGAAATCTTCCATCGTACCGCCGCCTATTTTTTCGCCTTTGTAAACCCATACCTTGACGCCTATGAGGCCGTATGTCGTGTGTGCCTCCGTAAAACCGTAATCTATGTCTGCCCGTAATGTTTGCAACGGAATTTTACCGTATTTCAACGATTCTTTTCTTGCGATTTCCGCTCCGCCCAGTCTTCCTGAAATTTTTATTTTCAATCCTTCGCAACCGGCGTCCCTGGCCTGTTGGAGAGATCGTTTTATCGCGCGCCGGAAAGGTATTCTTTTTTCGAGCTGCAGCGCGATATTTTCGGCTACAAGTTGCGCTTCCATCGCGGGCTGCCTGACTTCTTTTATATCGATTAGCAGTTGTTTCTCGCCCACCATGGACTGAAGGTTTTCTTTCAGGCCCTCAATTTCAGCGCCCCTGCGCCCTATCACAACGCCGGGCCTGGCTGTGTATATAAGCACCCTTATCCGCTCTCCGGTTCGCTCTATTTCTATATTCGAAACCGCCGCGGCCTGCAGTTTGCTTTTAACATATTTTTTAATTTTCAGATCATCTATAAGCATGGAATGAAAATTTTCTTTTTTTGCGAACCAGCGCGACTTCCAGTTCTTTATTATCCCGACCCTCAAACCGTATGGATGAATTTTTTGACCCATTACCCCTTTTTCCTTATTTTAACCGGTTTTTTTGCTTTTTTAGATTTTTCTTTCGCGTCCAGCTCTACCAGGACATGGCTTGTTCTTTTTTTTATCATACCGGCCCTCCCCATCGACATTGCCCTGTATCTTGAGAGCGCAGGCCCTTCGTTTACGACAATTTTAGATATATAGAGGTCCGCTTCGTCGAACTTTTTTTCAGCAATTCCCCTGGCGTTACTGCGGGCTGATTCTATTGCGGCCCGCAAAATCGACGCGCCTTTTTTATTCGTGCTGATCAAGAGGTAAAGCGCGTCCTCCACTTTCTTATTACGCAAAAGCCTTGCTACCGGCTGCAGTTTTTTCGGCGCTATCTTTACATATTTCTCCAGAGCCCGTGTAATCATGTCTTTTCCCTCTTGTGGTTCAAAACGTATGGCGTGCGCTGATTATGTTTTTTCAAGTGAAACCTCTGTTGCCGAGCCATGTTTTTTAAATAGCCTCGTCGGCGCGAATTCGCCGAGTTTGTGCCCTACCATGTTTTCCGTGACAAAGACCGGCAAAAACTTTCTGCCGTTGTGGACCATAAATGTAACGCCGATAAAGTCGGGCGATATTATGGAACGACGGGCCCATGTCTTTATAGGTTTTCTGTCGCGCGCTTTTTCGGCTTTCTGGACTTTCATCAAAAGCTTCTCATCTATAAATGGCCCTTTTTTCGTAGAACGCGACATCTCTTATTTTCTCCTTTTTAAGATATATTTATCAGAACTTTTTGTTTTTCTTGTTTTCAAGCCTTTTGTTGCTTTGCCCCATGGCGTGGTCGGATGCCTTCCGCCTGAAGATTTACCTTCGCCGCCGCCCATAGGGTGGTCAACGGGATTTTTTACGACACCGCGTGAATAGGGCCTGATGCCGAGGTGCCTCGACCTGCCTGCTTTGCCGATCGATATACTCTCGTGTTCAATGTTTCCGACCTGGCCTATGCACGCGAAACACTCAAGCTTGACGAGACGAACCTCGCTTGACGGCATCCTTATATGCGCGAACCCTTTTTCTTTGGCCACCACGACAGCGAGCCCCCCAGCCGATCTTGCGATTTTTGCGCCCTGCCCTTTTTGTAATTCCACGTTATAAATAGGGATACCAAGCGGTATTTTTTCCAGGGGAAGGGCATTGCCAACCTTGATTTCGGCATCCCTGGAAGATATCACCTCATCGCCGACTTTTAATCCGTCCGGGCATATGATATAACGCCTTTGGGTGTCTCGGTATTCAAGTAGTGCAATGCGCGCGCTCCTATTCGGATCATACTCGATCGCGATAACTTTCGCCGGAACATCGTATTTATTTCTTCTAAAATCAATCACGCGCCATTTTTTCTTATGGCCACCGCCTCTGTGCCGGGCGGTTATCCTTCCGCACACATTTCTTCCGCCCGTTCTTTTTAACGAAACGGTCAGGCGCTTTTCCGGAAAATCTTTAGTGATTTCATCAAAGGTGTAACCGCTTCCCCATCGCCTGGCCGGTGTCGTGGGTTTATATTTTTTTATTCCCATTATTTTTCTTCCGTATTAATCATTACGATACGTCAATTTTTTCGCCACGCTTAAGTGTTACTATCGCTTTTTTCCAGTCCGATGTTTTTCCTTCCACGTATCTGACCCGCTTTTTTTTGCCCCTTACCTTCACGGTATTTACCTTTTCGACCTTTACCTTGTAAATTTCTTTCACGGCGTTTCTTATTTCCGATTTGTTTGCGCGTACATCCACCCAGAAAAGATACTTATTGAAGGGGAGCAGGCGCGTACCTTTTTCGGTTCTTATTGCGCTTATGATTACCGAGTATGGACTTTTCATTTTTTGGCCTTTTTGCTCAGGAACTCATCCGCAGCTTCTTTTGTAATAACGACTCGGTCGCATGAAAGAACATCAAGTGCCGTCGCTTCGCCGGACCGCTTCAGAGAGAGCCGTTTTATGTTTCTGGTTGCCAGAATAAGATTCCTATCCTTATTTTTTACCAGGAGTAAAACCCTTGTTTTTATCTTCATAGTCGAAAGAAGGGATGAGATTTTTTTTGTTTTAGGATTATCCAAAACCAGGCCCGTGAGGCCCAGGATCTTTCCGTTTTTCAATTTCGCGTTCAAACTGGACAAAAAAGCGCTTTTTAACATTTTTTTAGGGAGCGAATACCGGAAATCCCGCGGATGCGGACCAAACGCGATGCCGCCGCCGCGCCAAACGGGATTTCGTATGGAACCCACTCTGGCCCGTCCCGTACCCTTCTGCCTCCAGGGCTTTTTCCCGGCACCGCTTACGTCGCCGCGCGTTTTTGTACTGGCTGTACCCTTGCGCTGGTTGGCCCTGTACATGACCAGCGCCTGATAAAGCAGTGATTCGTTGTATTTTCCGGTAAAAATGTCCTCGCTTAAATCCATTGTCCCGGACTTTTTGCCGTTTGAGTCATATAATGGTATTCGCTGCATATCTATTTTATTGTTTTTTGTCACGTCTATTTCTTTTCCGCTTCTTTTTTTACCTTGCTCGGTGCTTCCTGTCCGTCATCTTTAGGCGGCCTTTTTTTCGCGTGTTTTATCACGAGAAAGCCCCCCTTGTGGCCGGCCACAGACCCCTTAACGCTGATTATATTTTTTTCTTCATCGATACTTACGATCTTTAGATTTTGAGCGGTCCTTTTAACCGCGCCCATATGTCCCGGAAGAGTTTTTCCTTTATGGACCCTTGAGGGATAGGAACTCGCTCCGATAGAGCCGGGGGCGCGATGAAACATCGAACCGTGTCCTTTTTCTCCGCCGCTCCACCCCCATCGTTTCATGCCACCCTGAAATCCCTTGCCTATGGTTGTTCCCGTTATGTCAACATAATTACCGATTTTGAAAAGGTTTATCCCGACCCTGTCCCCGGCCTTAACAGCCGCCGGCCGGTCTGTTCTAATCTCCTTTATAACGCGAACCGGCCATTTCCTTTGCGGTTTTTTTACGCGCGAGGGTTTTTTTTGGCCGTACCCCAGAATTGCAGCGGTATAACCGCATTTTTCTTTCGTTTTTGTGCCCAGGACCAGGCAGGGCCCTGCCTCTATAAGCGTTACCGGGACAAAACGCCCTTCCCCGTCAAATATATTTGTCATGCCTATTTTTTTACCCAGTAACCCCGTCATATTTAACCCCTACTTTATTTCCACGTTAACGCCGGCCGGCAGATCGAGCCTTCGCAGGGCGTCAATGGTCTTTGCCGTCGGTTCGATTATTTCCAGGAGCCGTTTATGTGTCTTGATTTGAAACTGCTCCCTTGATTTCTTATCGATATGAGGCGAACGCAGAACCGTAAAAAGTTCCCTTCGCGTAGGTAGCGGCAGCGGGCCTGAAATAGAAGCCCCTGTTTTTTTTACGGTTTCAACAATTTCCTCGCAGGAGAGGTCCAGAAGCCTGTGATCGTAGGCCATAAGCCTTATCCTGATTTTTACCGCGCTGCCCGATTTCACTTTTATTGTTTTTGTCTTTGCCGACATTTTTATTTAAAACTCCGTATTACTCCGCTATCTCCGTTATTACGCCCGCGCCCACGGTATGGCCGCCTTCGCGTATGGCGAACCTCAGGCCCTTCTCCATCGCGATGGGCTCTATGAGGACTATGTCCATCGTAACATTGTCGCCGGGCAT
>Ga0180431_10001813_pt1 | contig 29080 bp, 19 predicted proteins | sample SS_ome_11_FD_132459 | JGI IMG/M metagenome (GOLD analysis project Ga0180431, IMG submission 132459) | Hypersaline lake sediment archaeal communities from the Salton Sea, California, USA - SS_1_MS_1 metaG | ecosystem: Environmental > Aquatic > Non-marine Saline and Alkaline > Hypersaline >... | reverse complement strand
GATTTGGTTTACAAAGCCAGCGGTGGGCACCCATTCATTGCCCGTCAAGTCTGTAGCCTTGCCTTTAAGCACATGGAGCAGACTGATCAGATACCGATGGAATTACTGGAAAAGGTGGTAGCTGAGTTTCTATACAATCCGAATACTGCATCTCTCCTTAACCGTGATGGCCTCTGGGGTACGATAACCCAGCCTGCTATTTGGGGGGATAAGGAATCCCGGGCACAGGCTGAACTACTTCGCTTTCTTGCGGAAGAAGATGGCCCTCGTCCTATCTCTGAATTCGTCAAAACCAGTGGCCCTGCGAGAAAACACGCCGCTGTTGAAGAACTGAAAGATTTTTCAGTTATCAAGGAAGTTGCGCCAGGGCACTATGACATTACCTTTGGATGCTTTAAAAACTGGATACGCGCGTGGCAACTTTAGGAGACAGGCTTGTGAACAACCCCTTTAACTTCAATGACCCTACACCACCCGACAAGTTTTTGGGACGTTGGGATACAGCTAACAGGATTGCAGAAGATCTCTGCGCTGCGCAAAGCAACTCACACGCCATTATTGCTGGAAGGCGTTGTGGTAAGACCAGTCTGCTGCACGCGCTGCAAGATAGGCTGCTCAGGCGTCTTGCTACGACCGAACGCGGGGAATGGCATGTGTTGCCAGTACTACTAGACGTTCTGAGCTTGAAGAACGAATCCCCCTTCTGCTTTTACAAAGGTTTTATAAGAGAACTAGGTTTTCTGACAACTAGAGATGAATTTGTTTTTGGCAATGGGCCAGTGTTACCCCTTGATCTCGACATCGCTTTGATTGAAAGGTACTATAGCAAAGATGCCCCAGCCTCAGGGCTTGATGAGTTCAAGAGGGCAGCAGGACATGCCGTAAGCAGAGCTAAGGATCGATATGGCCCCTTGCGCCTTGTTTTTCTGGTTGATGAAGTCGAAGAGATTTCAGAGCTGGAGTGGGCCAACGAACTGTTTGGAAATCTCCGGTCTTTGACCACAGATCCTAGAACGTCTCCACATATTCGTCTGGTTATGGCCGGTTCGCAGCGGTTCCTGCGCGCCCAGCGCCGCCCCGGTTCGCCACTCCTGAATATGTTCAAGCAACACCACTTGGAAGCGTTTTCGGATGACGTCATGTATGAACTAGTAGCGCTGGGTGGCGAGCTTTCAGACGTTATTGCCCGGGAAGTCATTGAATTGAGCGGTGGTCATCCTTATATAGCTCAGTTTCTCATGCATCACTTGTGGGAAAGGCAAGAGACTGCTACCGTGGACGACGTAAAGGCAATCGGAAGTAGATTGCGAGCACAATACGCACACATCCTCAACGGCTGGCACCAAGCGATAGGGCACTCAGGCCAACAAGTTTTCGGAGTTGTAGCCAATACTAATAAGGAATGGGTCACCCCCGAAGCTATTCGCAAAGCCATAACGGATTCTGGTGTAGAGACAGACGAAGGTTTGGCTGCCTTAGTGTTCCATAACTTCATTATTAAGAGCGACAAGCTCTGTCAGTACAGATGTGGAAGTGAGCTATTCCGTCAATGGTTTCTTGCAAAACAAGGGGAAGGAAGAAAAGCTATGTCAGAGTTGTCCCCAGAGGTCAGGGCCAAAGCACTATCATTTCTCATCGACATTGGCAGGTGGGCTGCCTCCGAGTTGAAGGAGAGATGGAAGATAGCCCGCCAGAAAAAAGGAGCCGAACAACCTACTGAGGTTGACCTCTCAGAACCGGAGGAGGAAGTCACGCGCGACGCGGAGGCCATATTGCAGGACATAACTGCAGAACGTGGGGTGGCCGAAGTCGAACGTGTGGTCAAGCTCATCGAGAGGAAACGCGATCTGATCTACGAGTGGCGGGAAAGTAAATTGGATAATGAACAAGAAACCAACCGTGGACTGCTTCCACGGAGTGCGCTTCGGCTGAGGCAACAAGAGCTGGATCATAAGATCGCGGAAACCATGGCGGAGATTGAGGCAGATTTGCAGGGGCTGGGCGTGAAAGTTGACAAGGAGGAGGTAGAGCAACGCGCCAACCGAGAATCTTCTTGTTCCTAGCCAAACATGACCCCGAACGGTCTTACCGGAGGTGGTAGCACCGACAGCCCAAGTTCTCGCTTCCCCCATACAATTTGAGCACCGTTTGAGAATCACAACACCATCGCCGCCAACTCCCCTACGGCGGCGATAAAGCCACACTTCCGCCACCGCATCCAAGAGTCTATCACCGATCCCCCACCACACCCGGCAAGGCAGTGCCGGTAGTTACCTTCTTCATTGACCCCAAAGCTGAGGTGGTGGTCGTCGTGGAATGGGCACAGGCCGACGGCGCCACTCGCGGTCGGTTTCAGCTGGCTGACAAAATCACTCCAGCACCGACACACTGGCCTGGATCCTCTCTGAAAGTGTGGTTTCCTCTCTGGTCTCCCCTATCCCTTGAACCCTGCGTAACCCTCCATTTTCCCCCACACAGCCAATTTCGTACATGCCGGTCAGAATAGAATAGCAATCCCCCCTCAAGTGAACGTGGGGGTCTCTCTCACATAAGGGCCGTTCCCACCCCAGGGAGCGGCCCTTTTTGCGTTTCCCGACCCAGCGGGCACAGGCCCGCCCATCCATTCAAGGAGGTATCGATATGTTGACCCAAGATCGGATCCAGGCCCTCAAGGCCCCCTTCCCGCCGGAGGCGCTGAGCAGCGACACCAGTCGCGGCTTCGAGCTGACCAGTATCAAGGCTGCCTTCGTCATCGAGCGGCTGAACGAGGTCTTCGGCCTCTGCGGTGTCGGCTGGCGCTACGTCCACAGCCCGTTCGAGGAGTTGCACACCGACAATGGGCGGGCGGAGATCGTCACCGAGGTCGCCCTCCAGTACCGCTTCCCCGCCAAAAACGATTGCGCAGGTTGTGACCAAGTCGTGTGGGATGCCCAGGCGAGCAACTGGGCATTCCGCAACGGCGGCTCGAACCACGACTGGAGCGAGCCCATCTTTGCCTGTGGCGGCAAGAGCCCGGGCAAGGGGGGTGCGCCCTGCACCGATGCCCGCAAGTCGGCGGTCACCGACGGGCTGACCAAAGCTGCTTCCATGCTCGGCGTGGGCCACCAGGTCTTCAAGGGCCTGGCGCGCAGCGGCAATGGCCGGGGCAACGGCAAGAAACAGAAGGTCGATGCCAACGCCTTCTGGACCCTATACAACACCCGCGCCAAGCAGGCAGGCGTGCCTATGGATGCTGCCAAGGCCCTGGCCAGCAAAGGCAACTGGACCGCCGCCTGCACCGAACTCCGCGCCCTGATAACCGGGGCCACAAGCTAGCACCGTATTCATTCACGCGCCCGCATCCCTACCCAGGGGGTGCGGGCTTTTTTGCGTTTCTGTACAGAACGCTGAGAGGAGCAAGCAATGGAAGAGTCACTCATCACCTTTGTGTTCCTGGCCCTGTTCATCGTCGCCGCCTACGTCTTCGTCGTAGGCCCGACCATGGCAGCGGTCGGGTTCGGCTTCTAGCACAACTGAATACAAGCCCCCGCCGAGCGGAAAGCCCTGCCGAGCGGGGGCTCATCTCGTTCGAGGAGGAATCCGATGGAGTGCCCATACTGCGGCAACAAGCAAGGCTTCTCAGACCCCGTGCCCCTGTGCTCGGGAATGCCCAAGAACCTGGGGATCAAGGTCCCCCTGATCCAGCAATGCCTGGCCTGCACCGCGACACTGTCCCCTGCTGCGTTTCACCGAGGGACACCGGAGCACAGGCAGGCGAAAGCGCGCAAGTAGGAGATGAACAGATGAGAGACCAATACCGCACACCCATTCGCGTCGTCCACAGAGACGCGAAGGATCTCAAAGACTGGAAGCTGCTGGCGCAGAAATCACCGGCGGTCGTTCCGGTCCAGGTGGCCAAGACGCTGGCGAACCGGTACCCCGAGCTTCGCCAACAGCTTGGTTTTGCCTAGCGCATGGGGGGAGCCCCGCGCTCCCCCATCCCTCCCTGTGACCTGCCAATAGCAAGGGTAGGCCCCAGGGAGGGATGCTGAGACCGGCATCCTGACAATTCCCTGCCCAGGGATACATACATCCCACACAGAGGAGGTGGCGGCAATGACACGCCATCAGTACGTCTGCACAGGCGACGACGCCGAGTTTGCCGTCGCCTTTTTCGCTCCAGGTGTGGTGGCATTGGACATCGATGCACCCACACGCCACTTCACCGATACGCCCGCAGGCCGTGCAACGATGCTCGACCGCGTACACGCTCTCGCCGAGGCACTCTCTTTGGAGTTCGACCTGGGCCGATACTGGCTCTACGAGACGGGCCACGGCGCCCACGTGATCTTCGAGGAAACGCTGGAAAGCTGGAATGCAGTCGAGCAGGTTCTCGACGCTGCCAGCGGTCGGCTCGGCTGGCACGAGGACCGGGGGCACGTGGGGCTATGTCAAGATGCCAGGCGATGCACGCTGCGAGTTGGGTCCAAGCCGGGCAGGGAATGGGACATCGATCCCTGGACAGATAACTCTCGCATTTCCCTGCCCGATCATGTCCGGGAGCACGACGCCCTCATCGCGCACAGGCTCCCGGCAATCAAATGCGGCCACGCACTGGCCCACTAGACCGCACGTCTATCCGCCTGCCCCCGGTCGGGGGCTTTTTCTATTTCACAGAAAGGAGTCGCACGATGCAACAACTGAGCTTCCTCAAGGTGGAGCAGCGGCCCGAGTATCGCCTCCAGGTGCGGGACCTCCCCGCCACGGAGCGACCGGTCAACCGCATCCGGCGGGTCGGTCCGATGTCCGTCTCGACCACCGAACTCCTGGCCTGCCTGCTCCAGACGCCCGATGCGCTGCACCAGGCCCAGCAGCTACTGACCCGATTCGGGGGGCTCCCCGGCCTGGTCCGCGCCTGCGAGACGGAGATCGTCCAGGTGGACGGCATCGGCCCCGCCCAGACAGCGCGCATCAAGGCCGCACTGGAGTTTGGGCGCAGGCTGATGCTGGCCAGGCCGGACGAGCGCCTGACGATCCATTCCCCGGCCGACGTCGCCCAGATGATGATGGCCGAGATGGCGTACCTGGAGCAGGAGCACTTTCGGGAACTGCTCCTGGATACGCGCAACAACCTCATGGCCACGATCACCCTGTACATCGGCTCGCTGAACGCCTCCCACATCCGCGTGGGCGAGGTGTTCCGCGAGCCCATCCGGCGCAACGCCGCCGCGATCATCGTGGTCCACAACCACCCATCGGGCGATCCGAGCCCCTCGCCGGAGGACGTAGAAGTGACCCGCCAGATCGCCAGGGCGGGGGACATGGTCGACATCGAGTTGCTGGACCACCTGGTCATCGGCCAGCAGCGGTTCATCAGCCTGCGCGAGCGCGGGCTGGGATTCAACAGCCAAGGAGGCGAACGATGAACGGAAACACCACGGTCACCCCCAAGATCGGCTGCTACATGGTCTGCACCGCAGGTCCCTGGGGCGTGCGCACCTACCACGTAGCCAAGGACAAGCGCTGCACCTGCGGGGGCACCGCCAGGCGGCCCTGCCTGCACATCCGGGCCGTAGCCCGGTACCTGCGGGAAGGAGGCTCCCGGGCTGCGGCGGTGTCGAAACCCCGCCCCAGGCTCCAGGTGCGCGAGGGGCGCGACGACAACACCCCGCCCGCAGCCTGCCCCATCTGCGGCGCACCGGTCGAGGAGCGCGGTCCCGACCTGTGGCGCTGCCCCCAGGACTCCACCCACTACTGGCAGTGGCGCGGGGAGCGGAACGGCGGGGCGATCCGCAAGTTTCTCACCGGGTCGCACCCGGCCAAGCAGGGATCCTTCTACGCGCAGAGCGCCGAAGATCACGAGGCGTTCCTGGCCCAGGCCGCCCGGCAGATGCACGCCGGTGGCTACACACCCTTCACCTGAAAGGAGCACGACGATGAGCAACGAACTGCAACTGACGATTCGAGACAGCGGCAGCGGGAAGCTGGCCATCATCAACGGCAAGACCTACACGCTGCTGCGCCTGTACCGGCACAGGTGGCTGGGCGGGGTGTTCTGCCTGGTCGTGGCCGGTCGCATCCCCCTGCGGGCCGATGACCTGGACCAGCACTGGCGGGTCTTCCGCAGTGGCGACCTCTACCTGGGGCTGGACTGCCGCCCCTTCTCCCACCACCTGATCCAGGGCGAGGGCTCGCCGACCGACACGCCAAGGTGGCCCCGACTCAAGTCCCCCGCCTCGTACTACGCCTTCGTGGGACCGACGGAAGGTGCGGTCCACACCCAGATCCGGCTGACGTTGGAGCGGTACCGCAGCAGGTTGGACCCGGAGGCGGCCATCCAGGGCGCGCTGAAGGTGTCCGACGAGTGCGGCGGTCCCCCCGCCTACCTGCTGAAGAGCGGCAGTCTGTGAGCACAGGAGGACGAGATGGATATGCGACACGTACGACAGATCACCCGAGAGCGGATCGCGGCGTCTCAGGAGCAGGCCGCCCGCGACCTGGTGCGGACCAACGCGATGCTGGCCGACGAGGTGGAGATGCTGAGGGATAGAGTAGGCCGTTTGCAGGCCATCGTGTACGGCCAGAACCCCGCGTGCCCGTGCGAGGGGTGCGTGTGGTGGGATGACTGGGGCCTGAGCGAACCGGCCACGCACTGCGAGAACGGTGCCACACCGAATCCGTGGTACTCGGCCGCGGTCGACGGCGGGGTGCCCGGCTGCCCCAACTATTCCCTGCACCGACCGCACAACCCGATCAAGCCCACGATCGAGATCGAGTTGCTCAAGTTCAGGGATGGCATCCGCCACATCGACGCCTGCACCATGAGCGCTGGTGAGATGCATCGTCTCAAGAACGAACTCGCCGGCATCTACGCCGATCACATCGCCCGCCTGATCGAGGGGCAGATGGGGATCGCTCCTGCCTGCCGGGTGTGCGAAGGGGGGCAGGCCACAGGCGACGATGGCCTGTGCGATGGATGCCGGGGTGCCCGCACCCTGGCGAGGTCCCACGACAGGCAGACGACGGCCTGCTACGAGGAGGTGAGATGATGGCCACCCGACAATCGCACATCGTGATGGAGGCCCAGGGAGAGCCCTTCGTGCGCTTCGCGATGGTTCCCCGCACTCAAGAGATGGCCTGCAACGTCCTGGAGCACCACACCAGCCTGATCGCTTTCGCTCAAGCCATACCCAAGCTGGTCAACGCCGGGTTCTGGAATGGCGCTCCTGTCTTCTTCGATGCACCGGGGTTCCTGCCCCGCGCCGAGTGCCAGTCCGACCCGCAGAGCCTGGACGCGCTTCTGGGGGAGGTGTTGGCCGAGGGGTACGCAGTCACCCCCGATCGCCCGCCCATCCCGTGGCATTGGTTCCGGGGCGTCGATTGCAGCATCGTGATGATCGAGCGGGAGGCCGTCCGCTGGCAAGCCCGCCGGGGGGAGCGCGTGATCACCACCGGCCTGGTGCCGATCACGGTGATCGCAGCCCGGATCAACCCACACCTGAAGGCCAACTCCCGGCCGTTTGCCCAGCTACGCGACGACACACCGCTCTATCCGGCACATCATCCCCTGGGACGGGGCGAGGACGTCCGCCGCAGCATGTGCCGGTGGAACGGTGCCGAGGGAGAGTGGGTCGGGACCACGCTCGCCGGACAACTGTATCGCCAGTGCCGGGTGTCGAGCGGCGATGACCCCTGTACCGACGGGTGGAAGAAGTTCGAGCTTGGATAGGAAGCATCCGCTACCAGCTTGGGGGCAGGTCCCAGCGATGGGACCGGCCCCCTTCACATTTCACCGGGAGATGAACCCATGACCGTACAACCGATCGTTCCAACCGTTCCCCGTGTGCCGTTGGGCATACAGCCTGTCAACCTGGACGCAGAGGCGGCCTTCGCCCATCGAGGGGCCAAGGCAGCCGTCTTCCGTCCCCGCTTCGGCCAGGCCCACCAGCAATACTTCACCCCCAGGTGGCTGTGCCAGGCCTGCGCCGACATCTCAGAACGACTCTTCGACGTCCCCGTCGTGAGCGGTCAGCGCGGCGGCTACCCGCTGCGCGTGATCGACCCCACCTCCGGCAGTGGCCGCCTGCTGGCCCCGTTCGCCCAGCGCGGCCACCAGGTCTTAGGGATAGAGCTCGACGACCGGCTGGTGCCTGTCGCCCGCCGTGCGGTGGGCAAGGAGAACGTCCGCAAGGGAGACGTCTGCGCCTACGCCCCGGTCCTGCCCACCGAGCAGTGGGACGTGGCGGCGATCAACCCGCCCTACGGCCTGTGGTGGCCCGTCGCAGACACCCCACTGGCCGACTACGAACTGGCCTCCAGCGAGAACATTGAGAGCCAGAACATGGTGCTGGAGCTGGCGACCCGGTTGCTGTGGCAGAGCTACGACCAGGGCGGGCTCCTGCTGGCGATCCTCTCCGGTCGCTTCTGGAGCGTGTACCCAAAGGCGGCCGAGTACGTCAAGCGCAACTATCAGGTGGTCGCCTCGCTGGACCTGCCCAAGATCTTTAAGCCCGAGTACGGGATCGACGTGGACGCCGCCTTCCTGGTCGCCTTCCGGGTCAACCCTCGCCGGGAGAAGACACCCGCTCCACTGACCGGCACCTTCGAGGGGGACGACCCTGACGAGCTGGTCCGCCAGGTGGTGGACGCCTTCGAGAACACCGTGGGCGTGGGCCGTCGGAGAAAGTGGCGGCAGGACGTGTGGTATCTGCCCCGGCGCAACTACGCCCGCCGCCTGCCCGAGGTCCCCGAACTGGATATGGCCGTGGATGTGGACACGGAGAGCGTGGACCTGCGGCTGACCGGGAAGGGCGCCCGTCCCCAGGGTGATTGGGCCGGGCTGTGGGCGAGCTTCTACGCCCGGACACCCCTGGAGACCTACAACCGGGCCGAGGGGACCAACACCGACCTGATCCAGGCCTTCGCCTCGCTACCCAACGTCCTGATGGCCGGGTCGGAGACCACCCACCGGCGGCTGGCCTCGTTGGGCTTCGACGTGGAGGTGACCGAGGAGGATTCCGAACGCATCGCCCGCGCTGCCGAGTGTTATGGAAGGGACCGGCTGCCGGTGCGGGAGCTATCCCCGATGGAGTATCTGGCCTGGTACGACGACGGCCCCATCACCGCCAGGGAATCGATCGCGATCCCCGGCGCTGGAATGGACAGGACTGACGTGGAGGTGGTCGCCGGTCATACATACGAGCTCCAGGTCCGCTGGGAGCGCAACGCGCAGCAGGTGGGCCAGGGCGAGCGGGTGGGCAAGGGCCGGGACGCCTTCATCAAGCGCACCTTCATCGACCGTGGATATCTGGTTTTCCACTTCGTCGACGAGGATGGAAACCGCTTCAAGGTGCGGGAGGTGGACGCCGAGCAGGTCAAGGCGATGACCGCTGCCTTCGGGCTGCCCGAGGTGCAAACTGTCGATGATCTACCGGCCGCCGAGCGCAGATCGTGGGAGGTGCAACTGGACCGGCTGATCGAGCGGATGGCAGCGAAGAATGACGGCCTGCGCCCCTATCCGGTGCAGCGGCAGGACATCCTGCGCATGGCGACCAAGCGCTCCGTGGCACTCCTGTACGAGATGGGCGGGGGCAAGACGATGGTCGGCGCATACTGGGCCGCCCTGCGCCGCTACAGGCGGGTGCTGATCGTCACCCCGGCCAGCGTCGTGCCCAGCATCGTCGAGGACCTGGACAAGTGGGGCTTCCCCGTGCACACCCTCGACCACCGGGAGGTCTCCCGGATCAGGGCCGAGAAGCGCCGCGGGATCAAGCCCCAGGAGACGACCTTCTGGGTGGCATCCTACGAATCGCTGGGGTTGGGTGACGGTAACTACGAGGAGTGGTCGCACGAGGTCTACGACCGGGATGGCAACTTCGTGGGCGTCCACTCCGGCAACCACGGGGCCAAGTGCAACACACCCGGCTGCCGGGTGCGGCGGGGGCAGGAGGTCAAAGCTTGTCCGAAGTGTGGGGCGAAGGGCGACGACTTCCGCTCGGCCCGGGGCTCCAATGGCGGCGGGCCGAGGTTCTGCCGCAAGTGTGGGTACCGGGGCTGGAGCGAAGGCAGGCTGAAGGAAGGTGTGGTAGGGAACCACCACGCCCCCATCGGCCCGCGCATCAAGCGGCTCTTCTCCTGCGTCATCCTGGACGAGGTGCAGGACGCCAAGTCCAAGGGCACGCTCAAGGGGGAGACCACCCGCGCCCTGAAAGCGCGCGGCAAGGCCGTCCTCTCCGGCACCTGGCTCAAGGGGTACGTCACCGACCTGTTCTGGTCGGCGGGGTGGCTGCTGGGCTTTGGCTCCCCGCTGTGGCCCTTCCCCTATCAGGGGGGCAGCGCCCGCTTCCTGGAGCAGTTCGGCACCTTCGAGTTCGTCACCAAGGAGTTCGCCCACACCCTCCAGACCGGCAAGCGCAAGCTGATCCCCAGTGTGTCCAACCTGGGGCGGATGTGGCGCTTGCTCAGCCCCTTCGCCGTGCGCCGGTTGAAGGCCGACTTTCTGAAGGACCTGCCGCCCAAGCACGTGGAGGTGCACTGGGCGGGGATGGGAAGTGACCACGCCCGCATCTACAGCCGAGTGGAGGGCGCGATGCGGGACACGCTCAAGCGGGAGCTACAGAAGGACAACCCCTCGATGGGCGTGATCTCGATGGCGCTGTGGTGGGGGCGGTATGCCTCCTCCTGTCCCACCGTCGAGGGTGCACCGCACTACGCCGGGGCCTTTGGGATGCGGATCAAGGTGGACGAGGCCACGCCGGAGGAGATCAAGGCGGTGGTGGACCAGATGAAGCTCCAGGGTGCCATCCTGTCACAGAATGGCTTGGTCAACAAGGTGGCCGAGGCGATGAAGCTGATCCGCCAGATCCACGCCGCTGGAGAGAAGGCGCTGGTCTTCACCAGCCTGCGCGGACTCTACCGGATGATGGAGCAGGCGATGAAGCAGGAGAGGATCGGCTACACCGGGATGGACGGGGTGGGTACGAAGAAGCGCAACGGCGTGGCCCGCGAGTTCGAGCAGAGCGGGAACACGGTGCTCCTGGCCGGGACGGGGACGCTCAACCGGGGCGTGACGATCAACGGGGCCAACCACGTGATCATCCTCAACACCGAGTGGAGCCCGGAGACGACGCTGCAGGCGGAGGACCGCTGCCACAGGCCGGGCCAGACGAAGGACGTGTTCGTCCACTACATCCTGTCGGCAGGCACCGTGGAGGAGCAGATGTGGGAGTTGATCGCCGCCAAGGCGGCGGCGCAGCGGGCGGTGTTCGACAAGGAGGCACTGTACAAGAGCGTGGAGCAGGTGATGGCCGAGGCGGTCAGCGCCCAGATGCAGGTGGCCCAGGCGGTCGTCGCGGTCGAGCGAGAGCCCCTGGTCGAGCCAACGCCGGTGAGTTCTGTCCCAGAACGCGGGCAAGCGCCAGCGCAGTTGACGATGGTCGACCTGTTCCAGCGCCATGGCGCGCAACCCGCTGGGCGTCGACGCAAGCGCTCATCGGTGGCTGTCCCCCAGCAACTGGGTCTTTTCGGCAGCCAACCGGCTGCGTAGCATCTATCACGTCGGGGCTTCTCCCGGGTGGAGGAGTCCCGACGCCATTCAAGCATTGAAAGGAGAACGCAATGTCCAACGTGAGGCTTACCTCTGAGCAAGAGGCTGTGATACGTCACCCCCTGGGCAGACACGCCCGGGTTCTGTCCGTCGCCGGTGCGGGTAAGACCACGACGATGGCCTACCGGATCAAGCACCTCGTGATGGAGCGCAACGTCGCTCCCGGAAGCATCCACGTGCTGATGTTCAACCGCCTGGCCCGCGTGCAGTTCCGGCAGCGGCTGGCGGACATCGGCATTCCTCCCAAGGTTCAGCCACCGGTGGACACCTTCCACTCGTTCGCCTACCGGCTCATCCAGGACATGATGAACGCCGGTCTGGTCCCTGCATCGACGGACTTCTGGCTCAACGGCCGGGGGGAGCAGGTGTGGCTCTACGTCAACATCGCGATCACCAACCTCGAACGGAGCCGGGCGATCCTGCCCGGCCAGGTGGACCCCGAGGAGGCGATGCAGGCCATCGCGCTCTGGAAGGGCTCGCTCATCCCGCCATCTCGGGCCGGATACCGTGGCAATCGCTACCTGCCCCTGGTGTATGCCGAGTTCGAGAGACTGCGGCTGCGCAAGAACGCCCTCACCTTCGACGACTTCGTCCCTATGGCGGTGGGCATCCTGGAGCACGAACGCTCTGTCAGCCAGGAGTGGTGCACCCGCGCCGATCACATCGTCGTGGACGAGTACCAGGACGTCAACTATGGCCAGCAACGCCTGGTGGAGCTACTCGCGGGCCAACGGGCCGACGTGATGGTGGTCGGGGATGACGATCAGACCATCTACGAGTGGCGGGGCGCCCGGCCCAACTACATCATCCGGGAGTTCCGCACCGTCTTTGCCAACAAGCCCCACACCGACTACACCCTGTCCCGCTCGTTCCGCTTCGGCCCGGTCATCGCCCAGTGTGCCTACAATGCCATCTCCTTCAACACCACCCGGGTCGAGAAGCCGCTGGTCGCCCACTTTGTCGCCAAACCGGCCCAGATCCACGTCGTGGAGAGCGGCCGGTCGCTCGACGCCAACCAGGAACTGGCCGAGCAGGTCGTGGCCCTCGTCAAAGGCAAGGACGTCGCGCCGACCCAAATCCGGGTGCTGGTGCGCACGTTCGCCCAGTTGGGGGGGCTGGAGGGCGAGTTCCTGGCCCGGCACATCCCCTACCGCGTCGTGGGCAGGTCCCCGTTCTTCGAGCGGCGTGAGAACCGGGTGTTGCTCGACTACGTCCGCCTGGCCTTCGAGCTCGATCAACCGGTCACCAAACGGGCGGAGGGATGGCTGCTCTCGGTGGCCAACACGCCGTCCCGGAAGCTCCCTCGCAAGGCCCTGACGCAGGTGATGCGGGCCGCCCGGTTTCACGAGGCGTCCACCAGGCAGGCGCTGGCGGAACTGGTTGACCACCCGGAATCCCGGCTCTACAGGTCACAGCAGCAGCGGGTGGCTGAACTCACAGCACTGCTCGACAGGATACGCCAACGGGTGATGGGTGAGCGTGGACTCCGGGCCGGCGACCTGCTCGAGTGGCTGGTGGAATCAGTCGACTATCTCGCACACTTCGCCGACTACTACGGGGACGGCTGGGAGTCGTTCGACCGCCGGCGCGCCGTGCTGAACTTTGTCGACTATGCCAAAGGTACGGGCTTGCATCCGCTGGAGTTCGTCCAGCACGTCGAGCAACTGGACACCACGCGGGGCGTACCGGAGGATCAGCAGATCGTGATGACCACCGTGTTCCGCGAGAAGGGGTGCGAGTATGACTATGTGTTCATCCCGCAGTGTGAGGAGGGGTATATGCCGTGTCTGCGCGAGACGGGCAACCTGGTGTTCGACACGGCTGGCCTGGTGGAAGAGCCTGAGCCTTCAGAGGCCATCGAAAACGAGCGGCGGCTGTTTTACGTGGCCCTGACCCGCGCCAGGAAGGCGGTCTACGTCGGCACGTCACCGCCTCCCACCAATGGCGGTGGGTCGTCCCGGCAGCCGTCTCGGTTCCTGGACGAGATCCAGCTGGAGCCCACCGCGAGGGTGATGGGAGCACTGCAACGCTTGGCTTCCGGTGCGGGCCGGGCCAGGCGTGACTTGCTCACCGCTGTCGGGCGTTTCGGTGGCGTCCGCAGGGTGATCAAGAATCTCATCTCCGAATACCTGAAGGACGTAGTTGATGAGTCGCTGACCGGCGAGGTGTCGCGGATCGCGGCGGCAAGCCCTGAATGTCCCTTCAGCTATCGCTTTGCCTGCACGCCTCCAGAGGTCCCGGGGGCTGTGAAGCCACCACCGGCGCCGGCACTGCACCAGGCGTGGGACATCGTGGAGTTTTGAGCCGCTCACAAAAGACGATCAGGAGGTCAAGATGAAGGACAAATCGTGTGAAGCTGTGAGACGCCGTGCGCAGGAGCTGGCGCGGATGGAACCCCGGGCACTACTGGCGTATGTGGCTGCACTGCTGGAGTTCCAGGCCTTTGGCCGGACGATCGCGGACGGAGATCCGCCCGCTGTTCCGGGTCGTGGGAAAGCAATGAACAAGTTGGAGAAGATGGCGCGTGGCGATTCCATCCGCGCCCGTGGCGGCGTGCGATACCTGGGAGACGACCCGGACGGCAATCGGTGTTTCGAGGTGGACTCTGGCGATGAACTGTATCACGTTCGAGTCCGCCTCGATCGGGATCGCTTGGTGATGGCGGACTGCGAGTGCGAGGACTTCCAGTCCGCGGCAGGCGTCGTGGAATATGCCAATGCGAAGATGATCGATGATCCGTCGAAGAGAGTTTGGGTCGTGGATGGCCTGCCTATGTGTGAGCACGTCTGGGCGGTGCTGACCGAGATGAGGTCACACGAGGACGAGGCTGGAAGCACGTGGATGGCCAAACCTGGACCATAGAAGGTTGCCCGATCACCATTGTTGAAGGTAGCCGCCATCCGGCTCCCGTCCTTGTCCGGGTCCACCCGCCCCTTTACCCACGCCGCGTTCGCCCCCATCCAAACCCGTTGACACCCCCGCCCCAAAAACCAAAGCACCCGCCGGAGACCCTCTCCGACTGGCGCTGCGATGTCCGATCCTAAGAACCAGCCAGGGTGCGTGCACTCGTCCGACACCTGTCTCGAACTGCCCTGATTCGCGGTCAGTATGACACCGGACGGTGAGGTGCTCAACACCTAAGCAATTGCTGATTACCCATCATCTTGCTGAAACTACAGAGCTGGTCGTCGCGGCTGGTCTCTGGATATCATATGCGCAAGCACTTCCCTCAATCCCGATAGTCTCTCTGTAATCATCCGCAGCGCAACGGCGACTGCCCTCCGCACCCGCTCGTCCTCATCCCCGAGGGCAGTGATCAGTGCCTCCACCACCCACGCGTCGGGCAAGCCGAGGATGTTGAACACATCTAGGCCAAGGAGCTTGACGGCTGCCCGCCGCTGCCTCTCGTCCTTGTCCCTTAGGACAGTGCTCAGCGCCTCCACTGTCCACGCATCGCCCAGCTTGCCCAAGGCCTCGACGACCTGCCGCCACACAGATACATCCTTATCCCCGAGGGCAGTGATCAGTGCCTCCACCACAGCATACCCCAGCCTTCCCAAGGCGTCGGCGGCTGCCCTCCACGGATATTCCTCGTCCTCGTCCCTGAGGGCAGCGATCAAGGGCTCCACCGCCCGCACGTCGCCCAGGCCGCCCAAGGCCTCGGCAGCTATTCTCCGCACCCGCTCGTCCTCGTCCTTGAGGGCAGCGATCAGGGGCTCCACTGCCCGCGCGTCCCCCAGCCCGCCCAAGGCCTCGGCGGCTGCCCTCCGCACCCGCTCGTCCTCGTCCCCCAGCATAGCGATCAGGGGCTCCACTGCCCGCGCGTCCCCCAGCCCGCCCAAGGCCTCGGCGGCTGCCCTCCGCGCAAGCCTGTCCCTGTCTTCGAGAACAGCAATCAGCGCCTCCACCGCCCGCGCATCCCCCAGCTGGCCCAGAACCTCGGCAGCTGCCCTCCGCACCCGCTCGTCCTCGTCCCTCAGCACAGCGATCAGGGGCTCCACTGCCCGCGCGTCCCCCAGCCTGCCCAGCTCTTGGACTGCTCCCCTCCGCACATCCCCTTCCTCATCCCCGAGGGCAGCGATCAGCGGCCCCAATACCCATTCCCAAACGTCTTCCCCTCGTTCCACCAGTGCCTTCCAAGCGTTCTCTCTGACCGAGCGTCGTGAATCGGACACAGCCTTGCCAACCACAGGTACCACCACTTCGTCAGACCCCGCGTAGCGCAGCGCCAGTACAGCGCGGCGGCGGATCGCTTCCTCCTGGTGCCCTGTCAGATCGCAGACGGCGCCGACTACCGATCCTGTCGCCGCCCGCCCAACTCGCTCGAGTTTCACCACATCCAGCGCCTGCGCCTGGACGTCCTCGCCACCAGTGGCCAACATCTCGCCCAACGTGACGAACACCCCCGCGTCGAGTTGCTCCTCAGGCAGCTTGCGGAACGCCTCAAACACGACCTTCTGCCACTCCTTGCCCTTACTCAGCAGCAGTGACCACAGTTCTACGTCACGCTCCTCTTTCAACATCAGTGCCAGATACACCATCACACCTAGTATCTGAGCAAAAGATTCGTATCGGTCGGTCAACCTCTCGATCTCAATCAGGATCCTAGCTTCATCCAACTCTGCGCGGTCCCAGTCCCACATCAGTGAACGGGCCATCACGTATTCCATAAACTCTTCGTACACAAACGCCACCCGGAGTTCCTTGCGCCGCCCCCTGCCCCGCGCTTTCTCCTCCAGAATGATAAACTCGTCACGAATGCGCCCGTAGACAGACCGAGGATCGTCGTATTGCTCGTCCACTCCCGTTGCCCGAGCCATCTCTCCCAGAGGAATCGCACGCACGTTGTGCTCAAGCATATGCCCAGCTACGTCTAGCAAGTAGCCACGCACTTCCGCTGCAAGCCCATCGTGCAGCCGCTCATCGCCCTGGTGGATCATTCGTTCAGCAATAGAGTCTAGCTTCCCCTCCCAGTAGCGGTCAAATAACTCTTTCAGACGAATATCCTCAACTTCCCCGACGTCTTGTCCCCGATACGCCTCGCAGAAGAAGCGCAGGAGTAGGGGATGCCGACACTGTTCAGCGGCATCCCCCACGGGCCGTCCCTTGATGTTGTAGTGTTCTATGTATAGATCGAGCGCTCTCTCTTGCTCATCCCTGGCAAACCGACTCAAATCGCCGACCGCGTCACCGTTTTCATCGTCGCCAGCCTCGGATGGCAACTCGTTGAACGCCGCCCCTTCCCAGAATCGTCCTTTGAATAACCCCCAGTAGTAGTCGCGACACGTCACCACGATCTTGATCGATCGACCTCGGGTCTTGCGCAACAGATCTTCCACCGCCTTGCGCATCTGGGCCGGTCGATCGTACTCGTTGATGGCATCCAACAGTACCAGCGTGTCCCTACCCAACTCCTCGGCCAGCCGATGAAGCGTATGCAGGCAGTCGCCGGCAGACCGAAACCTCACCCTGGAACTCGCCGCTTCCAACTCTGCCTGTAATGCAGCCAGCAGCCCCGTGCTCCCCCCCAGATATGTGTTGGCACCCACCAGCAACACCACCGGCTGCCGAGCCGCCCGCACACGCGCTATCTCGCACAGCAAGTTCGTCTTGCCACTACCAGCGGGTGCTACGATCAAGTAGCAATTGCGTACCCGGTTCCCGTCCCCGATACCGATATCGAAGAAATTACTCAGCTCACGCTCCACGGCGCGGTTCACGTAAAGCTTTGGGTCGTACTTGTGGCGCACATCGTAGAGTACGCCCTCTACCTGTGCCCGGCACGCATCGAGCAAGTGACCAATAGAGACGCGCTTCGTGCCTTCGTAGATGACCACAGCCCTGAAAAACTCTTCGACGATATCCGTGTGCCGCTTCACCCGCTCGTCCAGCTCGGTCTCGGCCCAGAACTCGCACTCCATCTGGCCCGCGCAGCGCTCGCGTGCCTCCTGCCGGGTCTTTGCCGAGACATCGCACGTTGCAAGGAATATCAGCCCCACCGGCCTTTGCTCTGTCGGCAGAGCCAGTACCTTCTCCACTTCCTCCACCGCGTTCTGAGGCCCGAATCTCTTCACCCGCTTGCACTGGAACGCCCACACCTCCCCCTCGCGCCACGCCACGATATCCCGCCCCTGCTCGCTCCCCGCCGCGCCCAGGTGCTCCGCGCGCTCATACCCCTCCCGCTCGACCAGCCACAGACACAGCCGCTCAAAGTCGCGGGGGGAGAGTTGGTGGAAGGGGAGGGTGTGAGTGGTGGCGGTGATTGTGGGTTTGGGCCGGGTCACACGCGTACCTCCTCGGTGCTTACTCTTGCGCGGCACCCTCGCCCGCAGAGCCGAGCTCCGCTTGTCGGCAAGTGCACGGAGCCTCATTTGAGTTTCTGACAGTGAGGCTATTCCCCAAATCTCTCCTTCAAGATCGCCAAAACTGTCGTGCTGTCAAATCCACCCGTCTCGGTGGTGGTGATCAGGTGATCGGCAAAGCCGTGTTTTTCGTACCATGCCTGCTTGGTCTCCCAGTGGTTACGGTATCGCTCGTCGTGGAGCATTCCCAGGTGTTCCCAGTACCACTCCTCGCCGCGCCAGATGATAGTAAAGTCGGGCAGGTAGAAGGTGCCATCCGGGGCATAGAGAGGGACTTCGTACTTGAAAAAGATACTATGATCTGCAAGCAGGTTGGCGATGATTACCTCGGACTTTGACCGCACCATTTGGTCGGTCAGAGCACGATGGATCTTGCCCTCTTCATACCACTCGTGCGTCGTTCGGAGCTCGGGCGGCGCAGGACGAAATTCAAACAGCGAGGAATTGATGCGGGTCAGGTGGGAGTTTTCAAGGCGGCGCAGGGTCAGAAGCGGTGCGATGTCCTCTTGAACCAATAAGGTGCAGTGGGTCTGGGCACGGGTGAGGCCGGTGTAGAATAGCTCCGGCGAAAGCAAGCCGCGCTTGTGCTTGGGCAGGATGAAGTACACCCGCTGGAACTCGCTGCCCTGTGATTTATGTACCGAGATAGCATAGGCTAGCTCCAGGTTTTCCTCGACTGCACTGGCGGATCCGTACTCTACCCAGAGGTGTTGCTTGCGGCTGAAGACCACTTGGAACTGCTCGAAGTGAAAGCCTCTCGACCTCCATTTGTTGTCTTTGGTGTCGAAGCCATGAATCCTGGTAAGACCGATCTCGCCGTTGAATACCTCCACCCACTCGCGTTCGCGAGTTTGCGTGTTGTAAGCGTTGATTGGCCTCGATCGCGTGCGGTTGATGACCTGAATGACCTTGTCAAAGACAGTGATACCACCAAGCGCTCCTTTGTTTGCCAGCCACCAACCGTTCTTGTGCTGTTGCAGGATCTGGTTGATGTACTCAATGCCATATGACTCTCCTCGGTACGGTGAAATGACTTGGATGGCTTCGGGGCATTGCTTCCCATCATCGTCCATCATTGCCTTCCACAGTTCATAGGGACGTTGTTGGTTGAAGGATAGACCCGTGGCCTGCTCCATATCCGCGACGATGGTCTCTGTCAGCATCTGCTCGAGCTCGTCAGGCGTTTGCCAGTACAACACTCGCAAATCGCCGTCAACGTCGCCGCCCTCTTGCACTTGCCGCAAAATCCCGTCTTGTTGGGCATCCAGATCAGCCGATTTTTCGTCTACCAGTTCCTGCCGCAGGTATAGCGATGCCAGGTTGAGGAGACTGGTACCTCGACCGGCAAGCCGATTGCAGAGCTGTCGCACGTTGGTCGTCAGTTCGCCTACGTGCTCCGGCATTTCGTGCCTGAGCCAATCAATGATGTCGGCGAAGACCTTGCCGGTGCCAATGGGAGGCAGCTGGTTGTGATCGCCGACGAAGACGACGCGCTGAACGCTGTTCCAGTTGACGGCGCGAAAGAATGTGGCCACCAAGGGTAGGTCGAGCATCGAGGATTCGTCAATGACGTACGTGGTGATGCTCTCCTCGGTCTGTCCACCACGGCGGCGAAAGGTGAAGTTATCGTTGAGCCAGCCACGTTGGGCGAGAAAAGAGTGGATAGTGCACGCCTCTTTGCCCGTCAGCTCGCGCAGGCGGTCGGCGGCCTTGCCGGTGGGGGCGAGTAGTTGGAAGGAGGTGCCTCGGCCGTGGGCTTTTTCGACGGCCTGGATGATGGCTTTGGCGGCAGTGGTCTTGCCAGTGCCTGCTGTGCCACACACGACGCTGAGGGGACGACGGAAGATCTGCTGGCAGACCGCGACCTGGTCGGCGATAGCGCGTTCGTACTCGTCAGGGTGGGATTTGGCCAAGTCGCTGTCGGACTTGTAGAGGTATGTGCGCCAGTGATTTTCGGTGACGGGGAAGCGGAGCTGGATATCGGGCCGTGCGGCCAGGTCACGTAGGACGTGCTCGACGGTGCGCTCGTCCTCGAAGACGGACTTGCGGTAGAGGTAGAGCTGGTCGTCGGCGCGGCGGTAGGTGAGGGCTGCGCTCAGGCCTTCCTCTTCCACTTCCAGATGGCGCGGGGTGAAGTGGGCGCGCTTCCACTCGGGCAGGAAGCTGAGTTTGTGGTTGAGGCCATGGAGGATCTGGTCGGCGGGGAGGAAGGTGTGCTGGCTGGCCCGCTGGAGCTGCTCGACGCACAGGGCGCGCAGCCGCTCCCAGTCATCAGGGTCCAACTCTGGCTCGGCGCCCAAGTCGGGCGAGGGGAAGACACCGTGATCGATCTGGCTGAACGTGACCTGGTCGTCGGGGTCGGCGCCGATGTACTGCTCGCACAGGATGTAGGGGTTCTCGGTGATCTCAGCGGGGCTCGCATAGAGGCTGGCTCTCTCGGGCTTCTCGACGATGCGGCGGATCTGGTCGGCCTGGAGGTCAAAGCGAGGCAGCACGTCGCACAGGAGCACTTGCTGGTCGGGTTCCAGATAGCGCCACTTCTTACGCAGTTTCTTGACGCGCTGGCGATCCAAAGGCAGGTCTGCCACGGCGTCCACGTTGCCCTGGAGGAAGGCAAAGATCTCATCCCTGACATCCCGCTCGCCGCGAAGGGGGATTTGTTCGATGGCGTAGGGGATCGCTTCGCTGAATCCGAGATAGTCCCACACACGGAGTATGCTGGGATAGAGGCCCCGCCTCTTCCAGAGTTCGGCCATCACCGAGGCCAACCACGCCTGGCGGACCTGCCAGTTCTCGGCATCGTTGCCGATCTCCTGTAGCACGCCGACGATCTCGCTCAGACGCTCGATCAATCCCAGCGCACCGTCGTCGGAGATGTGACGGGTGGCGTACTTGAAATTACGCGAGTTCTCCGGCACGAAGAGAATACGGTCCAAGACGTCCGGGTTGTCCATATAGAGGTGATAGGGCAAGCGGAGACCTTGATCGGGATAGTGGGAGGTGATGTCACGCACCCAGACGTTGGGGCCGTACCGCTCTTCCATCTTGGGGGACTGGCCAATCCACGTCAGTTCGTCGCCTACAGCCTTTGCGCGGCTGGCGCCGACGACAACGTAGAAATGCTGGTCGTTCTCGCTGAAGGGGTTGCTGTAGTTGGCATAGTAGAAGATCAGACTGCGATCAGGCTCGACCTGGGCGAAGAACTCGTTGGCGGCTTTGCGCCGCGCGGCGGCGTTGTGCTTGGGAGAAGTCCCTTTCGGATTCAGCACCTCGTCCTTGTACATCTCCTCGTAGGGCCAGGTGGCGACGGTGTAGGGCGGCAGTGTCCACGTTTTGACCTGGGTGCCGTCCCGAAACCAAGATGGGGGTGGTGAGTAGGCTTGTAATTCATCAGGGCCAAAGGCGTTGATGCTATGGATGCAGGGGGGAACGGGGTCGAGTTGAGAGCAGGGTCTTCCGGCATAGGGCTGCTCCCAATCCAGGTCACGGTCTCTGACAATCATCTCGCGCTGGTAGGAGTATTGGCCGACGCAGTAGGTGTTGGCCTTGGGATCGCGGCAGATGCAGCCATTCCAGCCGCTATCGTGCCAGGCGAGACGGACGGAGATGTGGGTAGTCATTATGGAGCCTCCGTGCCCAGTCTAAACTCCTGAATTGAGGGTGTGTAAGGGTGTTGCATTTCATGATGGGACTGGTGCCTTGACCAAGTGGTCCAGCTCGTGTCCCAAGAGCTGCGGATCCTTGCACACGTGAAAGGCCCAGGTGCCGAGCTTGCCCCAGTTGTTGACGGCCTCTGCCCAGCGTTTGGCGGCTTGGTGCTTGGCGCGGTCTTTCTCGGTCTCCATGCCCTTGATCTCGAGCACCAGCGTGACGCCGTTCCGCAGGCGGACCAGGTAGTCGGGTACGTAGTGGTGGCTGACGCCCATAAAGTCGTAGGGGATGGTGAGACCAAGCTGATCGTTGCGAGCGTAGAAGCGGGCGCTGCCTCTTAGAACTGCCTGCTCCAGCCGGAAGGCGGCCGATTGCTCCCAGCGGGCCGTGTCGGCCGCGACCAGGTTGATGTGGCTGTAGGTGGTGGTGGAACAGGGCCGCGTGGTCTTAAAGTCCACATCGGCGGTGGTGCCGGCAGATTTGTAACGGTTGAGGATGGGCATGAGTGGAGGCTCGCCGTGGCTCTCGTCGGGGTGGATCGCGTCCAGCAGTCGCTCGACCACGCGCTGGAGGTACTTTTGCTGCCCCAGTTCGCGCGGGTCCACGCCACGAAAGTCCACGCGGCGGTTGACGTAGGCGTGAACCAGGCGCAGGACCTGGGGGAACAGTTGGTGGCGCGACTGAAGCGGCATTTTGGGCCTATCCTCGCGCCCTGGATCCTGCCGCCCGTTCCCCACCAGCAGGGCCACGACCTGGCGGGCGATCTCGAATTCGATGGTCTGCAGGTGGGTACTCTCATAGTAGACGTGGCGGTCCTGTTCCTCGAACTCGCCCGGGCCGGCGAGCGATGGCGCGCCGATCTGGTATCCGACGCGAGGCTTGACAAAGACGGCCGTCGGCTCGATCTCTGGCTCGATGCGGAGCAGCTCCATACCGTCGATGTCGGCGGTGATGACGTTGCGCCGCAGGGCGAAGACGTAGCCTTCCACGACCGGGAATTCTATCTCGTAGTCGGCTCGCTCCGGGAGGGCGCGGACGTGGTTCTTGGGTTTGTCCTCGGGGGCGCTGGCCTGGGTGGGCCGGCCCTTGAAGGGGATCAGGCTGAAGGGCACGCCGTAGATGTCGACGTACTCCTCGGGCAGCCGTCCGGTGTTTTTGTCGATGTCGTAGTCGATCCGGCGGAGCCCACGACCGACCACTTGCTCGCAAAGCAACTGGCTGCCAAAGGCGCGAAGGCCCAGGGTGTGGGTCACGTTGTGGGCATCCCAGCCTTCGTTGAGCATTGCCACGGCGACGACGCAGCGTACCTGCTCGCCTGGCTTTCCCGGCACGCCGACGGTGGCGACGATCTGGCGCAACTGCTCGGCGGCATCCTGTTTGCTCACGGTAGGGTCGCCGCTCTCGGCCTGTGCCAGGAGCTTGCTATCGATGCGGACGGTGGGCTTGAAATCCTCCCGGTTGGAGAAGTAGTCGGGAAAGACGCGCCCGTGGCCGTAGGCGGTCTTTTTGACCTTCTTCTTACGCCCGCGGCGGCCCTCCTCGACGACCTCGATCTCTTCCTCGCCCGAGATGTTTCGGTAAAAGATCTCGGCCACGTCGGTGTTGTCGCAGACGACGATCAGCGCCGGTGGGGTCTTGTCCTTGGCGTGGGTCGCGTTTTGGATGTACTTGAAGCGCTCTACCCACTGTCCAGCAAGCGTGCGCAGGGCGGGTTCTGCCTCGCGATAGACCACCTCGGGCTTGGGCTTGCGAGATCGGCCTGGCAAGCGCTCGCCGGGCTGTAGGTTATCGTTGATGTGCTGCCACAGGCGAAAGTACTTGGGCTCGGGACGGCCGGTGGTGTCGCTGACGGGCAGGCGGGGTATCTTGACGATGCCGCTCTCGATGGCGTCGACCAGGCCAAAGTCGCTGACGAGCCAGGGGAAGGGTGAGCCCTCTACGTAGCCGCTACCCTGGATGTAGAAGGGCGTGGCCGAGAGGTCGATGCAGAAGCGGACGCCAACGGCCTGGTTGATCTTGTCGAGCCCCTCGACCCAGACTGTGGCGGTCTCTAACTCGGTCTTTTGAACTCTGGGACGCCTGGCAGATTTGGAAACCTGCCCTATCTGCTCGTCGGAGGGCTTGGGACGCCAGGCGTGGTGTCCTTCGTCGTTGAGCACCATGATCGGAGCGCGGTCGTAGAGATCGCCAAGCACACGGTGGGCGAAGGCGTCTGGTCCCTCCGGTCCTTTGTCGACGACCTGGTAGGAAGCGCCACCCTCGACGTGCTCCGATTGGGGAAGGAAGAGATGCCAGTTGGTGACCATGACCTTGCCGGAGTGCAGGAGGGGGCGCATGCGGGCCGGGACCAGGTCGAACCTTTCATAGTCGTTGTCGGGGTTCTCGGGGCGCAGTACCTGGAGACGCTCCTTGATGGTGAGATTGGGGCACACGACGAGTGCGGCGGAGGGGAAGCGGGTGTCGCTGGGGACCTTGCCGCGGTTGCAAAAGGCCCAGGCGATGAGCATAGCCATCACCGCGGTCTTGCCGCTGCCGGTGGCCATCTTGCAGCCCAGCCGGGTCAGCGACGGAAGGTTCGGATCCGCAGGGAGGTCCTGGAGTTGGTCGAGGAACCGATCCTCGAAGGCGGGCTTGAAGCGCAGGTACTTACTGCTAAGGCGGATCTCGTTGGGAAAGATCATCGTCTCGGCGGCCTCCAACTGGCAGAAGAAAAGCCGCCGGTGGCGATCGTCGCGCCACCAGAAATGGAGGAGTTCCTTGGTCACCTGGGTAGCGCCCTCGTAACCACCCTCGCGCCAGCGTCTGACGTCGTGACGGAGGGCGTTGACGAGGGGCAGGTCGGCGCGTTCTTCCTCGGCGAACCCCTTGAGGGCCAATTGCTGAGTGGCGACGCGGCGGGTCCTGAACCAGTAGGAGGCCCGGCGGCGACCCTGTTGGCGGTGGGCCGTGCCGGTCTCAGTATCGTACACCCAATGCTCGGTGGGTTCCTGGTAGGGGTTGCACAGGATAGGCTTTCCGACAGGTTGGATAGGGAGTTGTTGGTCGCCGGAGGTGGTCTTAGTCATAGGTCGTGCCCTCCAGGTTCATCACCCGCATGACGTCGTTGCCACGGGGATCGATGACCTTGACCGCAACGCGCTTGTGGTCGCCAGCATTGAACGGCAGCGATTTGGTGCCGGAGAAAGCGGCAAAGCGCTGGGGATCCACGACGGACTTGAGGGCGCGGGCGAGTTTCTTCCAGGCGGTGCTGTCGGGAAAGAAGGCCTGGGTGATGCAGAAGGTGCGCCCGTCATAGTCGCTATCGAGGAACCAGGCGGCGACCTTGCTGGCTTTGGTGGCCTTGATGGTATTGGTGACAGGGTCGTAGATGTCGACGCCCTCCATCTCGACAGCCCACTCGCCGTCTCCAATTGACTCCAGGTTGACGCGGGGCAGTCCAAAGACGGTGAAGAGCTGGCTGCTGGGGGTATCTTTGAGCAGATCGCCCATATTGACGTCGGGGCGGATGTGGGCCAGGTGGCAGCGGACCTGGGGATCCGGGTCCTCCTGGATGACGGCCTGGGCAGCGCCGTCGACGGTAAAGCCGGCAAAGACCAGGTCGTCGTAGGCGCGACGGTAGGCCTCGCGGAGGGACTGCTCGACCTGCTGGGCGGTGATGGGGCCGTATTGGGGGCCAAAGGCAACGGCAACGCGACGCGTGCCCTCACCCCCGGCCCCTCTCCCGGATTCGGGAGAGGGGTGACCGTTGCCCCACTCGCCCTCGGCGTGGAGGATGCTGTCGGAGAGGGGGTCCAGGCGCTGGAAGTTGAGGACCTTGTTATCGGGGAAGCGGACGCCGTCCTGGCGGAGGAGGCGGATCATCTTTTCGAGGTAGGCCTGGGCGTTGGCTGGTTCATCCTGGCGAGGGAAGGTCTCCAGCTCCTCGGGCGCACCGCCGATGGGCGATTCGACGTCCAGGATCTCCTCGGCGGGCTGGACGCCCTCGACGGTGAAGGGGCCGCTGACGCGGAGGATGTTGCGGACGAGCTGGGGCTGGTCGTAGAGCGTCTCCTGGGGCGCGCTGGCGGCGATAGTCTCGTTGACCTCGTCCATCTTGGCCCGCCAGGCGTTGCGGTAGTCGTGCAGCGCGGCCTTGAGCGGTTCGGGCCAGTCGGGGTCAGCGTCGAAGGGGATCTCCCACTCCTCCCATTTCTCCTGCGGCAGCAGCCAGCGGCGGCGGTCGGCATCGGTAATGGCGCGCTTGCCCTCACTGCGTTCCTTGGCGGCCAGTTTGGCCTGAAGGGCGGTGCGTAGTTCAGGGGTGATCTTGGACAGGGCAGTGTTGAGGGCGTCCAGTTTGTTTGCCAGCACCGGTTCCCATTTTTCGAAGATGGGGTCAAGGGCGATGCATTGCACGATGGTCTTGAGCATGACGTGGGGCGCAGTCTTGTAGGCGAAGTTACCTGAGACACCCTGATTGCGATCTGCCAATTCGTAGTAATCGTACTTGGCAGTTAACAAGCGTTGGCGAGCGAGAGCAATAGCCACGCGAGAAGTGTCAATCGTGATCCAGCGACGTCCCCACTCCTCAGCAACGTAGGCCGTCGTGCCGCTGCCGCAGGTCGGATCGAGGACAAGGTCGCCGGGGTCAGTGGTCATAAGCATACATCGTTCTATGACCTTTGAATTGGTTTGTACAACGTATACTTTCGTGTCTCCATATCCTCCACTAGCAGTATCCGTCCAGGTATTTGAAAACGGGAAGTATGGAAAATCATCAGTGCATCGGCGATAAGACAAGGTGACACCATAAGATTCAAGTCTCTCTGCCAGCTCAAGTCTTCTAAAGCCGTCTGGATTAGTTTTCCAACCGCCCTTTCCTGGAACAAATCTCCGCCCGTGAAAATCTACTGGGAGAAGTGTAGCCTCACTACTGGAGGCTGAAGTCAATGGTGATCTTCGATAGATTTTTGAGCCGGAGGGAAAGGAATTGGGGTTATCACGCTCTTTCCTTGTCATACGTCTATACTCACCACTTGGTAATGCGGCAAAGTTGTAGTTCACCCATCCCGTTCCTTCACGCTTGCGATATAAGGTTCTGTATTTTGCGCAATTCCTATCCTTTGCGTACCAAATGATGTAATCATTTGTATCGGGCAACAGGTCCCCAGATTGCAGGGTCGTCTTTCTGAAGTTTATAACTGAACAGTAGTTCTCTGGCCCGAAGACCTCATCCAAAAGCATGCGGACCCGATGTAGGTTCTCATCCGAAATCTGCACGAAGATGCTGCCGCTATCGGTGAGCAGTTGGCGTGCCACCATGAGCCGGTCGCGGAGGTAAGCCAAATACGAATGTATGCCCAACTGCCAAGTATCGCGGTAGGCCTTGACCTGTTCCGGCTCACGGGTCAGATCGGCGTCGCGGTCTTTTACGCTCCGCTTCTTCACAAACGGCTGGAAGTTGCTGGCAAACTTGATCCCATACGGCGGGTCAATGTAGATCATCTGCACCTTGCCCGCCAGGTCCTCCCGGCGGGCCAGCGAGTGCATCACAACAAGGCTGTCGCCCAAGATCAGGCGGTTGGCCCAGTCCACGTCGTGTTGGTAGAACTGCACCGCCTCTCGGTAGTCGAGTTGGGGGTCGGCGAACAGCGAGCGCTGCAGCGGCTCCCGCTCGGCCAGCTTGATGACGGCCTGGGCGGATACCCGCTCGTGGATGTGCAGCGCCACGGGGTCGACGTCGAACCAGGGCTGCTCCCGCTTCCCAGCCCACTCCAGCCAGGGCTGGTGGTTGCGCAAGGCCTGGGCCAGGAGCCGGGCTTCGTCTTTGGTGAGCGGGCGGTGTTGGACCTCGTGGAGGAGTTCGGGGAGGCGGTCCTCGTCGCCGGTGTCGTCGAAGCGGAGGACGGGCGGGAGGTGGGGGTCGTAGGAGTAACGCTGTGGGGATTCTCGAGTCACCTTGCCGTGGGCGGCGAGGCCGGCGGGGGGGATGTTCTTGCGCTTGGCCTCGTGGCGGTAGTCGGTGACTTGCTGGTCAGTTCTGCGTTTTCGTGGTGGCATTGGCGTACCTCCGTTTAACTGACTACAACAGGGCCAGGTATGTTATTTGAAGAGCAAGATGTCAAAGGTGATCGACGGGCGAGTGTTGAATGCTCGTCGCTGAAACAGGTCCAACGAATAGCGCCCGCCGTATCTTGACGGCGGGCGGGCTGTGTGCTACAATCTGAGCACCAGGGCGCTCCGCCGTCCTGGTCAGTGCCTCGGGCTGGCAAGAGCCGCGAGGCTTCTTCGCTGCATTGTGAAAAGACATCCATAGTATACGTCTGATTTGCGCAGAAGTCAAAACGACCGACGGCGCAAACCCTCCCCACGTACCAAACCAGTTCCACTAGGTTGCCACCAGTTCCCGCGCCGATTTGACGGAGGTGCTTGATCATCTGGCGTGCTGGCCAGGGTATCGTCGTTGGTCAGGGTGGCCTCCGACTTGCACGATTCGGCATTCGGAGTACACTCAGGGGGAAGCCCAAGTAGATGGGTTGTGTGATGTCGGTCCCTAATCGATCCTGTCACAGAGCCGAAATGATCGCACACATCACGCACACATTGGATTCTGTACAGAATGCAAGCGACAGTGCCCAACCCCCAGTAGTATTCTATCATGAGTGGGCCCGAACATACCGATCACGTTGGCTGCATGCAAGCGCCGCCTGCGCGCTATTGTCTATGAGGTGAGGTGACCGAGGAGATCCTGAGTACCAGCGAGCATATTGAAGATCAACACACAGCAAGTTTGTCTTGGAGGGCGGAATGCCTGTCGAAGAAATCACAATTGTCGAGGGTCTACCCGATAGCATCGTTCCGCTGGTTGAGGTATTTGTACGAGACCAACTAGACGATCTGGTCTTCCGACGCGAGGAAGGTAGGTTTTTACTCACAGATCTATCTCCGTTTGAGCACCAAAGTCCAGAAGATGTTCGCGTGATAGGAGCAATTCGGCTAGAGCCTTATCCTGACTGTCAGTCGACAGAGCTCGCTTTCGTGACCTATTACCCCGAAGAGTGGACTGAGCCACAAGAAGAGATAGTCAGAAGGTTTCTGGAATCGTGGGACCCCCTTCTCTCCAGGCTACTAAGTTTGGGCCATTTCTACGGATTGAACCCAACGCCCTACCCGTGGTGGTCGGACGCGACCGGATGTTTGGCAGTCATCGAGATCGGGACTGCAATCTTACGCGCTTTCAGGGGAGCGATTTCTTGGATTTTCAAGCGCAAGAGGGCACAAGCGGAGCAGGAATCTGAAATCGAATATGTAGCGACTCCACCCCAGGAACCGTACGCTCCTCGACCGGAAACGCTAGCTGAGATGTCCCTCCCTGAGGGGATAGGCGAGCAGCCAATGCCCGCCAGGGAGAGTATAACCCTAGGTGATAGCGCAGACGAACCAAGTGCAACCAAGGACACCCAAACGCCCAAGCAGTTTGTTTTTCGCAGGAGGGGGGAAGTCT
>Ga0180431_10001811_pt1 | contig 29082 bp, 35 predicted proteins | sample SS_ome_11_FD_132459 | JGI IMG/M metagenome (GOLD analysis project Ga0180431, IMG submission 132459) | Hypersaline lake sediment archaeal communities from the Salton Sea, California, USA - SS_1_MS_1 metaG | ecosystem: Environmental > Aquatic > Non-marine Saline and Alkaline > Hypersaline >... | reverse complement strand
GGAAAAGAAGGAAGAGAAGAAGGAAGAGCCCAAAGAGGAAAAGAAGGAAGAGAAGAAGGAAGAGCCCAAAGAGGAAAAGAAGGAAGAGAAGAAGGAAGAGCCCAAAGAGGAAAAGAAGGAAGAAGCTCCCGAGGGGGAGAAAAAGGAGTGAATTAGATGGCAGAAGGGATAGCGGCTGAAATCGTCGAAGTGAAGGCCAAGACCGGCATCTACGGCGAGATCTACCAGGTGCTCTGCAAAATCCTAGAAGGGCCCGACAAGAACAGGGTAATCCTCCGCAACGTGAAGGGGCCGGTGAAGAAGGGCACTATAATAATGCTCCTCGAGTCCGAGCGCGAGGCAAAGGAGATACGCGCGAGGTGAATCTGATGGATTGCGCATTCTGCAGCAGGGAAGTTCCAAAAGGCGCCGGCTTCCTTTTTGCGAAAAAGGACGGCACGAGCTTCCTTTTCTGCTCTTCAAAATGCAGGAACAACCAGCTCAAGCTCAAGCGCGTCGGCAAGAAGGCCGAATGGGTGAAGCGCTTCGGAAAGTCCAGGAAGGCAAGGGCCGAGGCCGAAAAGCCCGCGGAGAAGCAGGTTGAAAAGCCGAAGGCAACTGAGCCCAAGGCCGAAAAGCCCGCGGAGAAGCAGGTTGAAAAGCCGAAGGCAACTGAGCCCAAGGCCGAAAAGCCCGCGGAGAAGCCGAAGGAGGAACCGAAGAAGGGAAAGCCTCCGGAAGCTAAGAAAGCGGAAGAGAAGAAGTAGGTGCTCATATGGCAATGGAGAGGACACTCGTTCTGGTGAAGCCGGACGCGTTCCAGCGCGCCTTGGTCGGAAAGATAGTCTCAAGGTTCGAGGAGAAGGGCTTCAGGATAGTTGGCATGAAGATGCTCCGGATGTCCGAAGGCCTCGCAAAGGAGCACTACTCCCATCTCACCGGCAAGCCATTCTACCCCGGGCTTGAGAAGTTCATGACGCATGCCCCCCTTCTCGCCTTCGTAATGGAAGGCCAGGAAGCAATCGAGGTGTGCAGGAAGCTCGTGGGTGCGACCAACGCGCGCAAGGCCGAGCCCGGCACTATCCGGGGCGACTTCTCCCTCAGCACGGGAAGGAACACAATCCACGCGAGCGACTCCGCGGAAACCGCAAAAGCCGAAATCGGGCGCTTCTTCAAGCCGGAGGAGCTCTTTGATTATTCACAGGTATGCGCGGAATACCTTTACGCGGAGGATGAGCGGGAATGATACTCCCGAAGCAGAAGCTGCTCTCCCTCGCGATAGTCTCCGACCACCTTGGCGACTCGCAGTTCCAGCCCGCAGGCGTGGACGTGACCCTGAAGAAGGCATTCTCATTTTCCTCCAACGGGCAGATTGATTTCGACAACACGGAGCGCAGGATAAGCGACGTGCAGGAGCTCCCGTTTGAGGGGGAATGGGTGCAGCTCGCGCCCGGCTCCTACAAAGTGCAATTCAACGAGTATGTGAAAATCCCCTGCGACTCCGCCGCAATATGCCTCCCCCGCTCATCCCTGCTCCGCTCGGGCGCAACCCTTGAGTGCGCTCTCTGGGACCCGGGATACGACGGCCGCAGCGAAGCGCTCCTCGTGGTCTCCAACCCCCACGGCATCCGCTTCAAGAGGGGCGCCAAGATAGGGCAGATGGTTTTCGTCCGGCTCTCCGAAGCCGCTTCCGAGCTTTATGAGGGCGCCTACAAGGGCGAAAACAAATGACCCTCCCATCTTGGGATTTCCTTTCAAAATCCGCCGGCACAGGCGGTGAAATCAAGTTCTCCCCCGAATCTTTCATAGTGGAGGAAATCACCCCTGAAGGCCAAGTGCTGGAAAAGGACCGTTTCTACGAACACCAGGGCGAAGAGGGCAGCCACTGCCATTTCATACTGCAGAAGCGCGACTGGTCCACTGCGGACGCGATCCGCACCATTGCGAAAAAGCTCCGCGCAGGCCCGAAGCGCTTCAGCTACGCGGGCAACAAGGACAAGACTGCGGTAACCACCCAAATGGCTTCCGCATTCAAGATTCCCCCCTCCGACCTTCTCGCATTGAAAATAAAGGACATCTCTATAAACGGCGCATGGGAGGCAGGGGGCAAGGTGCCCATGGGCGCCCTCCTCGGCAACCGCTTCACAATCGGATGGAAGGGCGAAGCTGGCCCCGAAGAAAAAGTGCATGCAGCCCATGAAGAGCTTGGAGGCAAATTCCCGAATTATTTCGGCCCCCAGCGCTTTGGGAGCACGCGCCGCAATACCCATATTGTCGGGGAATTCCTCCTTAGGAGGCGCTTCCGGGATGCGGCATTCGCATTTCTTGCAGAATCCGAGGGAGAGCTCCATGAAGGCGCCCGCGCAGCCCGCGCGGATCTGAAGGAAACAGGCAATTTCCAGCAGGCGCTCAACACATTCCCAAAGCACCTCCGCCTTGAGCGCACCATGCTCTACTGGCTGTCCAAAAACCCCAGCGACTGCATCGGCGCTTTCCGCAAGCTGCCCCGCCCGGTGCTCCTCCTCTTCGTGCACGCCTTCCAGTCCTGCCTGTTCAATGAGATGCTGTCAGCAAGAATAAAGGAAGGCCCAATCTCCCCGGAAGAGGGTGAGGCCAAATGCGGCTCCGGCCCGCTTGGCTTCCCTGACCCCTCGGCTGAAGGCAATGAATGGGTCCTCGGCAGGCTGATCGGCTACGAAACCATCCCCAATGCAAGGGAAAAGGCGCTGCTTGAAAAGCATGAAATTGAAACAGGCGACTTCAGGCTTAGGGAAATCCCGGAGCTTTCCTCAAAGGGCATCTCCCGCACCTTATTGGCCCCGTACATGCATTTCTCCTTTTCTGAAAGCACGTTCCGCTTCTCGCTGCCTGCGGGCAGCTACGCGACATCATTAATAAGGGAATTCCTCAAGGTGGACTGAATGGAGGAGGAAGGCATACGGTTTGAAGCAGGCCCGGCATTCTACAACCCGCGCATGCAGCTTTGCCGCTCAATCGCCTCCCTTGCGGTCGGCGCAATAGGCGAAAAGCTTTCCATATGCGACGGCTTCTCCGCCTCCGGCATCCGCGGCATCCGCTACGCAAAGGAAAACCCCAACGTGGAATCCGTTGATTTCGTCGACATAAATGAAGATGTGCTGAAGCTCTGCAGGAAGAACAAGGCGGCAAGCAAAGTGAAAGGCAGGACTTATGCGGGCGGTTTCAACACCCACCTCATGAACCGCAGGTACGGCTTCGTTGAAATAGACCCCTTCGGCTCCCCCGTGCCATATGCATATTTCGCAATCCGCTCATTCCGCAGGAAGAAGGAAGGCTACCTCTCGATAACCGCAACTGACACCGCGATACTCTGCGGCGCGCACCGCTCCGCCTGCCTCAAATATTATCACGCACACCCCCTGCACAATGAGCTCTGCCACGAGGCCGGCATCCGCATACTCCTCCGCCACGCTGCGGAAATAGCGTCGGAATTCGACTTCGGCGTTTCCCCAATATTTTCCCTTTCCAGCAGGCACTTTTTCAAAACCATCCTCAAGCTTGAACGCGGCGCAAAGAAGGCCGCGGACACATTTGCCAAGACAGGGCACATAAGCTATTGCAATAAATGCGGCTTCCGCACCGCGGGCCCGGCAGCCCTCCAATCCTGCCCCCCGTGCAGTTCGGGAATGGAATGGGCAGGCCCGCTCTGGCTCGGCCCCCTCCACGATGCAAAAATGCTGGAAAAAATGGAAAAGCTGAATGAAGAGCGCAGCTATGCGGACAAGGCGGAGCTTGCAAAGCTCCTTGGCACAATGAAAGAGGAAGACAAGTTCCCGCCCTATTTCTACGACGTGCATTCCGAAAGCAGGAGGGTGCGCAGGCCATCCCTCTCTTCAATGCAGAACGCAATAGAAAATCTGAAGGAGAACGGCTTCACGGCGGCAAGGACCCATTTCCGCCCCACGGGCATAAAGACGAATGCAAAAATAGGCGAGTTCCTATTCTCTCTCAGGTGAGAAGCGCTCCAGCGCATCGTTCCAGATGGCCCTTGCGTCATCGTCCCTGAATTCTTCCCCGGCTTTCCAGCCGTCGCCCCTGTCCATGGTGTGCTGCACCCTTTCCCGGATGATGCCCTCGCCTTCGGGATAATACCGGATGAAGTACCTGTCCTTGTCATCCCCCACGCCTTCCATCACAAGCGGAAGGCCCCTGTCCTGAAGGTAGAACTCGGCCCTGTACACTCCGTTTTCAGACAAATCGACCTTGAGCATGCCCCTGTTTTCCAGCCCTTCCGTGAAGCTCCCCCTGTCCCCGCAGTCCACAGTGCATACGTTCCTGTCCGCCTTTATCCTGAAATTCCTCCCCGGATGCCTCTCTTCCATCCTTTCGCTGAGCATTTTTTGGGGGTTCCTGAATATGCCGGGCGTATCCTTGAGGAACTTCCCGAATTCGGCCACTGCCTTTGGGGCAGCCATTGCCATGAAGATTGCCACGCCTGCCGCAGCAACGGGCTTCCACCCGCTGCGGAGCGGGTTCCTGCCAATCAGCCTCATTTCCCTCACAGCCATGCGTATCACAGAGTTTAACAGTGCTTTTTTATGTCATTTTATAGCTCTGTAGTTTTTATATACCTTTGTCCCGCAAAGGGAACCCATGGCGGGAAAGTTCGCCAGCAGGATGGCGCAGTTCTTCAAATTCGGCGAGGTCAGCCCGCTCATGGAGCAGATGCTCCTTGCGCAGACGCTCTCCGCACCAATCCTTTTCCTGCAGAAGAAATACGCCGAGGAAGAGCTCTACCGCATGGACCAGAGCATGAGGGAGGACGCGGAAGAGGGCGCCCGCGAGGAGCGCACCCAGGCGGTCTCAGAAAGCCCGGAAGTGAAGGGCGGCGAGCACAAGGAAACCGCGGCAACCCATTTCACCCTGCTCTATTACAATCCCGAGCTCAAGAAAACCGAAGTGATACAGGAGGACGTCTCCCTCAAGTATTCCGACTATTCCAGCCCGGAGCAGAAGGCGGTCGAGGAATCCGTTTCACAGAAGAGCACCTACCCGGTCTATTCCCTGGTCACGTCGCCCCTGATGCGGACCAAGGTCAACCCATACATACTGGAGGCGGTGCTCAGCCGCATCGAGGTGGTTTCCCCGTCGCCTTTTGGCGGCGGCGCGCCGATGTCCCTTGCCAGCCCCGAGGAAAAAGCCGCGATGCGGGAGATAGCTGATGATGGCACCGCCGCGGAAATCGTCGCGGTCGAGGCGATCCGCGAGCTCGCGGACCGGAAGGCTGCGGTGGAAAAAGAGCTCGACAGGGAGATAGTCGCCCTCGAGGAGGCGGTGCAGGCCCTGCAGGAAACCGATGCCCCTGAAAAGAAGATAATGGAAAAGCTTCCGCCGCTTTCCCGCGCCCGGTTCCAGGCGCTGCTGCGCAGCAAGAAAAAGGTTGAGCGCACCCTCCTTGTGGACCTCCTCCTCCTTGATGCGGAATTTCTCGTAACCTTCAGGAAGAGCCTTGCAAAGGCAGGGCTGCGCAAGCTTGCGGACATTCTGAAGAAGTTCAGGAAAATGCCTGCCAAGAAAAAGAAATAGGCCTACTTCTTAGCCCTGATTTCCTTGTTCTTCGGCCTGAGGTAGCGGGAGCCGCACTTCCTGCATTTCTCGGTGCGCGCCTTGTTCCTGGCCTTGCACCTCTTGCAGATCCATATGCGCCCGATTTCGGCGTCCGCTTCAGTAAATTTTCCCATGAGCATTACCTTTCGATGAAAAGTTGTTAGAATATCCCTCAGAAGTGTTTAAATAGCTAATCCCCACCCATCTATCTACAAGTGCCCCAGCAGCTCAGCGGGCAAGGGGCCGACCCCCCTTGCCAACCCTCCCGCTCAGGGAGGTCTGAGCCCCCTGCGGGCCTGCTGTGCCCCGGTAGCTCAGCGGTAGAGCGCTCGCCTTGTAGAAGCCTTTTTGGCATCTGCAAACTCAGGGCAAAAACCCTTGGGAAAAATCCTGAGGCAGAACAAGCCATCTTGGCTTCAAGCAAGCGAGAGGTCGAGGGTTCAACTCCCTTCCGGGGCTTGGTGTGACTATGGAGAAGGAAGTCGTAGAAAAGCTTGCCGCGCTCATAACCGCGGCATTCGGGCTGGTCGCGGCACTCGCATGGAATGATGCCATCAGGAGCCTGTTCGCCGAAGGTGGCGCGCTCTATTTCATTGCATCATGGGGCCCGTGGGCCTATGCTGTGCTCGTCACAATCCTCGCGGTCGTTGCCACCCTCTGGATTGGCAAGGTTTCGAAGAAGGCCAAATAGCTGCCCGCAAGCCTTTTAACGGATTTCCAACAATCCAATATCATGAACTCGACTTTTAGGCTTAAAGGGGGCCTTGCACAGATGCTCAAGGGCGGGGCCATCATGGACGTGGTGAATCCCGAGCACGCAACGGTGGCTGAGAAGGCTGGCGCAGTGGCAGTGATGGCGCTCGAGCGCGTGCCCGCCGACATTCGCGCCCACGGCGGGGTTGCCCGCATGTCCGACCCGCAGATGATAAAGGGAATAATGGCATCCGTGAGCATTCCTGTGATGGCGAAGGCCCGCATAGGCCATTTCGTGGAGGCGCAGGTCCTCCAGTCCCTTGGCGTGGACTACATAGACGAGAGCGAAGTGCTCACTCCTGCGGACTCCGAATTCCACATAGACAAAAGCAAATTCGAAGTCCCGTTCGTTTGCGGCGCGCGCAACCTCGGGGAAGCCCTACGCAGGGTAAATGAGGGCGCGGCAATGATACGCACCAAGGGCGAGGCCGGCACCGGCAACATAGTGGAAGCGGTGAAGCACATCCGCGCAATCAACCGCGAAATAGGGGCGCTCACCGAAGAAAATGCAAAGGAGTTTGCGGAGAGGGAGCGCATCCCCGAAGAGCTCGTCCTCGAAACAATGAAGCTCCGCCGCCTCCCGGTGGTGAATTTCGCTGCGGGCGGCATCGCCACCCCTGCGGACGCGGCGCTGTGCATGCAGCTTGGCTGCGACGGAGTTTTCGTCGGCTCGGGCATATTCAAATCCTCCAGCCCGGAAAAGCGCGCAAGGGCGATAGTGGAATCCGTTGCCCATTTCAAGGATGCGAAGAAGCTCGCGGAAGTTTCCGAAAACCTCGGGGAAGCAATGCCCGGGATTGAAATGTCCGACATCCCCGAAGGCCAGAGGCTTGCTGAAAGGGGAGCCTGATGAGGGCAGGCGTCCTCGCCCTTCAGGGCGCGGTTTCCGAGCATGTTTCCTGCACCCGGGCTGCAATGGAAAAGCTCGGCATAAGCGGCGAAGTCTCCGAAGTGCGCACAAGGGATGCACTGGAAGGCCTCGATGCGATAATCCTCCCCGGCGGCGAAAGCACAACGCTCTCCCTCCTCCTAGAAGAGGAAAACATGTTCGAAGCCCTTGTGCAGGCCCCGAGGATATTCGGCACGTGCGCGGGCGCAATACTCCTTGCAAAGGAAGTGCTGGGCGCAAAAAACGGCCAGAAGTCCTTTGGCCGCATGGACATGAAAATCTCAAGGAATGCCTACGGCCGCCAGCTCGATTCGTTCGAAGCCCCCCTCAAAACCAGCATCGGCGAACTGGAAGGCGTTTTCATCCGCGCGCCGGTGATAGAAGAGGCAAATGGCGCCGAAGTGCTTGCCTTTCATGCAGGCAAGCCCATTGCAGCAAGGCAGGGCAAATGCCTTGCAACCACTTTCCACCCCGAGCTCTCAGGCTCGACAATCTTCCACGAATATTTTCTAAGGCTCTAATCCCGCGCCGGCCGGCGAAGCCATGCCCGCCGGTGCCGCATAGTGCCCGTTAAAACCCGGCAGAATCTCAGCGGCTTAGCGGCACATCATGCAAATCCAGCCACACATAATAAACGTCCTTTGGCCGCCCGTCGTTCTTCTTCAGTGCAATCGTCCCCGTAGCCGGGCTGGAAATGGAAGCCATGTCCCCCGAAACCTCCACATCGTGCAGGAAAAGCCAATTCACGAATTCAACATCCATGCCGTCCGTAAGCTCCACAAAGCGCGCAAGGTATTCCGCCTGTTCCTCTTCCGATGCGCCAACCGATTCATCCGAGGGCCAGCCTGTTTCAGCAAATGCAACCGGCTTATCGGTGTATTCCGCAAGGCGCGAATAATAGTCCTCCGGGATTTCCCCCGGGGTTTCGTACTCCTTCCACGGATAGGTAGTAAATGCAACCAAATCCGCCTTCCCTTCAAACCTGCTTATGAGCCCCCACTGCCCCAGCGCATCCATCTGGTTCAGCGAAAACACCACGAACACCTTGGTTTCCGGGGAAACCCCCTTCACTGCATCGTAAGCTTCCTTGTAAAGCGATATGTAATCCCCAAAATCTTCCGGGTACGCCGCATAATATGCATTCACCTCATTCCCAAGGGAAAGGTATTCCGGCTGGAACCTTTCCGCAATCCTGCGCGCATCATTCACGTAGCCGTCCCTGAATGCCGGGTCGCTCAGGTTAGCCGGGATTTCTTCCGGCGAATTCACAACAATCTTAAGCCCCTCCCCCTCCACGCGCTCAAAAGTATAGAAGTTCATGTTGACAATCGGCTTCAGCCCGTATACCCGCACCCCCTCAACCGTGCGGCTCCCCTCAAGGGAAGCATATGCGCCTATTGCCGAGGGCTCCGGCCATATCCCCACCACTTCGCATATTTCCCCGGCTTCCTCATATGCGCCGAACAAGTCCACTTCGGGGACGGTTTCCGGGGTGGGCACCATCCCCAGATAATAGCCTCGTTCACTTGCCGCAAGCCCATAATTACCGTGCGTTTCCGGAGGCTTGGGCCCGATAGGCTCCTCCCCCTCCGGCACAAGGTTAGCGCCGCTGCTTCCGGTGCACCCGGCAAGCAAAATAAATGCAACTGAAAATGCCAAAATCAGGCTGGGCAGTTTCATGCTCCCAGATTGCAGGCCATTCTTTAAATCCTACTGCTGCCCGTCCAGCAGGAACGAGAGCTGGGCGTCCCTGGTTGCATGGGGCCGGTCCAGGCGTTCGCCGCGCAGTATCCTTGCCGCCTTCCCAAAGCAATCCGCCGCCCTCCCGTAAACCTTCCTTTCAACCAGCACGGCCCCGGCATCGAGGTATTCAAGAACCTTGTTCGGCACTCCGGGCACCGCATCCTCAGTGAGCCCTTTCACCGTTGCCCTGAACTCCTCGCGGGCCTCTCCGGATTTGGGCTCAAAGCCCCTGTTTTCCGCGAATTCCTTCACGAATTCGCCAGTGACATATCCCGGCTTGTTGTTGCTCAGCGCCCTTGCCACGCGCCTGGCTATCTTCCGCGCCTCCGGGGTACTCATCTTCCTCCCGTTCTTTCCGGTGAGGTGCCAGTACGCTTCCCGCAGGTGGTTCCTGCAGTATTCTTCAATCGGCACCACGCCGCCGTTCTTCCTCCTCAGGTCGCCGATGCGCTTGAGCTCCTTGCCCACTTCAACAACGGCCTCAAGCAGCACTGCCTTCTTCTGCCCGTAGGCATCATCCAGCTTCCCTGCGAGCTCAAGGTCTTTGCCCCAGTTCCGCGCAACCCCGTGTGCGTACTTCTCCTTCATGAGCCTTTCCCAGGTTTTGAGGAGCTTCCCCAGCTCCTTCCTGCGCTGCTCCAGAAGCAGGCCTTCCCATTCCCAGATGGTGGCGTCTATCCCTGCGACATTGCTGTCCCTCTTCTCCCCGCAGTCAGTCCTCGCGGAAATCATCTTTGACACGAGCGGGCCGGGCACCTTTTTCCCGTTGCCCCCGTTTTCAATCGAATACGATTCTATTTCCTCCAGCCCCGCAATCATGAGGCCGATTTTTTCCCGGGCATTCACCTTGTCCGGGTCCCTGCTCCTCTCAAGCTTCTGATGTATCCGCTTGAGCTGCCTTATCCCTATGCCAAGCCGCGCGGCCTGGCCTGTTTTCGTTTCGGCAATCCTGATGTTCTCCACTGCGGCCTTGAGGAGCACTTCATCGTTCCCGCCAAGCTCGTTCCCGTGGTTTTCGATTATGTGGCCCATCATTCGTGTGAGCGCGAATATGTCAGTGACCATCATCACGTCCCTGGAAACGATTGTCCCGTCACCGTTCTTGCCCTTCCGGGTGAATGTCGCCTCCCAAAGCCCGAATTCGAGCTTCCTTACCCGTGCGCCGTCAAGCGATGCGTGGCCGTTCCTGCCGGCAATATTGCCCCTGAAGCGGCTGGCCCTCTTGTCTTTGCGGCCTGCCTCCATGGCATTTGCCCTGTCAACGGCCTGCGCCCTCTCGCCGGGCCTCCATCCGTTTCCCATGCATAAATTCGCTCTTTTCAAGCTTTTATTCCTTTCCCCGGGCGGATTCCAGCCCGCGGCCAGGCAAAAACCTTTATACCCTGCCGCACAAGATGGAGCCGGTGCGAAAATGCCAGAAGAGCTGATACTCGAGTGCGGGATACCCGAAATAAATTCCACGGAAAGGTTTGATTTTTCCGGCGCCAATCCGGGCGATGTAGCGTACGCATGCGCCTTCGCTTCCGAAAAGGCTGAATTGCCCGCGTTCCAGTACAGCGGCATTGATTTGAAAAGGGCAGACGCGCTGCTCGCCCCCCTTTCCGGCAAGGGCGCGCCCGCCGCTGCAAAGGCCCTCAACTCAGTCTCCTCCGGCCTGCGCGCTTCCCTTTCAGAAGCAGCGGGCAAGCCCACCCTGCTTCCCGCTGCAGAAGCATATTTCTTCGGAAAATTCCTTGAGAAGTTCGGAATCCCTGCAAAGCTCCCATCCGCCCTGCTCAAAAGCTCAATAAAGCCCAAGAGTTCCCCCCCGAAGAAGCGCATAGGCCTCATGGCACGCTATGGGGACTGGATTTCGATAAAGAAGCTTGGCCTTGATGCAGGGGTGCCCAAATGGGAAATCTCAGGCATGCTTGCCGGCATAACCGAAACCCTCGTTCCCAAGGCATTCCAGTTTGCAGAATTTGGAAAAGAATCAATTGCGGAAGCCGCGGAAAAAGCGGCAATGGGGAAAAGGAAATCATACGGCGCAATAGCAGAAGTCCTCTCTGCGGTGCCGCCCTCGCTTTCGGAAATGCAAACCTCGTATTTCCTGTTTACCGCGCTCTCCGCGCTCGGCCCGAAGCCTTATGCGAACCGCGGCATGCTCACCAAGGAGTATCCGGACATAAAGCCGCCGAAGCCGAGGGGGAGGCAGGCAAAGGGCTAGTCCGCATCGAGGTTCCCGAGCTCCTTCCACTTTCCGTGCGCAAGCAGGTAGCCGATGTCATGGAGCGCCCACTTCACGTACCTCCTGCCCTGGTGCTTCCTCAGTATCCTGTCGAGCTTCTTCTTTTCCTTGGGCATCTTCGCGGCTGCGGGGTCAATTATCAGGTCGCCGTGGTGCATCTTCGTGAAGGCCTTCCCCTCCATGCGCACCTCGCGGTTCACAATCCAGGGCACCAGCTCGCTGGGCCAGGGCTTCCTGCCCTTTTCCCTCATTTCATTGAACTGCGATGGGGTAAGCGTTATCACCGTGCGGCCCATCCCGAGCGCATCTCCGCCTGCAAGGTAGTCCCCGGGCCTGCCCACTATGGGCAGCACCCTGTGATCGTCCGGGTCGTAGGTGGTATGCAGCCCGTGCTTCCGCATCTCCATCGCAAAAGCCATGTTGAGCGGGTTCGCCCTCCACGATTTACCCACACCGTGCGCATTGATCAGGCCCCAGAGGCGGTTCTTCAGCCGCCCGTCCTCTATCGGCACGGGCCCCTTCCCGTCCAGGGAGGGGTTCCAGCAGGCTGCCGCATCGCACTGCAGCGCGACCTCAACCATCTTGTCCACAGAAATGGAGCCGTCCTCCGCCGCGGTAATCAGCCCTATCTCAAATAGCGGCAGCCGCCTGTCGCTGTAGTTCACGGGGTGAGCGATGCCCACCGCAACCTTTCCCTCCTTCCTCAGGGGCGCGAGCTTCCTGAACATCGCATCCATCTTCATCCCTGAGAAGCAGGAAATCATCTCAAGCGGCTCCCGCTGCGAAAGTATCTCCCTGCGTACTTCATTCGCTGTGCGCTCGCCGTCTATCCATATGACCGCATGCGGCCCGTTGGGCGGCTTCGTGCTCATGGTGAGCTCGAGCGCAGGCACCTTCACCATGCCGGTATGCTTCCCTATCCTGTGCACAAGCCTGTAGAGCATGGTTTCAAACGAATTGTGCGGGGAGGTCATGTCAAAGTCCAGGTGGTAGAGCATCATAGTGCGGATGCGGTCCTGGAACCTGCACACCCCGTCATCCTGCACCGGCTTCCTACCCACATATCCCCAGTGCCCGTGCGTGTCTGCCCAGTAATCGTTCAGCGGCTTCCTCTGCGATTTAACAAGTATTTCCATTGCGTATTTCCCGGCCATGCTCGCATAGTTCCCGGTTATGAAAACCCGGTGGATTATGCGGTCCTCCCCCTTCTTCGGCTCCGGGTTGCTGTAGAATACCTCCACGCTGTCCGCTTTCTCCCTCACGAATACGTAGAAATTGGATTTCCCGTTTGCGCGCGTGCCCTTCCCGGGCTTCGCGCTTATGCCCCTGTTGAATATGAGCTCCCCTTCCTCGACTATGGGAAGCGCGCCCCCTTCCTTCCAGAGCTTCTTGTCCCTCAAATCCTCCTCCATCTTTTTCGCGTCCACCGCAGCGAAGCCATGCTCATCCATCAGCTTCCTGAACCTCCCGAGGAAGTTCACCCTCTCGATGGAATTGAAGTTCCTGCTTGCGGCGAATTCGCTTGCGGCTTCTTGCCCTGCCCCGCTTTTCTTCGCCCTTGCTTTCCTCATTGGCCTCGGCATGCGCTTATATTCGTATTTTATGCATAAAAATGTTTCCAATTTCTCCCCTCCACGCACAGCAGATAGCTAATTAAACTTTATTCCCCCCTTATCCCAGCATGCCTTCAGGCACCGGCTTCGGAAAGGTAATATTGTTCGGCGAGCACTTCGTGGTGCACGGCTCGCCCTCGATAGGGCTGGGCATTTCCCGCAAGACAACCGTGGAACTAAAGCAGTCCAAATCCCTGAAGCTCTGGAAGGGCGCAAGCCCCCGCATACGCGAGGCCACGCAGCGCATACTGGGGCGCTTCGGCACGGGCCGCAAATACTCAATTGAAGTGGAGAGCGAGCTCCCGGTGGGAGCGGGCCTCGGCTGGAGCGCCTCCTACTCGGTTGCACTGGTGCGCGCAGTTGCAAAAGACCTCGGCTCCTGCCTCAACGACTGGAAGGTTGCGGAATTCTCCTTCGAAGGCGAAAAGGCATTCCACGGCAATCCCTCGGGGATAGACAACACCCTTTCAACTTACGGGGGCGCACTCTGGTTCAGGAGGGGGTTCCCCCACCGCCGCATCCCCCTAGGCTCGAAATTCCATTTCCTTGTTTCCTACACTGGCAAGTCCGGCCCCACGAAGGAGCTCGTCGCAGGCGTTACCTCATTGAAGGAGCGCATGCACTCCCTGTTCTCCCATCTCATGGATGCGGAGGCGGAGGTAGTGAAGCGGGGCGAAGCCGCCCTTTCCTCCGGGGACGCAAAATCCCTGGGCGAACTGATGAATGTGAACCACGGCCTGCTTTCCGCAGTGGGCGTTTCCTCGCCCGAGCTTGAGGAGATAATGGCGTATGCGCGCAGCGGGTGCGGCGCACTGGGCGCAAAGCTCACCGGCGCGGGCGGCGGAGGCTGCGCAATCTCATTGTACAGTTCCGCAAAAGCCGCATCCTCTGCGGAAAAGAAAATGGGGAAAAAAGGCTACCGCTCCTTCACCTTCTCCGTTTGACCCCTATCTTCGGGCACTCTTTTTTCAACGGGCATTCCGGGCATAGCGGAGCCTTTGGCCTGCACACCGTCTGCCCGAACGCAACAAGCACATGGTTGAACGTGCGCACCTGTGATTTCTTCAAAATTTCCATCAGCGCCTTCTCGGTTTCAGCCGGTTTCTTTGTTTCCACCAGCCCAAGCCGGTTGCTTATCCTATGCACGTGCACGTCCACTCCCAGTGCGGGCTTGCCGAATGCGCTGTTGAGCACTATATTGGCGGTCTTCCGCCCCACGCCCGGCAGCGACATCAGCCCCTCGAGCGTATCCGGCACCTTCCCCCCGTGCTCCTTCCCAAGGGCCCTGCATGCCTGCACAAGGTGCTTCGCCTTCGTGCGGTAAAACCCCACAGGGTAAACCAGCTCCGCAACCCTTTTCTCCCCCAGCTTCACAACCGCCCGCGGGGTTTCCGCCTTTGCAAAGAGCCGCTTTGCCGCGCCAATGGTGGTCTCATCCTTCGTCCTTGCGGAAAGCAATGTGAAAACAAGTATCCTGAACGGGCTGCCGCGCACAGCGGGCCCCACGCCGTGCACCGGCGCGCCCCTCGCATCCGCCTCGCGCCGCATGAGCGCGAGCATCCTGCTAATCCTCATGAAAATGAAAAAAACAAGGAAGGGGCTCATCTCCCCTTCGCAACCTCATTGATTACGATGAGCGATACCACCGCAGCCGCAGGGGCGGTGAAGAACATTACGTAGTATACCACCTGCAGTATCTTGTCCCCTATCTCGGGGATGCTCTGCGTGATCATGCTCAGGCTCATCGCAACGGTAAGGAAAGTGAGCGACGCAAGCAGGAACTTGGTCTTCTCCTTGTCCTTGATGTTGACAAGCCCGACAATGACCCCGAGCGCTGCCAGCAGGGTCATTATGTTGGGGTCGCTGGGCATCATTATCCCCGCAGCGATTGCCACGACCAGCCCAAGCACGTATGCCCCAGGGCCGACCCATTTGAGCGTCTTCTTCATTTTCTTCTCAACCATCCTGGTCACCGGCCCTATTTCGACGGCATCCTTATAAACTTTACCTCTGGCCCTGCGGCCCCGGCCTGCCCTTCCCGTGCCGCGGCCCATGCGGCCGGTATGCCTCATTCGCCTCAAGCAGTATGAGGGTGTCCGCGGTGTTCTTGAGAGCTGCGCTGAACCCGGGCTGCACGCCCACAATCATCGTTTTCTTGCCGTGCTCCTTCACCTTGTTCAGCACGGGAATGAAATCCGTGTCCCGCGTCATCAGCGCAATGGTGTCCACGCCGCTGTCCACCACATGCTCCATCGCCTCCACCGCCATCGTCACGTCCACGTCTCCGGTGGTGATTACGGGCTGGAAGCCCTGGTTCACCATCGCCTCAATAAGCTTGTCCGATGCGAACTGGTCAAGGTAAATTTTCGCGAGCCGGATGTTGCCGTGCCCCTCCACGCGCCTCTTCACTTCGCGCAAATCTATGTTGAGCTGCTTGCGTATGACGTTTGGGCCGTCAACAAAAAGCGCAATCTGGTTTTCCGTCTTTCCTCCGAATAGGCCATCGAGAAATGCCATAGTGAACACCCGCAAAAAGGCAATGTGCCCATTTATTTGCGCACATTAAAAAACCTTAGCGCGTTTTCCGCGGTGGCCCTGCCCGCCTTCTCCACGCCTACCCCCTTCACCTCGGCTATGTATTCTACGGACTTCTCCACGCCCTCGACCCCCCGCACAACGTACGGCGCATCGGTCTCCGCCACCAGCTTCCCCAGCGGAACAGCTTCTATGGTCTTCCTGCGCTCCTTAGAATGCAACGGGGGAATTGAGATTATGCCGCCCATTTCAACCGCTCGCGCGCCCTCCTCCGCCTTCCCGGAGAAGAAGTGCATCATGAACGGCTTTTTCCAGCCCCACCCATCCATGAAATCCAGCACCGCGCTTTCCGCCCTGCGGGTGTGCAGCACCACTGGCAGCCCCATCTCCTCGGCAAGCCCCAGCATGCGCCCGAAAGCTTCCTTCTCGTCCGCAAAGTGCTTTTCCGTCTTCCCCCAGTGGAAGTCCAGCCCTATCTCGCCTATCGCGTTGGGCCTTTTCCCCCGGATGAATTCAATCCACCCATCCATCTTCCCCAGCCCCTCGCGTATCACCGTCTGCGGCGCAATCCCGAGGCAGAAGGGCACGCCCAGCCTTTCCGCAATCTCCGCGTTCTCCACGTTGCTCTTGTGCGAATAGCCGGAAGTGACGGGCAGTATGTGTGCAGGGAGTTCCTCGAGCTGCTTTTTCTTGAACGATTCCAGGTGGCAGTGGGCGTCAACGAGCATAAGGAACCTATATAAAATCTAGGGTTATAAAACTAACGAAAAGCTCATTAGGTGGTCCCGGATGTCAGAGAAGATTTTTGCGGATGCAAAAGACCTGAAGATTGGCAAATACGTACTCATTGACGGAGTCCCATGCAAGATTATGAGCATGGAAAAGTCCAAGCCCGGCAAGCACGGCGCGGCGAAAATCCGCATTGTCGGCGTAGGCATTTTCGACGGGGAGAAGAAGAACCTCCTCACTTCTTCCGGCTCCGATGTCGAGGTCCCGATAATCGACAGGAAGAGCGTGCAGGTGCTTTCGGTTTCGGGCACGTCCGCGCAGGTGATGGACCCCGTGAGCTATGAAGTGTTCGACATGGCCATCCCCGAGGAGCTGCAGGGCGAAGTAGAAGCAGGCAAGGAAGTGGAAGTGCTCGAGGCGATGGGCAGGCGCGCGATGGTCCGCGTAAGGTAGCTCTCCGTTCGCGTGCGGAAGAACGTTTATAAAGCCTAGTGCCAATAATCCTTAACCATACTCGTCGGTGATTTTTGTATGAAAGTTAATGTAAGGAAGAAAAGAGAGAACGTGCTGCTCTCCAGGACGGAGTACGAGCTCGCCCTGGATTTCGACGGCGCAACGCCCCCGCGCAAGGACATGCGCGACGCAATCGTGCAGGGCCTCGGGTGCAGCCCGGACCTTACCGTGCTCAGGCGCACCAAGAGCACCTTCGGCAAGAGGCAGGTGGTCGCCCGCGTGAACGTCTACCGCGACGAAGGCAGCATGCGCACCACCGAGCCGGAATACGTGATAAAGAGGAACGGCCTCGCAAAGGAAGAGCCGAAGGAGGCGCCTAAGGAAGAAGCGCCCGCGGAGAAGCCGAAGGAAGCCCCAAAAGAAGAACCCAAGAAAGAAGAGGGGAAGAAGGAAGAGAAGCCTCCCGAGGAGAAGAAGGGTGAATGAGCATGGCAAAGGAAAAGAAGAAAGAGAAAAAGAAACGCGAAGGCAGGAAGACCAAGCCATACCAGCCCAAGAAACACTGCCCCAAGTGCGGCCCCGGAGTGTGGCTCGCAGAGCACAAGGACAGGCACTCCTGCGGCAAATGCGGATACTACCAGAAGAAGTAGAGGCCCATGCGGACTCATTATTTCGCGGCGCTGTTTTTCTCTTCCATACTGTTTTTCGTATTGAAATATGCAGAGCAGATTGTCGGCCCCTCATACCTCATAGCCGCAGGCCTGCTCGGCTTTGTCGGCGCGGTCGCGCTTTCATGGAAAACATGCGGCAACCGCTCGGTCCCGTACATGTTCCTGCTGTCTGTGATCAACCTCGCCATTTTCCCGCTGGAATACGCGGGCACGGTATTCCTGCACATGGCGTTCCTGTTCTTTGCCCTGCACTACCTATGGCCCGAGCGGAGGCATCTAATCCACCCGCCCTACAGAAAGCTTTACCAGCGGCTGTTCGAATCCGTGCTCCTGCTCCTCCTGCTCATTGCGCTCTCAATGATTTTCGGGGTGATTGTCGGCATGCTTGGCGGCTCCGCGGACCAGGGCAAGATAATAGAGACTGTGGAAGGCCTGCCCCTTTATGTGCTGGCATTCAGCTTCATCGTTGCGCCATTTACCGAGGAATTGTTCTTCCGCGCTTTCCTCGTCCCGCGCGCGGGCCCGCTCGCTGCATCCGTGATGTTTGCCCTTGTCCACCACGCATATGGCTCGGTCGCGGAGATGGCCGGCGCCTTCCTCCTCGGCCTGGTGCTTTCCTATTACTATTACAGGCGCGGCGACATCCTGCCGTGCATACTTGCGCACGGCGCGTTCAACCTGCTTTCGGTGCTCATCATAAAGGTCGTGATGGGATGACGGCCCTCGGCATAGAGAGCACGGCGCACACCCTTGGCATAGGGATAACCAAAAATGGAAAAGTGCTCTCCAACATCCATTCAATCTACAGGCCGAAAGGCGAGGGCATAGTGCCCCGCAAGGCCGCGGACCACCATTCCTCGGAATTCGCCCCCCTGCTCCGCGCCAACCTGAAAAAAGCGGGAATGTGCATGGACGACGTTTCCCTGATTGCATATTCCGAAGGGCCGGGCATAGGCGCAACCCTGCACGTAGGGCTGAACGCTGCAAAATACCTTGCCCTGAAATACGGAAAACGCCTCATTGGCGTAAACCACCCATATGCGCACATAAAAATCTCCGAGCACCTCACGGGCCTAAAAAATCCACTTGTACTATATGTGAGCGGGGGCAACACCCAGATAATAATTGAGGAAGAGAAGGGCTTCCGCGTGCTGGGCGAAACCCTTGACATTGGCGTAGGCAACCTGTTCGATTCGTTTGCGCGCGAGGCAGGGATGGAATACGCGCACGGCTCCACACTCGAAAAGCTCGCCTCCGGAGGAAAATACCTCCCCCTCCCATATACCGTAAAGGGCATGAACCTCACATTCTCCGGCTTGCTCACCGCAGCCGCTGGCGAAATGAAGAAGGGCACGCCAAAGCGCGACGTTGCACACTCCCTTTTCGAGACCGCGTTCCCGATGCTTTGCGAGGCAACTGAGCGCGCCCTGTTCCTCACGCGCAAGAAATCCCTCGTCGTTTGCGGCGGGGTCGCGCAGAACCGCCGCCTGCAGAAGATGCTCCGCACCATGTGCAAAGAGGATGGGGTGGAATTCGGCGCCGCACCCGATGAGTTCAACCGCGACAACGGAGCCATGATAGCCTATGCGGGCTCCCTCCTTGCAGGGCGCGCAAAGCCCGTCCCCCCGGGAAAATGGGGCGTGGACCAGAATTACCACATCGGGAAGGTCCGCATATGATAACCATTTAATAGGTATATACCAATATCCTTGTGATATGCTTTAAATTTGGAACTGCGGTGAAACAACCATGAGGACTTACAAGCTAATAGCCTCGGCTCTGCTGGGTGCCCTTGCGTTCGTGCTGCAGATATCCAATTCGTTCCTTGGCATCCCGACAGGGTTTGGCATGACCGTTGACCTTGCAGCAGTGCCAATACTTCTAGCATTCTTCGTGCTCGGTGCGGAATTCGGGGCATATTCACTGCTCCTCCTCGGCCTCATAATACTCGGCACTTCCCCCACGGGCGCGATCGGCGCAGTGATGAAGGTGGGCGCAACGCTCCCCATGGTAATCATCCCCTATTACGCGCTGAAATCCAAGACGCTGAAGGACTATGCAGTTCTTGCCGCGGCAGCCATGCTGGTACTGCTTGCGTTCTTTTATCTCTCCGCACAGGCGTTCCTGCTCGCCTCCTATCTCGCGGGCCTTGTGCCCATTGCGGTGCTGCTCGCCCTCGCCTACCTCATCACTCATGTGAAGGAGGAAAGCACGGTGGACCTTTCCAGCCCGCGCCTCGCGGTAGCGGTGCTGCTGCTCGCAGTAATCATCCGCGGCATAGTTGCAACAATTGCGAACCTCTATTTCGCCGGTCCGGTATTCTTCCACATATCGCCCGAGGATTTCATCGGCCTGCTCCAGTCAATAGAGCTTCCGTTCATAGGCGGCTCGGGCTGGTGGTTCCTGATATTCTTCTGGAATGCGGTGCAGGGCGCAATCGAATTCGGCATCGCATGGATGCTCGCCTACAGGTTCGGCCTTGCACGGAGGTATGCGGATGTCGCTTGACGTGCAAGGCCTTTCCCTTTCAATAAAGGGGAGGAAAGTCCTTGACGGTGTTTCCTTCTCTGTCCCCGCAGGCGGCTCGCTGGGCATAGTGGGCACGATGGGCTCCGGCAAGACAAGCCTGCTCCATTGCATAAAAGGGATAATCCCCTCCATAGTGAAGGGGGAGATGCAGGGCTCGGTGCTGCTTGGCGGCGCCGCCCGCAAGCCAATGGACATGGGAATCGGGATAGTGTTCCAGAACCCCAACGACCAGATATTCTGCCCCACGCTGCGCGAGGAAGTGGAATTCGGCCTGCGCAACCAGCGCTGGAACGGGCAGTTGGAGGAGCGTGCCGCGGAGGCGCTCTGGAAAGTCGGGCTGCACAAGCGCGCGGAGGAAGACCCGTTTGACCTTTCCCACGGCCAAAGGCAGAAGCTCGCAATCGCCTCCGTGCTCGCGATGGACCCAGGGGTAATCCTGCTTGACGAGCCCACTTCAAGCCTCGACCATCGCACTTCGCTGGAAATATATTCGATACTCTCAGGCCTCACCAGGGAAGGCAAGACAGTCGTAGTGGTCGAGCACGATACCGACCTCCTTCTTGGGCTCGGCAAGCAGTTCATGGTCCTTGATTCCGGCCGGGTGGTCGCACAGGGGGACGAAAGCATATTCCTCAGGGGGGAAGTTGCGGATTGCGGGGTGAAAATTCCATGGAAGCGTTCGTAAAGCTCCTGGCGGCGCTTGCACTCTTCCTCGCCGCCGTGGCGGCCCCACTGGAATGGTCGCCCCTGCTTTTCGCAGCCCTTCTCATATGGGGCGCGTACGAGCGCGTTCCCTTCCTGCCGTTCTTCATTTCCTCAATAGCATTCGTTGCATTTATCATGTTGTTCAATTTCTATGCGTTCAACGACCCTGCGCGCGGCGCGCTCAACTCGGTCCGCGCGGTAACCCTTTTCCTTCCCTTCTACGTTTATGCGGCATCCTGCTCCCCGCACGAAATAGTGCGCTCGCTCTCCCGCATAAAGTTTCCCTCCTCCCTTTCGTTCATGCTCGCAATCTCCCTCCCATACTCCCGGGTACTGGGGAAGAAGGCGGGCTCGGTGCGCATCGCGCAGCAGAGCCGCGGCGGCGCGGGAATCTGGTCGTTCACGCTGCCGCTGCTGCATTTCACTTTCGAGCGCGCCCGCGCGCTTTCGGTTTCGCTGGAAAGCCGGGGATTCCGCCTGCCGGAATAACATTATAAACCTATCCCGCCATTCAGAAATAGAAGTATGTTCTTAAGGTGTGAAAATGGCAGACAAGAGACCTTTTGATGTTTTGAACGGAGCGCTGAACAACACGGTTGTGATTGGCCTAAAGGGCGGAGTTACCATCCGCGGCACGATGGTTGCATATGACGTGCACATGAACCTCGTGCTGGAGAAGGCCGAAATCCTCGAGAACGACGAGGTGAAGAAGGGCATCGGCACCGTGCTGCTCCGCGGGGACAGCGTGGTGTATATCTCCCCATCCTGAAAGGGAGCTTCATTTTCCACGGCCCGCGGCCCTTTGGCCGCAGGGCTGTGCTCGGGCCGGTAGATCAACGGTAGATCGCTACCTTGGCATGGTAGAGGCTACGGGTTCGAATCCCGTCCGGTCCATGTACCCGCTTTGCCTTAGTTACTCATTTGGCAAAAGCAGGTATCGCAAAACCTTTAGGCGTACCTCGCATTCTGGCAAAGCAGGCATCTCACCAACAGCGAAGGACATCCTGCTGTCCTGTTGGAGCCGCGAAGCGGCGACTGAAAACCCTAAGACATATCCCGTCTTTTGATTTATCCAGGTAACTAGTGCGAGCCGTTGCCCGCCTTCCTTATTGCGAACTCAACCGCTTCCTCGGGGGTTTCGGCGGCCTCTATGATGAACCTGTTCCTCTCGTCCATGGACTGGCCCGCGAGGCGGTCGCTCCAGCCCCCTGTGCCCTTTATTGCAATCACCGGAATGCCCGCCTGGTATGCAACGGCCATTTCGGTAAGCGTTCCGGAGCCGCCCCCTATCGCAATCACCGCGTCGCAGCAGAGCACGAGCACGAATTCGCGCCCCCCGCCTTTCCCGCTGCCGGTCGCAACAATGACATCGGTATCGTCCTCCCACACGTCCTTGCTCTTGCTGTAGGTCACCCCGATGGTGAGGCCGCCCTTCTTCTTGGCGCCCCTGCACGCGGCGGTCGAAAGCGAGTCGTGGTGCTTCTCCGCACCGAAGAAAAGCGTGCCGCCCTTCTGCGCGATGAGCTCGCCCACGCGCTCTGCCATCTTCTCTACGTCCTTTGCATAATTCAGGTCTGACGTGGAGCCGATCACTCCGATTTGGGGCTTCCTCATTTCTTCGCACCGCTCTTCTTGGTCTCAATCAGGAACTTCTTCGTGTGCTCAAGCCCGAATTCCATCGCCTTGGACACATCGCCGGTTTCCGCATATTTGGAAGAGAATGCGGCAAACAGGGTGTCTCCCGCGCCGATGGTGTCCCCCACCTGGAGCTCCTCCACCTTGAAGGTGCGCTCCTTCCCGTGGTCGTACACCGTCACATCCCCGCCCCCGCGGGTCACAATGAGTATGCCGTTCTGCTTCACCTGCTCAAGGAGCGCAGCGGGTATGTGCTTCATCTCATAGTCGGTAGTCTTGAGCATCTTTATCTTCTTGAACCTCCTGATGTTCCAGTCCTTCTTGCACCCGAACTGGGCGGGGTCGCGAACGAAGCCCTGCACGTCCACGAAAATGTGGTCGTACTCGCCGGTTATGCGCTCGAGGTTTACTTCGTCAAGGAGCGTGGAAACCAGCACGGTGTCGGCGTTTATGCGCGGATGGTACACCTTCCCGGGGTTCACTATCCTCCCCTTCTCAACCCCTCCCTCTATGAGTATCTCGACGATGCCCTTCTTGCTCCTCGCCATGTCGTATTCCTCGCCGAGGTCGTCCAGCGTCTTCTTTATGAAGAGCGCCGGCCCCCCCTCCCGCTTCTCGAGGGTCATCGCATCGTTGTTTAGTATGATGTCGTCCGCAAAGCTGCTCAGCACCGCGAACTTTTTCTTGCCTGCCATTCAACCTACCTTTGGTTCTTACAAAACTTTTTGTTATTCTGGGGAATAACAATTCCTAACCGGTTCCAATACGGTAAATAATATGTTCCGATATCTTTTTTAACTTAGTTGCCCACCGCATCGAGAGGGTAGTAATCCCCCAGCCGGGGCACCTTCGAATGCAGCTCCTCCAGCGTATGCAGGATTTCGAAGCGATACTTCATGCACAGCTGGCGCACGCCTTCCACGTGCTCCTTCGGGATGCTTGCCCACTTGGGCAGCCAGTCCCAGTAGCTCATGCTCCCTATCCTCCCGTTGGGCATTTCACCGGCCATGCCCGTAAAGTTGAGTATGTGCGTCGTGGTCACCCAGTCCACCACCAACTCCGCGGGGAGCGGTATGTACGCGTCTATCCCGTGCGACTTCAGTATCTCCTGCGTTTCCTTGGACTTGTCCATTGCGGCGATTGCGAAATAGACCGCTACGATGCGCACGTTGTCCGGGTGCCCGAGGGCGCCTATCAGCTCAACCACCGTGCCGCCGGTCCAGATGCCCACGTCCACGAGCTCGATTTCCCGGAGCCCCATGTCAACCAGCCCCTGCACCTGGCTTTCAACGGGCGGGAACCCCTCCCTTGAGGTTATGCCGACGATGTCCCCATTGCGGTCCGCGAGCCGGCGCACGTTCAGGTATGCCGCGATTTCGCTCCCCTTGATGGGGAATACCCGGTCATCGAGGCTCACCACCGGGAACTCGCTGTTCAGCTTGAGGCTCCCCTCAACCATGTGCCCGAGGTCCTTTGTGGTGTACGAGACCGTCTTATACCTGCTGCTTACGATGCGGCTGAATTCCTCCGCAAAGCCCTTCTCGAACTTGCGCACCTTGCTGAGCGCCGCCTTCACGAGCCTTTCCTCCTTCTGCGCCCGCTTGGCGCTTCCAAGGTCCGGCCTTGCCTTGTACTTGTTGAAAATTGTCGGCGCAACATCCAGCGTGAGTATGAATTTGGGGCTGAGGGACCTTCCTTTCCCGGCCCTTACCGCGGCCCCTGAGAAATCGATGGTAATCTGCTGAGGGTTATGCCACCACATGTGCCTGCCGCTTGTGGCCCTTTTCCGTACCCTGTTTTTCGGTGCCATCTCCCCCTCTCCAGCTATCTTCTGCATTCTTTTTAATCTTTCTCCCAAGCGCCGCGCGCCGCTTTCTCGACCCTCTCCGCATCCTTGTTATCCCCTGCGGTTCGGTAGTTGTGCGCGGCTGCCTCAAGCATGCCCGCCTTCTCGAAATTTTCCGCCGCGCGGAACGAATCCCCCAGCTCGATGCGCGCGCCCGCCGCGAGTTCCCAGGCTTCCATTGATTCGAAAAGGTTTGCCGCGGCCTGGTGCTCGCCCTTCTCCATCATGACCTTGATGGCATCTATTGCGCCTTCATGGTCGCCCAGCTCCCTCCTTATCGCAACTGCGTGGTACAGCCGCCCCTTCTCCACGCATTCTTCCGCAAGCGCAGCAGCCTTCCCCATCTCACCCATCAGCATGTACATTTTTGCAATGGTTTCGTAGTCCGGGCTTTTCCTCCTCCTCAGCTTTGCCGCGTAGTCCATCGCAAGGCTTCGTTTCTCCATGAGCACGTATATTTCTGCGATTTTCAGGTGGTCCGGGCTTTCCTCATGCAGCAGCCTGTTTGCATATCCCAGCGCAACGTCCAGCCTGCCAGTCCCGCCGGCCCTTGCCGAGGACTTGAGGCAGGTTATGCCGTCCTTGATATGGCCTTCCTTGAGCAGGTTCTCGCCGATGTACGCCCTGTCCTCGTCCGTCGCCATCGCGAGCGCTATCATGAGCAGGCCGCCGTAATCGCCTTTCTTCTTGTAGCAGCGGAGCAGGCCGCCGCAGTCGTGCGCCTTGAAGTACATCCTTATTGCATCTTCGTACCTCCCTATCTCCTCATGCATCCTGCCCACTTCGTGGCATTCGAGGATTTTGCAGACCGCTTTCGCCGCCTCCTCCGCGCCAAGCTCTTCCATCAGCAGTGCGCATTCCTCCGCGTCGCTCCAGAGCTTCGCATACGCAAGCCTTCTCCCTGCATGGTAGAGGTTGGGCTCCGCCTCGCTTTTCTCATCAAGGTCTATGCCTTCTTCCTTCAGCTTTTTCCTGAGCATGTCCGCGGTTCCTTCCCTGCCTTCCCTGCGGTGCAGCATCTCTACCATCCTCCATTTTGCCTTGGAGGCTTCACTCACGATTTCGTTGATTATCCAGTCAGCTTCGTCCACCCTTCCTTTATGGCGCAGGAACCGCTCCATCGTAACCCAGAAATAGGGCCTCTCCCCCGGGCTCCCGAATGCCTTCTCCGCAAATCTGAGCAGCGGCTGCGGGTCCCCCCCATCAATAACTTTATTGCTGAGCCTGCGGAATTCGGCAACATCCTTGCTGACGGATGGGTTATGGGGCGTTTTGAACGAACGCATGCGTTATAATTAGTGTTTTATTGCTTATAAACCTTCCGCTCCTGCGCAGCTCCGCCCCCCGTTCCGCCTCCGGCCCGCACAAGTTTTTTAAATTGAATTTGAGAATACCCCTCGGCGAGGCGGAAAACAGATGCTCAGGATATCCTCACTCAAAATGCGCGGCTTCAAGTCCTTCAAAAAGGCGGACCTGCTGTTCCCGGAAGACTTCTCCTGCCTCGCGGGGCCGAATGGCTCCGGCAAGAGCAACGTATGCGACGCCATCCGCTTCGTCACCGGCGAGCAGCGCCTCAAGGCGCTCCGCGCGAAGAAGGTGAAGGACCTCATATGCCACAATTCGAAAGTTGCCGACGTGCTGATGACCCTCGTGGACAAGGAGGGGAAGAAGACCGAGCTGCGCCGCGCAATCCGCGAGGACGGCAAGATTTCCTACCGCCTCAACGGGAAGAAGGCCACCCGCGGCACAATCGTCGAGACGCTCAAGAAATACTCCCTAGACGAGACCGGCCGCAACATAATCGCGCAGGGCGAAGTGCAACGCATAATTGAGATGAACGGCCGCCAGCGCAGGGAGATAATCGACGGCGTTGCGGGCATCTCGGAATTCGAGGCAAAGAAGAAGGAGGCGATGCACGAGCTCGAGACCGTGGAGAACCGCATGCGCGAGGCAAACCTCGTGCTAGGAGAGCGCGAGGCCTTCCTGCATGAGTTGGAGAGGGAGAAGGGCCGCGCGGAGAGCTACGTTTCCGCGCGCGGCATGCACCAGCGCGCAAAGGCGACCCTCATCCACAGCGAGCTTTCTGCAAGCGAGTCCCGCGTGAACCGCATCGCCGCGCAGATGGAGAGCGCGAATTCAAGGCTCACTGAGCTGCAGGGGCAGCTTGATGCAATCGACGAGGAAATACGCAGGGGCGAGGCGGAGAAAGGCAAGATTGCCGAGCAGCTTGCGAAAAAGGAAAAGCGCGACACGCTCTTCCGCGAAATGGAGGGCTTCAAGTCCGAGCTCGGCTCCGCGGCCCAGGCCCTAGAGGATTCGAAGGAAATGGAGAAGCGCCTCAGGTCCGAAATGTCATCAATCGATTCCGAAATGGAATTCGAAAACAAGGCCCTCGAAGGCATCGGGAAGGATGCCGCCGAGTTGCAGAAGCTGATCGCCCCCCTTGAGAAAAAGCGCGTGAAATACGAGGAGGGCCGCGAGGCCGCGGCAGTGCGCTCCGCAATCTCTTCCCTTGAAAGGGAGCTTTCGCGCGTGCGCGAGGAATCACTCCGCTGCGAGGGCGAGCAGAACCGCACCTCTGCCCTGATTGGGGAGAAGAAGCGCATGCTGGAAAGCCTCTCCTCCGGGGAGGACGCAGAAGGGGGCAGCGCCGCTTCCGCACCGGACCTCATTCAGAAGAAGCAGCAGGTTTCCAGGGAAATAGACGCGCTTTTCCGAAGGGAAAAGGAGCTCAACGAGGAAAGCGCCTCCCTTGACCGCACCCTGCTCGACCTGCGCGAAAAGGTTGCAATACTCCGCGCCCAAAGCTCTCCGGGCGCAATGAACCCCGCGGTGAAATTCATACAGGGCCTCAAGGACTCCGGGGAAATGGAAGGGGTGCACGGCCCCCTCGTTGAACTGATTGAATTCGACCCCAAATATGCCGAAGCTGTTGATGCGGCAGGCGGCGCCCGCCTCCTTTACGTGGTGGTGGACAGCTCCGATGTCGCGATGAAGGTGATAAAGCGCCTCAAGGCATCCAATGCCGGCCGCGCGACATTCATCCCCCTGCAGGAGCTGAATTTCGCCAAGCCGCCCGCAGGCAGGCTCAGCCCCCTTTCGGATTCCGTGCGCTACAGCGCCCAGTACAAGAAGGCAGTGGATTACGTATTCGGCTCCACCTTCCTAGTTAAGGACTATGCGGAGGCGAAGAAGGCCGGGCTCGGCTCAGCGCGCATGGTGACCCTCGGCGGTGAGCTGTTCGAGCGCTCCGCAATCGTAACCGGAGGCAAGAAGCGCGGCGGCGTTGCGGTTGCGGCCCAGCTCACAAAAATGGAATCTCAGCTGGAAGACGCAAAGCAGCGCAGGAACGGCATATTCGCGGACCTGCGCAACGTGCGCGAGGAAATGTCCTCCCTGCGCAGGGAAAAGGCGGATTGCGAAGTTGAAATAAAGAAGGCCGAGCTCGTTGAAGAATCCGCAAGGCAGCGCGCGGAGGCGGAGAAGAAGCGCCGCGCAGCCGAGAAGGAGGCCGCGGCCGCAATCGAAGAGCTCGAAAAATCCCTTTCCGTGCTCGCGGGCAAGCGCGCCGCCTTCGCAAAGGAGGAAGGGCGCATCTCCTCCGCAATTGCGGAGAAGAACGAAGAGCTGCAGTCCGCGGAAAAGAAGCACGAGGAGCGCATGCGCAAAGTTGAGAGGGAACAGGAGGAGCTCACGCAGCAATACTCCGAGCTCCGCGGCAAATTGGACTCCCTTGAAAAGGAGAAGGAGATGCGCCTCCGCGGCATCGCCTCGCGGGAGGAAAAGAAAAAGCAGCTCAATTCCGAGCTTTCCGAGGTGCGCAAGAAATCACGCTCGCTGGATTCCAGGTGCAAGGAGCTCCAGCAGCAGATGGGGGAAGTGGAAAAGAGGATTGGCGAATCCAGCAAGACGCTCGAGAAGCTGCTCATGAAGTCCAAGGAGCATGAATCCTTCCTGCAGGAGAAGGGCAGGGCAAGGGGTGAAGTGCTCACGCAGGCGCAGAAGTCCGAAAAGCAGCTGCACCAGCTGGAGGTGGAGCAGGCGTCCATCTCCACCCGCCTCACCGACCTGAAGGCGGAAATGGAATCCTTCGGAGAAGTAGAACTGCTTGAGGAGAAGGGCAAGGAAAGGCTCACAGAGATGATGCGCAGCTCGGAGCAGCAGCTCTCCGAGCTTGGCGACGTGAACCTCGCCGCCCCGGAGCAGTATGAAAAGCGCAAGGCGGAAATCTCAGAAGTGAGGGAGAGGATTGAGCGCCTCCGCGTAGAGCGCAATGCGGTAATGGAGATGATTTCCAGCATAGAGGAAAAGAAGAAGGAGGCATTCACCGAAACATTTGATTCGGTGAACGACAACTTCAAGAAGCTCTTCGAATACATCAGCATAGGCGAGGGCTACCTCTACCTAGACAAGCCCGCAGACATATTCAACTCAGGCCTCTACATAAAGCTCAAGCGCAGCGGCAGGGAGAGCCCCCTGGATGCGCTTTCCGGAGGGGAGAAGACGCTGCTTGCCCTTATGTTCTCATTCGCGCTGCAGTTCCACAAGCCCTCGCCCTTCTACATCCTGGATGAGGTGGACGCTTCCCTCGACAAGGCGAACAGCAAGAACCTCGCGAACCTCCTGCGCCAGCTCTCGGGCCAGTCCCAGTTCATAGTGGTGAGCCACGATGACACTGTGGTGGGCATGGCCAGCGCGGTGCTTGGCGTAACAAGGATTGACGGCAATTCCCAGGTGGTTGGCGTGAAGCTGCCATCCACGAACAACTGAGCTCATCCGGTTATCGAATTCACTTCAACAACCGTTTCCCCGAGCACGGTTGCATTCACGAGCAACTCGATTTCCTGCCCCTCGCTCCAGTTCTTTTCGGTTTCCACGAGGTAGGTTTCCCTCGGGAGCGCATATTCGCCCGGCTCAACTGCAACCAGATACATCCGCGAAACGCTTGGCGTGATGTTCAGCACTTCTTCCGGGAGCGCGCCTTCCGCATTCAGCTCCGATTCCGGGAACTCCACATCCGCGCCGAAATCGATCAGCACCCTGTTCCTGTCCGTGAAATTTGCAGAAACCTTCACTATGCTTTCGGAAATGTATTCCACGTATTCGAACTTCTTCGACTGCATCTCCAGCGGGCTGAGCGGCTCCGCAAGCACCACGTAATCCACCCGCCCGTACTCGGCGCCGCCAAG
>Ga0180431_10001810_pt1 | contig 29110 bp, 32 predicted proteins | sample SS_ome_11_FD_132459 | JGI IMG/M metagenome (GOLD analysis project Ga0180431, IMG submission 132459) | Hypersaline lake sediment archaeal communities from the Salton Sea, California, USA - SS_1_MS_1 metaG | ecosystem: Environmental > Aquatic > Non-marine Saline and Alkaline > Hypersaline >... | reverse complement strand
TTTCTGGAATAATAACTCCACGGGAATGGCTCATCGTCATCTGGCGTAAACAAGTGGAATACATGCGGACTCAGATCGGTTGCGTTTCCATCCTCGTCCCTCACAAACAGTTCGCTTGTAGCCGTGCCGTCCGCGTCATCAAAATCGATGGCATAGAGCTGCACGGAATCAGTCGGGCTACTGGCTGGAGCAGTGCCGTTTTCCAGCAAGAACGTCCGTGTAGCATTCGTGCCGACAGCCACGTCTCCGAGACTGGCGTTGCCTACGACGGTGTGGGTATTGTCTGGCGACGCTGTTCCCCAGCCGGCGTTGCCATTGCTTAATATAACCAGTTTTGTGTCAGCACCTCCGAACACACCATATCCGGTTCTGAAGTTCAGCGAATTATCTGACCCCTTGTTTCCAAAACTCCATACTGTTGATGCTAAATCTTGGAATGATATAGCCGTGTCCTCGTCCAGAACACCATTATCGATAACTATCCGATGGATAGTACCAGTTTCGTTTGTACCAATGAATTTAGCAATTTGACCAAAAGTGGGATCTGTGTTATATACCTCCAATGCTACACTTGGACTTGCCGTCCCGAAGCCAGCGTTGCCGCCCATGAACGCAAAATCACCAGCCGTGATCGTATGGACCGCGTCCGAGCCGTCCCACTCGATAGTGTAATCCTGCTCATCGCCAAGTCTCACACCAACAGAATCGTTCAGGTCCACGCTGTCATTTGCATGAATGCCTACGTCGTTCACAAGCCACCAGTCCGTGTTGTCGCTCATGAACGTCCAGGCTTCCCCGGCCTTGGTAAACGTAATTTCCTGTACGCTGCCGTTGATCTTTTCCCCGTCGTGCGGACTTACCTTGCACGTGTTCGTAGCATCCTTGCACGTAACCGTGACTGATTCGCCTGGCCACTTTGTGGGATCGGGAAGCACTGCATCGACATTGTTTCCGGAAGCATCCAGCAACACATATGGATAGAACCAATGGATAGCAGGGGTAGTTGCACTTAGCGTGTGAGGTGGATTGACGTAAGCATCATCCACATCATTATATAGTAGGGTGACCTGCCCAGACGGGCGGAACAGCGCATCCGGCGAATTAAACCAGAACTTGTTGACAGAATCCACGTAGTTATTGGCAATGTATGCCTGTGACGTACTACCGTTGATTGTAATATCCCAATTTCCACCATTTGATTCCGGGTCATCGATCACGTTATTGATTATTTGCACAAACCCCGAACCACTTATGAAAATTCCGTATAGGGAACAACTGGAAATATGGTTGCCAATGATCTGGATTCGCTCAAATGCCGCACCTGACGGCACCCCAATTCCAGTAGTGATTGAGTCATCGGTATCGTAGATGTAATTACCCTGTACAGTGTCGCCTCCGTACGCTTCAATCGCTGCCGCGTAACTGCCGCCCCGGATCGTATTGTTGCAAATTAGATCTCCGTGGTTTGCGCCTTGCCAGGCATCAATAGCATAATGGTCAGATGAGCAGTTGATTATCACGTTGCCGGAGCACACTGATTCATCAGTGCTTGTATAGATGATTGAACTCTCGTCATTACACCCCGCCGTGATGTTCTCGATATAGTTGTTGGCGATCACCGCCCCGTGTCGAATGGCTGAATCTACATTCTCCCCTGAGGCATCACGAAACGTGTTGCCTATTACTATCCAGGTGTGATCCAGATGCGTGTGGCACATCCGATACATGTTGCCTTTGAAGTGGCAACCGGTGATCAAAGTATAAAACTCCCTATCCCCAGCAATGCGACCGGTGCCTGCTATCCCTTCGTTTAGACAATTTTCGATCCAGCAATTGCGAATAACACCGTTTGCACAACTCACGGTAGCATCATAGGCATCAATCAGAATTCCACACGCCCCTTCGTCGTGCTCGATTCCCCAACTCCCACCCGGACTGTACGTCAGATTCGTTCCGTCAATTCGCAAGTTGCTTATGAGAAATCCATCAGCGGTTGCTCCGCTCGCTCCTGAGTCGCCTCCGATTCGAAGAAATGTATCCGACATTCCGGTTGTGGTTAGTCTCGATGATCTGCCGTGCCCTGTGAGTGTTACGTTCGGCTTGTTGATCAACACCTCTGCCGTGCAAACAATGTTCGTTTCCGCTGGGATCACGATCGTGCCCCCGGTCCCGGGCAGTGCATCAATTGCCGATTGTAGTCCAGCACTCGTTGCAGCGTAGGTTGTACCGTCGATAAATATCGCATCATTCAGACTCGGCACGACCAAGGTCCCGGTTCCGGCCGTGGTGAACACGATATCGGTGTTGGTCTCAGTGTTGTTATGGACAACATTAGACCCATCCCAACCGAAATTGTATTCAGGCGGCGTGCTGGCTCCTGCCGTGTATACCCCAGTCGCCGATTTAACGCCGATATCGCCGGTGGTATAAATGTTATACGCTCCACCGTCTAGATGCCCCCCCAGTTCCGGCGTGGTGTCGTCGGACAGATGCTCCATGCCGTGAGGGATGGCCTGAGCCTGCCCCGGAGCCGGCGTAGGCGTCGAGAGTAGCGTCAGCGATGCAGCCGACGCCAGCAATACCGTTAGGATCACGATGCTACAAATCTTGCCGCCCATCACGTACCCCCTGAAAGCTGCTTCTGGACGTCCTTGGTCACCTGGATTATCTGCTCGGTGTCCGCCTGAATCGCGTCGAGCGACTCCTGAGCGGTGGCATGCTCTTGTGACACGTTGCCCGTGAACTCACCCATTTTTTTATCGAGCGACTCGATCAGATCCCGTGTGCCGGATGAGTTTTCGGCCATGGCCCGGGTGGCGTCGGCGATAGTCTTGAGCGACTGCTGGTTAGACTCGTTTGTTGCCTGTGTGCTCGCGACACTTTCTTTGAGCGTATCCAGCAAAAACGCCCGCTCCTCGGTGAACGGCACGATCGTACACGTCCAGACAACGAAGCACAGCACACAGACGGCCGCTGTCGGCAGCCCTATTTGATTGATGGTCTTCAACCAGACATTCATGTCGCCGTTCGCCATGGCGCTGCCCCTGCTTAGCAAGCTGCCGCGAGACCTGCACGCAGCATGGATTCGTTGATATTCTGATCACCCAGCCACACGATGGCCAGATAGCGGCCGTACTTGCCCGTTCGGTCCTTGTACGTTTCAATCACAATATTCTGGCCTAAAATTACCGACGCCAACGCATTCCGGGCCGCCACACCTTTGGCTTTCTCCGCCTCACTGACTGCCCGAATCTCCGGAGCATCAATACCCATCAGCCTCACCACGACCTTGCGAGCCCAGATCCCCATGCCCATCTCTCGCGACTGAACCCGAGCCACACCGTCCTGAAAACCTCGGTCCGAATAACCGTACGCCAGCCCACAGAATCCACGCTACCGCCAGGGATGTGCCGTCGGCCAGCATCGCCTCCCGAAACATTCGATGCACCCGCCAACTCGGCGCAGTCCGCTTTTCGCAATAGCAATCATGCAACACTGTCGCCCGTCGATACCGCCCGACGTATGCCGGAAACAACCTCCGCAGAAACCAGCCCGTTGACGCTCCGTTGATCACCGATTCTTTCTCCGCCACCCACTGCCGGTGGCGACGGTCACGGAATGTGACGCGCTCGATCAGCCGCATATTCCGGGGGTGATCCGGCAGCCACGTAGTTTTCACCGCGCCGAAGAATATCCCGTAATAGGTCGATTCTTTCATGACGTTGCCCTCCGCCTGACCTGCATTACACCGTCCCGGTGTCGTGTGTATGCCACCGTCTCAGCACCAACTTCCGACAAGCATCTCAATACCGCTTTCCACTCGGATGGCTTCGGGGCTTTGGCCACCCCCAACACTTCCACCGTCTCTCGGTCAACGAATCTGCACGTTGCCGCCCATGTGTATGGATCACCGTGCTCCCTTCCCTCGTCGAGTACCCGGATCACGCCGGATAGTGGCTCGAACAGAGCTACTTTTTTGCCGCGATGCCGAGCGCTTGCAGCTTATTGGTCATCCCGAGAGCCCCAGCATACTCGACGCCATAATTGTTAAGCGACTCCAGTAGTTTCACCATCGCAGCCTGGACAGCCACAACATCATCGTACCCCATGTCGTGGTAATCGAGAACGCAATCGAAAAACGGCTTGGGTGTGCCGTCTTCGCTGATCTCCTCGACTTTGAACGGGATCGAGATAGTGAATTTTTTGGCGGCGGTTTTCGTCTCGTTCGGCATTTATCATTACTCCGGAGAAACCAACTCCAATAGATACTGCGTGTCCGTGTCCACTGATTCGATTGCCGCCGGTTTGCTGAACGCTCCAGCCATCCAGGCGGGGATTCCAACTCCACTCGCACCAATAGCCGCGGCCAGGAGTAGCGGGGCGGCTTTCGCGAGCAGGCTGGGTTCTGGTTTGGTTGCGGGCTGCATGGCAACTGGGGCCGCTGGCGTTGCCTCCTGGTGGTAATGTACCTCATCGCCAACCCGGATCTGCATGTCGTCCTCCAGGTCCGGTGGATCGCCCGGCTGGCCCAATGTGCCATCCTGTTGCTTGAGCGCACCTCGACGAAGCAACTCGCGACTCTGTAGCATTGCTCCGAACTGTCCCATGCGCTCAGCCAACTTCCCTTGATACCACTGTCGCATCACTCGTTCCGGCGGCGTCTCGGTCGCGTTGTCGGGCACGCTCCACCTCCTCTGCGGATTCGTTGGCCAACTCGTCGATCACATCTGGAATGCCGCGCCTCATGTACGCGGCATCCAGCGTGACCGAATCGTGAACCACCTTGGCTTGATCGAGCATCATTGTGTGGGGGCAGTTGCGGGAACCGGCCCGGCCGGCGTAACTCTCGACGCCACCTCACGCACGCCAACGGCCTCGGCCAAGGAGACCAGGTCCTTGTCTTGCAGGTAGCTGTAATCCGCTGCCTTGCTGACCGTCACCGCGTCATTTTGAAAACGAGTCATCGCCTGACCCATTCCTGCCATGTTCTGGTCATGCAGACCTCCAAATTGTGCAGTTGCTTCAGCCATTACTTCAACTCCTTCTCCCGGAACGGGAATATCAAGTGTGTCCTCTGGCATCACGCACCCTTCGGACGAACTGGTACGAGGCGTAATTTGAGCGGTGTTCCGCCAAGGTGGTGTGTCGCCTCTTGGATCACATCACCTTCCGCGTTTATCGTTTGCAGCACCACCGGCGGCAATAGACCAATCAGGATTTGCAATTGGTCATCGGACAAATTCGCGAAGTCAACAGAGTCGCCCTTGGGACCACGGGCCCCGGGCGGACCGGGCTCGCCAGTCGCACCCGGAGGACCGGGTAGAGAGGATGCCGTTGCCAACTCGGCGATGGCTACCGCGTTCTGCTTGATCAACCTGAGCAGGCTATCGTAATCGGGCACATGGCCCGTGGTGTCCTCTGGGTCGGGAAGCTCGTCGGCCTCCGGGGTATTCTGTAGTTCGGCCAGGGCCGCCGCGATCTCTTCGAAGCTCGGACCGAATGTTTCCGTCGCGTCCCCAGCACTGATCAGCCCGAGCAGGCGGCCGTCAGACGTGAGAATCGGACCGCCTGACTGGCCGCTGTCGGCATGGACTTGCACCCGCAGCGTCCGATGAGGTACTCCGCCGAGCAACGCACCACGCACCCACCTCAGAGTCCGGCCCGCTACGTTTCCGCCCGCCCATAGCACCTGGCCGACGACGGGAAATCTGGTCGCCAACGGGAACGCGACTGCCCCAGGTGGGCGACGAATTAGCAGCAGGGCCAAGTCGCATTTGTGGTCCACTTGCTTAATGGTGGCCTCGTAGCCGTCGCTGGCAGACACCCAGACAGCAACTTTGGTGCTGTCGCTCGTGAACCCGTGGGCCGCAGTAGCCACGACAGCCAGACTCTCGGCCTCCCACACCCGGACGACGCAGCCCGATTGAATCGATACCGAGCCGTTGCGGTCGTGGATCCGAACTACCGGGATCGACGAATGTCGCGCCGGAGCCGCGGTTCGCGGCTGGACCGCGCGACTCCAGCGAGAGCCGGACGGACATCGCCCGTCGACGCATCGCCCGTCGACGCACTGGCCATGAGCCTGGCCCGCGAACAGCAATAGCGACAGTAAAACAACAAGTCTCATCGGCTTTTTCCGTTTTTCAGTTCGCGAAAAGAGACACGGGTTAGCTGTTCTGCCGACATGCCTCACTGTCGCATCGGCGCGAACAGTAGTTAGCCTGAAACATCGCTTCGTGGACGGCCTCAGCCATCAGTTGCACGGTCTCGTCGGGATCGGCCTCCGGCGGTTCTGCTTTGCACGCCTTATACATCCGCAGGGCTGTTTCCCGGCAGATATCGGCCATTATGATTCTCCCTGAAAAGGCCCCCGCCGACCCGGCCGCAACCAAACCGGGCCAGCGAGGAGGGGGGGCAGGTCTGCACTCAACCCGTCTATCGATTACAGACCGGTGAACTGCATACAACGCCACCAATCCATGTCCAGATTCAAAGCCGCGTCACCAGCCCCATCCTTCACACCGAACGTCGGCGTCATGAACACGGCATCGGGAAACGCAGCCGCGTCCAAGTCGGTTTTGGCGATGTGACAGACTTCCGCACCATCCACGAACCACGTCAACCGACGCGGATGCGGGATGTAAAGGAAGCCCACCTTCACCCAGGTAGCAGCCGCCAGCGTCCCAATCGCGTCCAGGTCGGTGTTTACCGCCCCGTCCACCTTGGTTTGACCTGACGCCTGATACATGGCGTCCAATGCGGTGCTTTCGCCGTGGAGATGCTGAAAACCCACAAAGTCGGCCGTTGCAAACACGGTCTGCGTGTCGTCAGCGAACATCTTGTCGGTGATTGCCGCCCCGGCGGCTCCACCAATAGCCAGCCCGTTGAACCACGCCCATTTGTCAGCGGTCGTGGCACTGGGACGAATGTACGCCTCGAAGGCAACACAGTCATTGAGTAAATCGAACGCGCCAACGTCCAGCGCGTTACCAAGCTGGATAACGGCCTCGTCGTTTTCGCCGTTGCCGTCGATACTTAGCCTCACGATGCCGGGGTGGTTGGTTTCGCTCGTAATTTGCTCGACATCACAACCGGCGCTCTGTAGATGAACATAACCATCGGTGAGCGTCGTTCCACTGAAACGCATAAAGTCATCGTGGAAGCCGAAGCCGCAAGAGCGATCCCCGGCTAGGATTTGATCCACTGGGATGTTGCCCCAGATGTTCTCGCTCGGCCCGTACAGGTTACTGCCGGGCATGAAGGGTCGATTTCCCATAACGTATTTCCTCAGTCAGTTACTGGTTTGTGTTGAGCTTATCCATCACCGAGCAAGACCCTAGTCTTGTTCGGTAATAGTCTCGCTGCTGGTAACGGCGAAGTTCTGCCGCCGGTCGAAGCAGACGATCTGTCCGCTGTCGTCCATCACTCGCCAACGGACGTTGTGTTTGTCCTTGTCCTGGTAGGGCGGACGCTTCACCATCCGCAGCCCAGAGGCGAAGTAGTAGTGGAACGTGCTCCAAGTGACACCCATTACAATCCCATCGGTTCGGGCCGTCCCGAACGTCTGGTTGCTCCACGCGGGAACCCAGAGCAACGGCACGCCGCGAATCAAGACGGCACCCTTGTACTTGGCGACGTCGCTTTGCACGTCGTCGTTGTGGTTCTGCGCGATCGACCGCGCCTTCTTGAGGCGGCTATAGGTGGTCAGCAGTTCCTGGCCCGGCTTCCCGCCCGGGGCAAGCTCGGCGTAATCCTGGGCCGGCATGAACGCGCACTTATCCATGCACTCGACAATCGTGTCGATGGCGTCTTCCTCGGTAAAGGCGTCGTAGACGCCGATACGGTTTCGCCAGCCGCTGTAGGTCGTACTGAGAATGCCGCCCGTGCCCACGGACGAGAACCCGTAGGGGTCCATCCCCAGAAAGCCCGAGGTAGCGCCGGACGGAAGCTGGTACGCCGCGTCGTTGTTCCCGTACCCGCTGGCCGTGTTGTAAGGCTGAATCCACCACAGAAGCGAGGAGGGTGGCCGCGGAGACTGTGTCGGACTGTTCGGACCAGGCCCGAACATCAGCGCCTCCATGCCCGCGAAGTAATCATTGTACATGGCGTGCTCTTGCACGTTCATGTAGTTGATGATCTGCGTTTTCGAGGAGCGGAAGACCGCTTCCGTGATGTCGTAGGTGTAGTTGGTCGTGTTCTGCGACCACGCCATCTCACCATGCGTCAACAGATTGGTCCGATTGGTCGTATCGTCCGCGTAAAGGCCGGTCAGCTTGAAGTTGCCAGGATTGGTGACCTGGAGCTTCCAGTTGACCAAGTCTCCGTCCACCTCATCGGCCTGCGCCCTGCTGAACAACCGCTCGGCAAACCAGTATTTTTGCAGCGGCATGGAAATGTCTTTCCACCGCGACCTCTCGTATTTGTGCAAGACGGCTTCGAGGAAGTCGTCTACCTGATCAACTGTCAGATATGGCATGGAACGAAACTCCTATCGTGAAACGGCACGCATCAGCCGGACCGCTCGGAAACCAAGTCGTTGAACAGCTTGTCGAGCTCGGGGTCGCTTTTGATCCGGTCCACAAGCTCCAGGTTCGGATTGGGGCGCTCCACCGTCTTGGACGGCATCCCGCCACTTCTCCTCGCTGACTGTTTCTTGAGCTTCTCCGTGCGTTGCCGTTGCTCTTTCTTGAAAATCTGGTCGCCGAACTCCATACGCACGGCGGCCTTCAAAAACTCGGGGGTGGGAGGGGCCGACTTATTTTTGGCCGCCAGAACTTGGGCATGGATCAAGTGGGCGTCGATGGCCTTGTTGATGTTCGCCGTTTGGGCGTCGGTGGCCGGCTTCCCCGGTTCACCGAACAGGTCCGCGTGTCCCAGCGTATGCAACGACTCGACCGCTTGACGGTAGACGGTGTCCGCCGCCGCCTGCTTCTGTTGGTCCAGAAGCCCGGCAAGGGCCTTCGTCACGCCGCCAAGCTCCGCCCCCACCGCTTCCATGAAGTCGTTGAGTGGCTTGGCGACCTCCGGGTCGAACTCCTCCCCGATCTTGAACTTACTCAGATCCTCCATCGCGCCAGCCGCTTTGGGAGGCGTCTCTGGGGGTTCCTCAGCAGGTGGAGGTGCTTCCTCCTCCGCTGATGCAACCTTGGCGGCTTTACCAGCGGCGACCACGTTTCGATCCAGAATCCTCAAAACGCGATCGAACTCGTCACGCGAAGACAACCCCTCAAGGTCGTCATTCGTGAGACCCATCGTACTCGCAAGGCCGCGGACCTCGTCGTCCAGCCAGTCGGCTGGAGCCTCTTCTTCTTCGTCCTCGGCTTCGCCCTCGCCGGAAGGAGTCTCATCGCCCTCCTCCTCGACGGCATCGGCATCGGCGGGAGTTTCATCGCCGTCGCCGGGTGTTTCGGTTTTTGGTTCTGGCTCTTCTTCTGCCTCCGACTTGGGCTCCGTCGCCTCCTTGACGAGGGCATCAACGTCCGCCTCTCGTTCCTCGGGCGTCATCTTTCCCCAGTCCGAGGTGGACTCTGAGACCACCTCTTCGCCCTGAACGTCGGTCGATTCGGTTGGCGTGTCGGCAATCATCTCATCCTCGCTTTGGTGAAGGTGGCGGCGGGTGCCCTGTCATGGGTCGTTTAACCATCGGTTTAGCGCCTTGTGCCCGCCGCCACGTAAATTGTCAGCCGTCCCCGTAGCCCCCGTCCTCGTCGTGGAGGCTTCCCAGCTTCAACATCCGCCCCAATACGGGCATCGCTCGAGCGCGCGCCCGGCGGGAAGTGATCGTGCACTTGCCGCGTTTGTCCCACTCGATTCCACTAATCCCGTGGGCCTTCATCGCATCGTTCATGAGCCCCGCTTGAGCCGGGTGGCAACCCATTGAAAGCGAGCTTCCGGGCTTGCCCTCGCCGTACCCAGCCGCGCAGCCCGGGCTCCGTGATTGCGCCCGCGGGAACATCGCGGCTTGCTCTTCCTCGTTCAGCCAAACCGGCTTGCCGTCGATGTAGAACAACTTTTGCTTTGCGGATCCCATTTACTTACCCGACTCCCGCGACTGTTGGTTGTTGCTGACCGCCTAGACGACCGCCCTGCATGAGTTGGGAGAGCACGGCCGCCGCGCCTTGGCTGCTTGGCCCGGGGGACCGGTTCGTCCGCACCGTTTCTCGGCTAGTGACGGCCGGTTTAGTGGCTTGGTTCGCCCCTCCTACCTGGGCGGTGGCCTCGGGAGACATATAGCGGAAGATTCGCGTCAAGTCGGGGAGGTTCTCGTACTCCGCGGCCAACTTGGTCAACTCCTTGATGTCCAGTACGCCCGTCTGCACCAAGGGCCAGACGGTTCCCACCGCCTGAACGAACTCCAGAATTTTCGCCAGTTTCGCCTCCGGCGGACGGTAAACCATACTGACGGGCTCGACCACGAAGTCATAATGGTTCTTAAGCCCCTCGCGGTCGCCCGGTCTCCAGCTTGAGTCCACGTAGACCCCGCTGTTCCCAACCTCCCTGGAGGACTCGATTTCCAGGTACTCATCGTCGAACATCAGCCCGCCGATTTCGCGGGCGATTTCGCCAACCCAGCAGTTGACCCGGTCCCGCATCTCGACGATTCGGCCGCCGGCGCTGTTGCGAAGGATCTTCTCCTGCCCCAACGTATCACCCTCGGAGCCAAGCCCTCCCAAGACGCGCTCGTTCCCCGCTTGGGTGTTGTAAATCTCCTGCGCGGCCAGGAAGAACGCATGGGTATTGCCGTCCACTCCCGGCGTGTTTACCGCCGCTACGCTCTTGGGATCGCGGCAGAGCCAGTATTCACCATCCTTGGCCTGTTGCTGGCGCTGAGCGTCATCTTCCCCGCCCGGCGGGAAAGCCGTCGTGTTCTTCTGTCTGGCCGCCTGCGCTGACAGCTTCCGGTAGAGCCGGTTGCTGAGGTCATGGAGGGCCTTCAGGTGATGCGCGGGCGTGGTGGGGATGATATTGTCGGGCACCAGGCCCAGTCCCAGAAACTTGTACGGCCCGCGGCAATCCGGCTCTCCTTGACTGACCTTCAGCGCCGGCAAATCGGTATTGCCGGCATCGAAGGTGATTGTCTGTTTGGTGCTCGGGATGTAGACGTCCTCGAGCCAGACCATCGGCTCCAATTCGTCATCGTCCACCGCCATGCCGGAGGCAATCTCCGCTGCTCGCGTGCTGCCCTCTTCCGCAACGTACTTGGAGGTGGGGGACACCTTCTTGGCCACCTTCTGGTCGAAGTCGTCCCGCTCCCTGAGCTTCCAGTAGGCCATGCGGTATTTGTGACCGCAATATCGCATCTCCCGGATATCCTTCACCGCCATATCCAGAATCGCGTCATCGGGCGAGACACGCGAAGCCCACGGCTTTCCGGGGTCGATCCAGACATTGTCCTCGATCTGGACCGGTCCGGCGTCGGCCATGGTGACGTGGACGATACCGAACAGAAAGAAAGCATCCAAGACCGCTGCCCGTAAGGTCGTTTTGACGTCTATGTTGGCAAGCAACCGGTTCAGGTTGACCTCGTACTTGCGACAGAACGGCCACGCTTTGACGTTGGGCGAGTCGATGTTGACCTGGGGGTTGTTGAACGCCAGCGCCGTACTGTAGACGTTGGCCGTCGTGTTGAGCTTGTTGACGTAGGTCAGACGCCGGGCACCGTTGGTCGAGTACCATGACCCCACGAAGTCTTGGATCATCAAAGCCCGGGATTTCCGGAACGGTGCCAAAGCCTCCCGAGACGACTTCTTCGCCTTGTGCAGGCGATTCCGGTCAATCTCGTTCCCTACGTCCCATGCCATGAGTCGGCTCACCTGGTTCTAGCCGGGAAGACCCCAAGAAAACAAAAAGCCCGTCGAGGTGTCGGCCCCGACAGGCCCAATGTCCTCTTGGGATCCCTCTCACTATCGCCCGGCCGGACGACAGTAAAAGTTTCCCGGGTGAATTGTACCGAAAACGTCTAGTCCTGGCTTTCCTCCACCGGCACGAACGCCTGTTCCAATGCCGCTTGCACGTATTCGCGAGCTTCCTTGGCAACACGCTCCGGAGTGGCGGGCTCCGTTACCCCGATGTTGCCCTCGGCGGCGTAGCCATTGGCGACCCGAAACTGGGTCAGGTTGACGACCGTGGGGATGTAGATATTCAGAAAGACCTGCTGCTGCATGGCCTGAGCCTGAGCCTGAGCCTGCTGTGCCCGGGCAGCCGCTGGTGGGAGTCCTAGCGCCGAAGGGTTCGGCGTCTTGAAGTTCGCATTCCGCATGGTTGCTCCTATTCAGTTTCAGCCCGAATACCGAGCACGGATCTCAGATCAAACTCCCCGTCTTCGTGCTCATTTCCGCTCCGCGAACGAAGCCCTGCCTGCTGATGTCGCCAAGCGAAGCACCCGTATGGTGGTTCAGCCTCCATGCTTTCTGGAGTCTTGTCAAGACCAATAGTTGAACGCCGGTCCCCCAACAGGAGGTTCGCTACCCCCGCTGCGATACAACGGTCCCCATGGGAGGCGGGTGCAATACTAGCCGCTCGGCTGGCCCTATGCACGATCTTCCCCTTGACCCATTCGTACTCTCCGCACTCGACAATCATCTCCGCCGATCGGGGTACGTATACGTCCTCCTCCATCGCCAGCCCGAGGGCGTCGAACAGCCGTTCTTTGTCCTCGTCGGTCCTGTTGGCCCAACCCGGGGTGCGGTGTTTACCCGTAGCGCCGACCGCGTCGACGTCCCGGTAATAGATATTCCCGTAGCGCAGCACATCCATCACCTCGTGGCCGAACGTCGAGCCGGTTGGACCGGTCAACTCCCAGCCCAGATACGCATTTCGGAGCCACCGGCAGAGCCCCACCACGATTCTGGCGAACTTCGTGGGCGGCATGCCCCGGACCACGTATTCCATCACCTGCTCGCCCGACAGCATATTCACCCCCGAGGCCACTGAATTGCTGGCCGAATCGCTGTGACCCCCGGCCGCGATGTCGCATCCCACGCCGAAACGTCCCGGCGGAGGACTATGCTCCAGCCCCGGCGTGAACCACAACGAAAGTGGCCCGCCCGGCTGCGCGATGAGCCCGCGTAACTCCATGGTGTCGCCGTCGAAGACTGCTTTGCCCTGCCACACCGGCCGATGGCAGCATTTCTCCCGCATCCGGTCTAGGACGTCCAGGGCAAAGACCTTGCCCACGGCTCCCCGGGGGTCCATGTCCAATTCCCGGGCGATGTACTGAGGCGTGGCCCCCGGCAGAAGGCAGTGCGAATCGTACCAGGGCGACCGGAACTTGCCTTCCAGTTGGTGCCCACGACGCTCGATCCTCTGAAGCTGCCTCGCAAACGTCCGCGCGTAGTCCGTCACGGCCGCCTGCTCATCCGGATCCACCGCCACCGCGATACCTTCCCGCATCACGTAGGCATTACGGGTCTGGGTCGGGTTTTCCTTCCAATCCATCCGAATCAGCCGGGGGTTCTCCGGGTCCTCGGCCGCCTCGTAGAACACGCCGTGCTCACCGCCGTAGGTGGAGATCAAAAATATGCATTTCGAAACGTGACTGACGGCCGAGAGCGCCTTGTAGTCCTTCCCTGCCGACGAAAACTCCTCCGAGCCGATCTCGTCCATCACGAAGACCGTCTTTCGTCCACCACGCCCCACGTCGCCCGTGGCTGAATACCCCTGGAAAAGTGCCCCGGTGTCCGGATTGGTGATCGTATGGTCCGACAACGACCGATGATCCCTCTCGTTGAACCCGCGAGGCAACACCCACGCCGGCAACTGCCGCATACCCCACCAGACTTTCCAGAGAATCGCGTCCGAGTCCGTTTTCGAGTCCACCAACTGCTCGTTCCGGGTGACGATACCGGCCGAGAATATACGCTCTTTCAACCATCGCCACATCAGCACGTAGATGTACAGATACGTGGCCCCCTGCGCGCGACTCTTTGGGACCGTCAACGCCACCGGAAGGTCGCTTTTCTGCGACTCGGTGATGGTGTCGTTCATCATCTTGGCGACGGGAATCTGTAGCGGCCAGGGAATGAACGGAATCGTCTTGACCTCGGCCCGGGGCTCTATCAGCCAACAGAACGCGGCCAGAAAGAACGGCAGATCGTCCATCGCCGCGGAATAGAGAGCCCGTCGAACGTGCCGGTCCTTGGCGGCCACCTGGCGCATGTGAATCCGCCAGACAAGGTGGTCGTCAACGTCCTGGGGAACGTAGTCAATCAGGTTTTGGGCTGTCGACATCGGTCTCTTCAGTAGTGTCCTGGGGCTCCTTCGTGCCCCTCAGTTCCTCCAAAATCCGCTTGATCTCCTCGATCTTCACCTTCTCCCGGCGAACGATATCATCCTCACCCCCGGCCCCCGGCTTCACCCGCTGGAGCATGTTCATGAAGCCCGCCCGGTTTGTCGCCGCGAACTGCATCAGGTTCCTCGCCCCGTGGCTCGGCGCCGCCTTCTGTGCCCGGTCCCAATGGAACTCCGGCTCCCTGCTCCCCCGCTCCTCGATCACCAGAACCATGTTCTGGTGGACCCATTCGACCTCCGCGTCAAACGAGGCCGACTCTGGAATCGTCCCCCAGGAAGGCGGCACGCCATGTCCACCACCGACCTCGGGCTCCCGGCTCTGGCCCTGAGACTTCGAACCCTTCTTCCTCCCGCGCTTCTTCGGAGGCGGAGGAGGAAGCGGTGGGTACTCCTCAAGAGCCCGTTCAAACGCCCTCTCCTCGGCCTCGGCTTTGGGCAAGTCATCGGCGAAGAACTCCAGGGTCCAACGCTTGCGGTCAGCCACTACCTTTCGGATTCGTCCCTCTCGCTTCCAGCGCAGTGCTGCCTCTCTCTTGGTCTCACTCACCATCAGCGCCTTTTATGACCGGGAACAGATCTTTGGTTGTACCAGTATCCCACTCATTGAATTCTCCTATGGAAAAAGTAAAGGTGCTTGGGCTCGGGGCTAGGCATGTTCTTTCATCCACTCAAGGCAATCAGCGTGATAAACCACATGTTTCATGTCGCCTGCATCCTCTCCAAAGCCTCGCGCTCCGCAATCACCCGCCGGTCACCCTCCGTCAACTCCAAGTCGCCAACCGTTATCTCCCGCTCGCGCAATACCCAACGAACGCGAAACCCCTTACCAGACTTATTACCCACCTCCTCCTTCTCCCAACCATGCAACAAGAGCGTGTTCCCCGCCCCCAAGAACACCAGGATAGCCTCACGCACTTCAGCGGTTCTGCGATACTCCCGCAGGTGACCAGACATCTGCCGCCTCGTCGTCGCCTGCACCGCCGTCACTCCAGTAACGTCCGCCCGCAAACAATGAATATCAATGAACCCGTGCAAGTCCTTGCGAAAACCGCCAGGGGCTCCACCTTGAAACGGCACCCACTTCTCAGCCATCCCGCAAAGGTAGCCACGCTTTATCATCTCCCGCTTGCTCCGCTCACTCGGCCGGCCCGCGCCCATTAGCTCGCCTCCACTTCCCCGCCTCCAATCGGCCGAGTCTGAGAAAGCAGCACCCGCACCTCCCGGCGTCTCTTGGTCCCCAACAAGGCCACCACAATCTGCTCTCCCATCCCGGAAAGCACCTTGCTCACCTCTCCACGCCAAGCCGTATCTCGAGGCTTGACCCAAATTGGTTCACCCACACGAGGCAACCACCTCCGCGGCAAAGGCTCCCCGAAAGCCGCAAGACCACCCTCCGAATCGTGCAAATACTCCCGCTCCAAATCAGTCCACGTCACCAAAGCCTTCCGGCGACCATAAGGACGGCGAAGAACCAAACCCTCCTTGGTCAAAGTCGCCACCAAGCGGTCACTCACAACCCGCGTCGTGTCCCGAGTCAAACGTGTCGGCATCGGTCTCCCCTTCCTCAAATCAACTCACCCGGAGGAAGAACGTGATTCTTCTTCCGCTGCTTCCACAAATGAAGACAATGCGGCATCTGGTTCACATATTCAGATCGCTTCGGGTGAAACTGTAGAACCGTCTCGTCATCGGACCAAAACAACGCCTTCACCAAACTCATCTCCTCCCAACTCGGTGTCCTGTCATGACACGAAACCGATACGTGCTCCCAACGTTCATCCGAACCGCCACTGATGATCCGTAACGGCCCAAGCTCGAAATAACCCCAAGTAGCTCCCTCCGGACTTTCGCCCAACGTCGGATGCACCCGGCGGCATTCCTCCAATTCAGCCGTAGCCCTGTCTCGCATGGTGTGTCCCCTATTATGCCCCAAAGCATCCTACTACAATCGACGAACCAGTCAAGCCGAGTAAGACCCAATCCGCCCGATTCCCTGGCTTCTTCTCCCCAAGCGTATTGGCAGCTTGCCTAAGTTAACAGGGGTTTCGTATGGAGTAGGAGGGGGGTACTACGCTACCCCCTGGCGAAAATCGACCCGGGGGGTCGGTTCGTTTTCCGGGAGCGGATGGGCCGCGGGCTTCGAAATACCCTGAAAACCCCGGGGAATACGGGCTTCGGAGCCGGACACGAGCGACTCGCCCCAGGTACAGGGACGGCCGACAGCCAGGCCGAGCAGGAGCGGCCACACCTTCGAGATCTGGCCCTCAAACCACACTACGTAGAATGAGGGGTACACACCAACTACACCCCCTTTATAAGCAACCAGGACAGCTACCCGGTTGCAGGGTCTCCGTGGGGTCTCAGTTGGGGGCGGCTTAGGTACGCCTTAGGGGCTCACGGGAAGGCGATCGTACCGAGGAAGGAGAACGTGGCGGGGGCGTACTGACAAACGAGCGCTCGGCGCCTACTGCACTAGTGAAGGCTACGTTCACTCTTACGCCCTACACCCTACGCTTCTTGGCACTACTAACCATTATAGCGGCTTAGCCTACTCGGATACAGGTGTACTTGTCAAGGGGAGTTGAGGGGCAGGAGCAGATACTTCTGAGAAAATGGTACACCTGCCCTTGACTTGGGCCGATAAGGGGCTAAGATAGCTACTGGACACGGGGGCAGGGGACAGGGCCAGTAGGCCGCGACGGCCGATAACCTACCCTAACCAGCACTGGAGACCAAGCCTTGAGTAGACCCAGACTGACCATTATTGAAGAGAGAGCCCGGTTGCACCTGGACTCACCCGTACCGGAGGCTTGGGAGGCTTCCGACCCGTTGGCGCAGGCACTTGACGCTTGCGATGGGGAGCTTGAGTTGACCGGCGAGACTTGCACGGGGTGCTACTGTAACCCGTGCGAATGTCTCCCGGATGGCTCGCCGTGTGACCCTCAGTAGGAATTAACCGGGCAGACTGGACACGTACCACGCCACTACAACCACAGGAGACTATCATGAAGACCAAAATTCTCGCAACGCGCAACGAGGAGTGGATAGCTGCCCAACGACTGGCGACCGCGGAGAATACGCCGACAGCCATGCACTACGAAGTAGAACTAGCTGCACTCCCCGAGGAGGCCCGCGCAATCTTACTGGACGACGGCGGGGGCCGATACCGCGAACGGTACGAAGGGCTCGGGTACGGTACCCGCCCTCGGAAACTATGGGCGTTCAAGTTAGTTCCCAACGAAAGCCTCAAGGCTGCCGATCAGATCGGGGATGCTATCCTCCGAGCTCAGCGCGAGCTGGCAGCTCACCTAATCGCAACGCTACAGGCCCGGATAGAGGAATTGGACCACGAGGATGACCACGAAAACGACTAACCCCCCCACCCGCCCGAGGGCAGGCGGGCCAAGCCAGAGGAGATCAATATGTTGCTGATCACAGACGTGCAAGACGGCGGTGACCGCACTTATGTGACCGTCGACGGACAAAACTACGAGCTGTCAAAATACCATGGTGGCGATGACCTCGCTTGCATACGGTGCGGGTTGCCCGAGGCATATGACGCGGACGGCGAGTGCCTGCGCGCACTCTACACCAGCCTTAACGATATGTGGTTGTGCAGCGATTGCCTGGACCAGGCAGAGGCCAGCGAAACAACGATCAGACACATCCACGAGGCCATTACCAACGGCGTGTCGAGCATGCCGGGCGAGGAATACTGGGAATCGCTGACCTATGGCGATGCAAATTGGAATGAGTGGATCATCGAGGCGCAACGAAACGGCGTCAACGCGGTGATCAAACAACTGAATTCAGATGACTAACCCCCACCCGCCCACAAGGGCACAACCAGGAGACTATCATGAACCCGATCACAGTAGACGCCAACGCGCAACTGCTTGGTGAAATCATCACTTGGGACATGGACACTATGGAGGTGGCCTATTCCGACGTCGTCAACGCCCTGCAATCGTCCGGACTGCCGGAAGGAGACGCTGCGGATCTTCGGCCCGTCACCGCGTTCGGGCGCGCCGTCAAGGATCTCAGGGAGGGGCGGAGCATCGACCGCGTTACCCGAGACCGAACAACCGGCAAAATCACCTTTCAATTCACCAAGAAGGCCCTCGGTGCTTCCGGGATCCAACTCGATTTCGCCTACGAAGCCCTTTGTCATCTTCAGCCGGATTCGGGCAATATCACGTGCCCTGATTCCCCGGAGATCGAGACGCACGCCCGCACCATGTTCGCTCACGCAATGGCGCACCGGACAACTAGCGACGTTACCCGGCTAGTCCAACGGCTGTTTGCCAACCACGCCGATCTATTTGCGATAAACCCGCGCAAGGGCGTGGCCTACTTCGTACCCGAGGCCCATCGAGACTTTACCGCGCGGGTCGAGCAATTCCTAACCACTCTTGGCGGTAGCTTGCTCCGCTTCCCGGTTCCGAAAGGCACGCCCGAGGGCAACAGAGCCGTCAAGACGAGCGTCGAGGACGGCCTAGCCGCGCTATCTCACGAGCTTGACCAGGCCGTTGAGCAATGGGACGAGAAGACCCGGGAATCGACCTTCGAGAAGGCCACCGAGCGGTGGCAGAAGATCAAGCATAAAGCCGAGGCCTATTCGGAGTACTTGGGCGACCGCCAAGCTAGTCTACTCGCCCACTTGGCGGAGCAGAAACAACGCCTTGCCAACAAGGTGCTCGCGCTGACCGAGGCCAAGGAAGCCGCCAAGAACGCCCCCGACGCCAACGGAGACGCCCCACGCCCGCTTTTCCCCGGTGCTACCGTACCCGTAGACACCACGCCCGACGACGACGACACCGACGTCTACACATCGGATAGCTACGACGTGGAGACCGGACAATTCCAGCTTGCCGGCGCGTAGTGAACTGGACACTTTGGCAAATAATACTATCACCCCACACGCAGGAGACAACCCGCCATGTTACCTCAAGAGAAATTCGCGACCATGCGAGCGGATCTTAACGCCGCACTGATCGAGCGCGAGCAGGAAATCGACCTTGCCCTTGTCGCACTGGTCGCACGCGAGCATTGCCTATTCGTCGGGCCACCAGGCACAGCCAAGTCGATGCTTTCCGACGCCCTTGTCCGATGGATGGACGGGCAGCAGTTTAAGATATTGTTAACCAAGTATTCGACGCCCGAGGAAGTGTTCGGCCCAATCAGCCTAGCCGGCTTGAAGGCGGACCGATACCGCCGGATTACGACAAGCAGACTGCCAGAGGCTCACGTTGCGTTCATCGACGAAATTTGGAAGGCGTCAAGCGCCATCCTTAACACGCTGCTAACCGTCTTGAATGAACGCGAATACGACAACGACGGGACGCGGACGGCTTGCCCGTTGCAGCTTTGCGTCGCCGCTTCGAACGAATGGCCAGGGTCGAACGGCGACGGGAAGGAACTCGGCGCGCTGTTTGATCGGTTCGCGATCAGGCGGGAGGTAAAACCCATTGCCACGGAGCGCGGGTTAGACCGGCTGTTGTGGGCGCCAACCGAGATCAAATTGACGCGCATAATCAAGCCGGCCACAATCGACCAAGCAGCCGTTGAAGCGCAGGCGATCACCTGGACCGACGAGGCAAAAACGGCCCTTCTGGCCATCCTCCGGGAGGCCAAGCAAGAAGGCATCGTTCCGGGGGACAGACGGACCCGCAAGGCCATCAGTATTTGCCAGGCCGCGGCTTGGCTTGCCGGCCACGCCCAGGTGGAGACCGACGACCTGGAAATACTCTCCGCCGTGCTATGGGTCGACCCCGCCGAACAACCGGCCAAACTGGCCAAGATCGTAGGGACCATTGCCAACCCCGAGGGGATGAAAATCAACGGTCTCCTCATGGAGGCCGAGGAGATTATCAGCGGAACCAATCTAAAGGACCTGGGGGCAACGGCAACCGCGTGCAAGAAATTGGGGGAGATCCATAGCCAGCTCACCGGCTTGACCGGCACCCGCGCTACCATGGCAGCCGAACACGTAGCCGGCGAGGTGAAGCGGATCAGGCTAGCCACCGTGGAGGCGCTCTAACCATGACCCAAGAAGAACTACTTGCCGCCCTTGAAATAGCCCCCGAAGATCCGGGCCCGATTGACCTAGACGGAGACGCCCCAGCGGTTCCGACTGGCCCACCACCTAGCCCCACTGCCCTTGACTTGGACGAGTGGAGCATGAGACGGGGGGCCGAGTCACTGGACGGGGAGATTCTTGGCCCCATCCTGGAAACCCAAGAAGACCGCGACCATGCGGAAGCCACGGCCGCCGATTGCCTTGCCGCCGCCTTCGAACCTACCCCCCAGCTTGCCGAGAACTGCGCCGACGAGACCCGGGGGAGGTACTTTGCCCAGCTTATGGAGACGCCGGAGTATGCGGCATTGCATACAGAGACCCGGCTTGACCCCATCGCCTCAGAACTCGCCGCCGGTCACTTCGCACAGGGGTACACCGCACTTGTCGAGGAAGAGGCGCAGGAAGCCCCGCCAGACGCCCCAGATTCGCCCCAGATTCGCCCCGATGAAAAAGACCGGTCAGAACTCAAAAAAGAGATTCGAGCCCTTGGAGCGGCCTCGCAGGCCCTCCGGGAGGCATCCCAGACGGTGAAGGATCTCCGCGACACCCAGCGCGCGCTTGGCGAGGGGGGCGCCGACGGGGGGGGAGCAATGCCGATATCGGAGGTGAAAGAGCGATTCGAGCGGATCCGGAACAACCGACAACTGCGCCGGATCCTCGAGTTAGCTGGCCGGTATCGGCGCGCAGCCCAGGCCCGGCAAAGGCAAAAAACCAAACACGGGCGCGACGATATGGTAGGCGTCGCACTGGGAGCCGACCTAGGCGCGATTGTCCCCGCCGAACTGGCCGCACTGGTCGACGAAGACTTAGAGCTTGACGCCCTCCGCCGGTTCTTGGAACGCTCACTAATGCAGCGCGAGTACTGCGGCCTTGAGCCCCAGGCCCAAGGGCCAATTGTGGTGGTAGTCGACGAATCGGGATCCATGTCAGGCGAACCCATCGCCACGGCAAAAGCGCTTGCGCTTTCCATGGCTTGGATTGCCAAACACCAGCGCCGATGGATCCTCTTGGCCGGCTTCAGCAACGACGCCGAGGGGTCATGGTGTGCCATGCCCCCGGACAATTGGGACCAAGCCGCCTTACTCGAATGGCTGGAACATTTCTATTCCGGAGGAACTTCCCCCGCTGTCCCGCTCCAAACGCTGCCGGCCAGATGGCAAGAACTCGGGTGCCCCGAAGGGAAGACAGACGTCATTCTGGTTACGGATGCGATTATGTCCGTCGACGCGCAAATGCAGCGCAACTTCCTGGAGTGGAAGGAACGCGCCCAGGCCAAGTACTACACGCTTGTACTTGGCAACGACGAACCCGGCGACCTCGCCGCCGTATCCGATCGGGTATGGTGCTTGCCCAACTTGGACCTTGAGCAAGATGCTATTCAGGAACTTCTTGCACTGTAACCCAGACGAAGGAGACATTAGACCATGCGAAGAGCGCACCCCCGCTCCCTCGGCACCAATACCGTAATCCACCACGCGATACTCTTGAATCGACTACCTTAGAGGCCCAACTGTCGGAATGCACCACGCCCCGACGCCTTTATGATTACGGACTCGTGCCATACGACCGGGGCGCGCGGAGGTTTGGTAGATCGATCACTACCACGTTGCCCGGATTTCAGGCTGTTGGACTTCGCGGCGGGACCTTTGAACCGCCGGGGGTTTCTATTCCGACTCATTTTGAGGTTGGGAGAATGTGTCGGCACGACGTAACCCTGAATTCAAGAGTGTAGGTCAACTCTAACCGTCTAGTATGGCTGGAACACGACACAAGTCAAGAGAAATTCCCGGCGCCGGGAGTAGGTCCCCGGTCAAGCCCGTCAGTGAGTAACCCCACTGGCGGGTCAGCCGGGACTCTGGAACCTTTACCTAGTACAGGTGGCCCCATGATTGCCCTTGACCTAGTCCACGACATCGAAAGCACGCTTCCCGCCCTGGACCGTTTACGAACCGAACCGAGAAGCCACCCGGCTTGCATATGAGATTATCCGCCGGTTCGCGACCACAACCCCGTACACGGAGACCCAACCAACCCGAGCCGTCTAACCACTCGCGGACGGCTACCGGGGGCGCGCTGACTTGTTGGGAGCCAGCGCGTACCCCGTACACACCGCCCCGGCCGAAATCGGCCCGCCATATTGCCGCCGGCTATCAGTAAGCCAGTTTGGCGAAGGAGACGTACACGCTATCTAAGGAAATTCACAACACGATCCCAGTCTAGGGTTCACCGCACCCGAAAAGCCCGGCGGGCTGTCTCCTCCCGCCGGGCCTGGCTGGGATTAAGCCATCACGTTTTTTAACCTTGGAGGATAAGCCTATGCCCCGTGTCTGCGAATCATGCGGATGCACCATGGCCCGAGGGGAACGGCGGCGGCGGTGTCCACTATGCAACCGCCTTGTCTGCTACACATGCCTCCAGGGCCGGCCTTGGTGCCGTAGTTGCGCCGCCGAGCGAAACTTGTACGTAGCCGGCGCGGCGCAACGGCCCAACCACCGCTTTCACGATGTGGGGGCGTGGGTGTGCGGTGGGTTGTGGGTCTGGGGGCGACTAATCCGGGACGGCACGGCTTTTGCGCCTCGCACCACCCGCACCGGCCGATCTGGCCGCCCACCCGAGGATGCGGACCGAGCGTACCACGGAGGCAATTACTCGTAACCGACGCCAGATTCGGACTAACACCGTAACGCGGCAAGACAGGAGAATCGTAATGAGTTGGTACGGCCAACACTCTCACATATCCAAGACTGAAATGCGGGCTCTCCTGCCTCCCGGCACATGCAAGCGTTGTGTCTATTGGTTCCGCATCGCGATTGACACGCCGGCAGTTACCTGGGACCTCGCAGACCCATGCCCGCGTTGCGGCACCCCTCGGTACAGCACACTTGTCAGCTTACAGGAGAGCAGGAGAGCTAAACCGGCCGACAGAAAAACAACCATCAACTATCTAGGGAGGCCTACCCTATGACAAGCAAACCAAAACAAGCCGTAGCCTACGCCCGCTTTTCCCCCCGCGCCATCGGCATCAAATGCCCCGCCTGTGGCCACCCCTGGAAAGTCAAATCCCCCAAGGCATCCGAGATCAAACGCGAGTGTCCGGAGTGCTACACCATCACGACTATTTCCAACTCGGAATCGTGCGAGACTCAACTTGCCGATCTGCGGGACTACGCGACCCAGTATGAGTACACGATAGTAGGTGAGTATTCCGACCTTGCGCTTTCCGGCGGCGATGACTGGACGGAACGGCCCGGGATGCTCGAAGCGGCAGCAGCAGCCAAGAAGGGCATGGTTTTCCTGGTCCGCAACTACGATCGGCTGTTCCGGGATGTGGACAAGGCCACGGTCTTTCGCGCCAACCTGGAAGCGAAGGGGGTCGAGGTGATATCAGCATCGCCACAAGAAGCCGCCGCCAACGGCAAGAGCCTCAACGCCAAGCTGATTCGGTTTGTGATTCTCTGGAAGGCGGAGCTTGACCGAGAGATTACCAAGGCCCGTACCAAAGCCAAGATGCTCCAGCACCAGGCCAACGGCCGCCGGATGTCGAAGGAGCCGCCCTTCGGTATGCAAGTGGACCCGACCAATCCCGCCCGGCTGGTTATGTGCCCGAAGGAACTGGATACCATCGGGCTGATTCGCCACCTTGTGCGGGAAAAGAAGATGGGCTTGCGCCAGACCGCGCGTGAACTGGAGAAGAGGGGCGTTGCCCGGCGCAATACATCGAAGTGGACGCACGGCTACGTGAAGACGATCCTCGACAGAGCGGAAAGAGCGGGATCCTAACCACAACCAGACCGGAAAGGTGAATCCAATGAAGTGCCGAGAGCTAGAACCCAGCGTGAGTAGCCCCGCCGCCGTTCACGGAGAATCGCATCCGCTCCCCGTCCCACTCCCATCTGAATCGGCCCTGCTCCCCTTGGCGGTTCTTGGCGAGAATCGCCAAGGCTTCCAGTGCCCGGTTCTGCCGGTGCAGGAGCAACACCATATCGGCGTCCTGTTCTATGTCGCCCGAATTATGGACGATGATCCCGTTTGCAACAAAGTTGTGCGTCCGGGGAACCGACCGGTCAAAAACCTGCGCGGTGCCCGCTGGCTTTATGTCGCGCAACCTGTCCCAGTAAATGGCGGGATTCGTAAGAGCGCGAAGGCGCGGGTGCTCTTTTTCCAGCGTGCCTAGCAGTCTCCCTAAATTGTCGCGGCCGATTCGTTTCCCTTGATCCCGGTACCCCAATCGTGCCGACGATATGCCTTGAGCCTTCGCGTGAGCAACTAATTCCGCACCGACCCATGCCCCCAATCGATTTCCGTGATTGGAACCCGTGGTGGCCAAGTGTGCCGCCTCTAGCCGCCGCCCCTTGCGGCCAGTCAAAGTGACGACGTCACGAAACTTTTGAACTTCCACCCCGTCATCGATACAAATTTTGTAGAGGGGAGTGGTGGCCTTGGTCGACGTATAACCGCCGTCGATCCGGCCATAGACCCCCAAACGTGAAAGACACCAGAGAAACTGATATGCCATCGTTCTGCTCGTCGTTGTGTACTGAACACATCGCCGGCGGGTTCGCATCTGAGGAATCGATCCATCAGTGTCAACCATCCCCGCTACTATTTCGGCAATACTCGCGTTGTCGGCCTTCGCCAAAAACCAATCGGGAATCACTTTGCATGCTGCCTTGTTTCCCCACATATCGTGAGCTTTCAACCAGCTTTTGCAAGGATTCGGCTTCGACGTGTGATAACCCCGGGTGATACCGTATTGAAACACATTCCCACTCCAGTGCTTGAGCGGGCGCGGGGTCAGGTTAAACAGATCTTCGGTCGCCTGCACAAACGCCGCCGCCAGGGCCCTGTCGCCGCAAATAAAACCGGGAGAGCCGAAACCCTGTATGTGCCCGTTGCCAAGCATCCATCCCATCCATCGAGCATGCGGAACCAATATTGCGTTCCTTGGCGGGGCCAGAACGTGAACACAAGCTACGGCATGCTCGATCGTCAACTTCGACGCCTCTACCCAGCCACGATCAGTCATCACCCGGTGTTTTTTCGTGCACTGCAAATACCGGCCACTTCTAAGACGAACCATAATAGTCGGGCTTCGTCGCTTCGTTATGTTTTCGGTTTCAGCCACAGTTAGCTCCTTATTGTTCCAGGTATACAGAGACATGGGCGAAGCCATATTACCTCGAACACCAGCCTGCGTAAAGAGCAATGTACTATCAACCGCAAGGCATTCCTTCAGCATCCCCAGTCGCGGCTCAACTACCAGACCCGTTTTCTTGTCTCGCTCATCAGCCACCCGGCTCAATTGACAGAGACAGAGCACGGGCACGTTTAACTCCAACGCTAATGCCTTTAGGTCCCAGGTGATTTTCCCCACCTGTAAATGTCGCGGCGCGCCGCGGTCGTCGGGGGTTACTCGCTGGAGATAATCCACCACGATCAAGGCCAGGTCACCCTTCGCGGCCAGCCGGCGACACGCCCGGCGGATATCCTGGACCGTCAGCCCTGCTCGGTCATGCAAAAGGATGTTCAACCCGTGTAGGTCGACGCCCGCCGCCGCTAAGAGCGCGAAGTCATCGGGGCCAAGGTCGACAGCCCGCACTCGGGCCATGGCAACGCCGGAATGCGCGCACAGAACGCGAGACGCGAGTTGCGTGCTCGACATCTCCAGCGAAGCGAAGTAAACGCCACGGTACAGGCCCATGTGCGCGGCGATCTGAAGCGCGAGCGCGGTCTTACCGATACTGGGCCGCGCCGCCAAGATGATCAACTCCCCGGGGAAGAGACCACCAACGGCCAGGTCGAAATTCTCAAGGCCGGTCATCACGCCGGCGGTTCCCTTTCTGGCCGCGATTCTATCAATGGCCATGGTCGCCTCCAGCAAAGCATCGTTGAACTCGACCGGCTCCCCCTCGTACTCCCCCGTACTTACGCCTTGAAGCACCTGCTCACACCGGCCGACAATCGACTCGACCGATTCGCCCTCGTCCCAAGCCGCCCGTAGCATCTCCGTACTACCATGAATGATGGCCCGGCGATGCGACTTGTCGACCACCAACTTCGCATAGTGCACTGCATGGGCCGCGACCGGCACCGCGTGCATTACCTCGGTCAGATAGGCCGCCCCACCAACGGCCTCGTAGTCGCCATCCCTTCTCAGCCGTTCGACCAGCAATGTTAGATCGATTCGGCCCCCCTCGCCGTGCATCCGCGAGATGTGGGCAAAGAGCTTACGGTTCGCCTCGCCGTAGAAGTCGTCGGTGACCAGAAGCGGCGAGACCTCGTCGAACAGCCCGGGATCGAGGAGGACGCTTCCCAGGACGCCCATCTCGGCGTCGAGATTTTGCGGGGGAAGCCGGTCCAGTATTTCCGACTGCGATGATGGAGGGGCCAACCTAATACTCCTTCATGGGCTCGTCGACATCTTCGTGGGGATTGCGGGGGCCGTAGTCGTCTTCGCCGGAGGACTGCCAAGATTCCAAGGCATCCTCCCAGCAGTCGCCGTTCAACCAGACGGCGGGGCCGGGGCAGAACTTACCCTGCCCCTTGGGGGATGCGGCAAACTCCCGGGCCGCATGGAGAATCACGGAGGGCACAGCCCGCTTGACCGCCTTCTGCCAACTTTCCCACGCCTTGCGCTTTTTGGTCTTACGGAGGGGCGGGTAGACCTCCCAGAACTCTTCGAACTGTGCGCTGTACTCCACGCTTGATTTCGGTTTACCTGTTCTTGTTCTTGGAGTGGTCGTGTCCGTCCCTTTTAGGGGACTTATAGGGGTTCTATATGGAGATGGAGATGGAGATGGAGTGTTGCCCTTTGGTTGCCCTTTGGTTGCCCCATTGGTACCCACGGTGGTTGCACCACCCTTAGTACCACCCTTAGTACCACCCTTAGTACCATCGTAAGTCTTTGATGCTTGAGACTTTGCGCGTCGTGTCCGGGCGGATTTCCGCCCCCCAAGACTGCTTTTCCGTATCCATTCATCCCTTTCGGCGCGTAATTCAAGCAGTTTTGGGTTCGCAATCCGGCCAGAAAGGGAAGGGTGCTTAGGGAAGCATTCGCGTACCAAGCGGCAACCACCCTTCAACCACCCTTCACCCATCCCAGAGAGCCCAGCAAGGGCCTCGTCGTCATCAGGCAGAGAGCAAGTCTCATCGCTCCATTGGCGTGCCAGAAGATTGATGTAGGCCCCTTGCTGCTCAAGCGTCATCATGGCCCTTCGGTTTGAGCCGAGCCAATCGGAGGCGTAAAAGAGGAAAGCTGGGTTCTTGGCCATGGGCTCAGTCCAGAAAAAACCCCCTCACCCGGGGTGGACAAAGGAGCGGCGCAAGAATGCGCCGGAACTCACCGGGATCGGGGGCTGTATCGAGCATTGTTCCTCCTTTGTCCAACCGCATTATCCACCCCGAGCGGGGGATGTCAAGCGGGATGTCTCACGTCAGTCAAGCACCCGGTGTTCACGTTCCTCAGCGTCTAAGTCACGTTGGTAGTGAATCCCGTAAATGCCGGGCGGCAACACGACGTCGCCGTGTTCGGGGTGCGTGACGGTTCTCTCACACTTGCACTCAATCACCGGCCCATCGAGCGGGCCGGCATCGCTGACGCGATGGACAACCACACCCACCAGGGAGTCGAGGCAATGGCGACTGCCCTGCGTGGTGCCCGGCACAAGCTGTAGTGCTGGCTCCGCCACTAGCTCCACAGCGTTGGGCAACTCGCCAAGCAGTGTGATGTACACATCGCCTTGTCGCCAGCAGTCCCCAGGCGTCGCCGCCTCGGGAAATCGCTGCTCGGCATCGTTGCGGATTACCTCGGCAGTGTCGCGGATAGCACGAATCTCGGTCTTGATCGCGTTCATTTCACGAAGCTCCTATTACTCGGACATTGCGGCTTCCAGCAAGCCACAATTGGGCCTGCTCGCACGTTTGGATTTCGCGAGGCACGTGCATCGCGAACATTTTTGCCGTTGACGGGCATGAGCATACCAGTCGTCGCTGGCCGTTCTTGGTCTGCATGAGGGCCTCCCTGGTCCCGTCAATATCGTTGCGAGACGAATCAACCACGGTCGCACCAGATGCCGACAGGTAACGAGGCCAGCCGAATCGTTCAATGCGGATCCGCTGCACCTCCATATTTGGCTCACTCTCGATCTGCGCAACCGTTTGTGTCTCGGGTCTCATCACGATCTGCTCATCAACACGGACACCCTCAATCATCCATAGAGCAAAGAGTGGGCTATACAGCACCGCTGGCCCTGTCTCGTTGTGCAGCCCGCTGCCGGTCTCGCTCCAGTGGATTTCCTTCGGGCGGCGCAGAATAAACACCTGAGAATCGCTCCACATCCACACAGGGCAAGCGTGATTCCACGCAGCAAATAGGTCGTGTTTCTTGTGCCGCGGAACACCAAGAATTTCCGCGCCGTCATACAAGCCGCACCACGCATTCCACCAAAGGCCGCAATAATAGTAGAGATTGGCGTCGAGATTGGCGCGGAGATTGTCGCCGAGATTGGCGTAGAGATTGGCGCGGAGATTGGCGCCGAGATTGTCACCGAGATTGGCGTCGAGATTGTCGCCGAGATTGTCGCGGAGATTGGCGCGGAGATTGGCGCCGAGATTGTCACCGAGATTGGCGTCGAGATTGGCGTAGAGATTGGCGCGGAGATTGGCGTCGAGATTGGCGCGGAGATTGGCGCCGAGATTGGCGTCGAGATTGGCGTCGAGATTGGCGCGGAGATTGGCGCCGAG
>Ga0180431_10001807_pt1 | contig 29185 bp, 18 predicted proteins | sample SS_ome_11_FD_132459 | JGI IMG/M metagenome (GOLD analysis project Ga0180431, IMG submission 132459) | Hypersaline lake sediment archaeal communities from the Salton Sea, California, USA - SS_1_MS_1 metaG | ecosystem: Environmental > Aquatic > Non-marine Saline and Alkaline > Hypersaline >... | reverse complement strand
TTCTCCGGGCGGAAGTTACAAAGGGTTCCGACCTCGGAAAAACAGCGAAAACCTACATGGAAGCGGGCAAGCTCCTGCCCGACGACATCATCATCGAGATCATAAAAAAACGGCTCACTGAGGATGATTGCAAAAAGGGATATCTATTCGACGGGTTTCCCAGGACCATCGTGCAGGCCGAGAAGCTCGACGCGATATCGGATATACAGAGGGTGATTTACCTGAAATGCGAAGACGAGGTCCTCGTCAAGAGACTGACCGGAAGAAGAATGGCATCCGACGGTTCCATTTACAACATCTATTTCAACCCGCCGCCTGAAGGTGTTGAAGTCACACAGCGGAAAGACGACAACGAGGAGACCATACGTGAGCGGTTGAAGGTTTTTTACTCCACCTTCTCCCCCATCATGGAATTCTACCGGGACATGGGAATCTTCAGCGAGATACGCGGCGACGAGGACCGCGGGATCGTTTTTCAAAACATCGTCAGCATACTCGACGGCCTGGGCTCGTAATAGGGGGGAGCACGGGTATATTTCCCGGGCTTGGCATCAGAACACGTTCACCAGGCTGTCGAAAAGCGCCTCGTTCTTCCGGATCACGGACTCGTTCCCGAGCACGCAATAACGGTCTTTTTTCATCACCGCCTCGATGAGGTCCGCGGTCTCGCGTATGTCCCGCACATTTGTATCCAGAACCTCGTCGCGCGCCTTCTGTATATCATCCTGTGATATGCGCCGCATATAGCGGTCGAAGGCGACCTCGCCTTTCATGGAAGGCGTCAGCGGATGGTCCAGCCTGCTCACCGTTCCGATTATGTATTTGGTAATCTCCCGGTCCGCCGCATCGAAGACGCGGAAATAATCCGCGGCCCCGTCATAAACGTCGAGGGTCTTACCGAGGTTCGGATCGCGGTACGAGCAGAAGTACATAGTACCGTCACGGGCGAACCGGGCGAAACCTCCGTATGCGCCTCCCTGAACCCTTACCCGGTTCCAGAGATAATCGAGACTCGCAATGGTCCGGAGAACCTGCAGTGATCCGCTGTAGCTGTAGCCGAGCCGCCTGAAATTGAAGCCCTTGGCCACGTACTGAACCTTTCCCGGGGTAAGGAGCGCCTCGTTCTTCTTTTCCCCGTTGAACACATAATCCTTTTTTTGCCGGGTGCCCTCATCCGGGACGGCGTCGAGCACCCTGTCCAGGTTGGCCGTGAAAAGGGGATAGTCCTCCGATTCCGCCGTAACGCTCATGATGAGGTTTCTTTTCGAGAATACGGCGCGGGAAACCGAGGAGAGCCTCGCGATTACCTCGTCGATTCGATTATCGATATCCCGCTCGAGGTCCGAGATGAACCGGTAAAAGGATATCCCTCCAAGTGCCTCTGAATAGCAGGCCGAACGTGAATAGTACGTCAGCAGGCGCCCCGCAGTAATAAAATGACCCTGGTCATATATGCTCATCTCGTAACGGGACTTTGTCTCCTGAATGATCTCCCGCAGCCGTTTCGGATCTTCGAATACGGTTCGTCCGCATATTTCACCGATTATTTCGCCGGCCGGCCCCATGTTCCGGGAAAGCGCCCTGGCATGAACGCCGAGTTTCGGAAAAAACACATCCGCGTCGTCGTTCAGGGAATAGGCTTCAGCGGAGAAATTGATGCCGCCCGTATGTATATTGATAAAATTGGACAGCTCGGTATAACCGTAGTTCTCCGTTCCGATCCTTCCCAGAATCCTCGACAGGAGCGCCAGGTAGGGAATGTCCTCCTGGTCCACGCACCGCGTATCGAATAGTAAATGGAGGTACGTTATTCCGTTCGTGACGACCGGGTGATGTATCACTTTCACGCCCTGCCCGTTTTTTTCCTCGAGCGGCAGTTTTTCGGCCTTCCGTTCTATGGAATTCAGGTCGAGCAGCGGTATTTTATCCGTATACCGGGCCGGATCCGGTTTCATCTGCCTCTCTTTCAGGGCCCGCGTCTCCCGCATGATTTGCTTAAGCTCATCCCCTGAAAGAGACTTTCGATAATCTGCCAGCTTCCTCCTCTCCTCCTCCGCCCTCTTCGCTAGCAGGCCCTTTTCAGGCTTGACCGTCAGCAGGGACCGGTGGCTGTTTCCGATCAGACGGGTCTTTATCAACTTCTCGAAATAATCATTTTCAAGCGCCGCTTTGACCCTGCCGAGCGGTTTTTCCCACTGCAGGCCGCTGAAAGGATCCCCCTCATAGAGCCAGCTCCCCATGGCGGTCATTCCATATATAAGTCCCTTGGGAAGGCTCCTGAAATCGGCTTCCCGGAGCTTGAACTCGTGTATATTGATCGCCGCCTTCACCAGCTGCTTGTCTATTCCCTTCTCCGCCAGCTCCTCCAGGGTACCGAGCACGGTTTCGCTGAACGCGTCCCGGTGCTTCTCCTCGCTCCCCTTCAGGATCACGCTGAACACGGGCTGCAGCATTTCCCGTTCGTACTGCCCGAGGACATCCTTTCCCAGGCCGGTGTCCATGAGCTTCTTCCTGAGCGGAGCCGCGGGGGTTTCCAGTAGGAGATACTCCAGTATGGTGAAAGCCAGGTTGAGCTCCGCGTTCGTTGCATCGCCTGCAGCGAAATTGAGGCTGAGAAAGGTCTTCTCACCCTCCTCCTCATGGGGAAGAATCGGGTACGCTGCTTCCGCGTAAACCGGTTCCGAAAAGGGTTTCTGGAAACCTATGGCCGAATCGATCCGGGTTCGATCGAAATCACCGAGATATGCATCGAGGAATGCAAGGTGTCCCTTCACGTCTCCGTCGCCGTAAACGATGATGTAGCTGTTCGCCGGATGGTAGTATTCTTTATGAAACCGCAGGAACCGCTCGTGCGATAGCGATGGAATTTTATCCGGGTCCCCGCCCGATTCAAACCGGTAAATGGTATCGGGAAAGAGGGATTCCGGTATTTTTCTGAAGAGAACCGATTCCGGAGTCGAGAAAACGCCCTTCATCTCGTTATACACCACGCCCTTGTATTCCAGGTCTCCGTCTTCACGATCAAGATCGTAATGCCAGCCCTCCTGCATGAATATCTCGGGAATCGAGTGTATATTCGGATAGAATACGGCGTCCAGGTAGACGTCCATGAGATTGTAGAAATCCCTTCTGTTTCTGCTCGCCACGGGATACATCGTCTTGTCCGGAAAGGTCATGGCGTTGAGAAAGGTGTTCAGGGAACCCTTGGCGAGCTCCACGAAGGGTTCTTTTGACGGGAACTTCCGGGAACCGCACAGTACCGAGTGTTCGAGGATATGGGGTATGCCGGTCGAGTCGGCCGGAGGTGTTCGAAACGTTATCGAGAACACCTTGTTATCGTCCTCGCTGACCAGGTAGAGGAGCCTGGCGCCGCTCTTTGCATGGCTGAAGAGCATTCCCGTGGAATGGATCTCGTCAACCCGTCTGAGTTCAGCGAGACGAAACCCATGATATAAAGAACCTACGTTAAAAGACATTATTATGATCTCCGGTAAACGAATGCGGATGGAAAACCCGTTCTCAAAGATTGGAACCCATCGTATTCTTAACATAAGATTTTAAATCAGGGTTGCCTATACATTTCATTTGTCCTTATTGGGATTGACAGAACCCCTTTCCGGATTTATCCTCATTAGTTGCCGGAGGGATGGAAGTGAAACCGTTTCTCAGAAAAGTGGAGGACGACCTCTGGGAGATCCCCGTTTCATACAAAAAGGGGATGCGCGTACCGGGACGTATCTTCGCCTCTGTTTCGCTGATAGAATCCATGGACGACGGCGTATTCGACCAGGTGGCGAACGTCGCCATGCTCCCCGGAATCGTCGGGTACGCGTTCTGCATGCCGGACGGGCATTACGGTTACGGATTTCCCATCGGGGGCGTTGCGGCCTTCGATACCCGGGAGGGAATCATCTCGCCCGGGGGTATCGGTTTCGATATTAACTGCGGCATGAGGCTCCTGAAAACGAACCTCACGCTTTCCGAGATATCCGGGTCGCTCATAAAACTCGTTGACGGCCTCTTCAGTGCCGTTCCGGCAGGCGTGGGGGGGACCGGTTTTTTTTCGGTTTCCAGGGATGATTTTCTCGAACTCGTTGAAGGGGGCGCCCGTTGGATTGTAAGGAGGGGCTACGGAACGGTCGATGACCTCACCCTTACCGAAGAAGAGGGATGCATGGAAGGTGCCGATGCGGCCCGTGTCTCGGACCGGGCGATCGAACGGGGGCTGAAACAGGTCGGTACGCTCGGCTCAGGAAACCATTACCTCGAGATCCAGGTGGCGCGCAGAGAGGACGTCCTTGACAAAAAGACCGCGGCCCGTTTCGGTTTCACGCTTCCGGACCAGATCGCCGTTATGTTTCACTGCGGCAGCAGGGGTTTCGGCCACCAGGTAGCGAGCGACTGGCTTAAACGTTTCGCCGGTGAAGGCAGTGTCCCCGCGGCTGACAGGGAGCTCGCCTGCGCTCCCTTCCATTCCGAGCTGGGACAGGGCTATTTCAATGACATGAAATGTGCCGCAAACATGGCCTACGCCAACCGCCAGGTAATACTCCATCGAATTCGCGAAGTGTTTTCCGACGTGCTGCACAGGTCTCCGGACGATCTCGGAATGACCCAGGTGTATGACGTGTCGCACAACACGGCAAAGATCGAGGAGCATGAATATGGCGGCACCGTGGCCGAAATGCTCGTTCATCGCAAAGGCGCCACCAGGGCTTTCGGACCGGGCATGGAGTCCCTTCCGGACTTATACCGTGAGACCGGCCAGCCCGTGATAATCGGGGGAAGCATGGAAACGGGCTCCTACCTTCTCGCGGGTACGGGTGCCCGTGCCGCTTTCTGCACAACCGCGCACGGAAGCGGTAGGAAGATGAGCAGACGTCACGCGAGGAAGAGTTTCGAGGGTAAAAAAATCATCAACGGACTCGAACGCCGCGGCATTTACGTCCGTACCTCTTCCTACAGCGGCCTTGCCGAGGACGCGGGAGCGGCGTACAAGGACATTGACGAAATCGTTTCCGTAACGGCGAGGGCCGGAATAAGCAGGCCCGTCATTCGGTTTACACCGGTCGGTTCCATCAAGGGATAACGATTCCGGACGGTCCCATGGGATATCGATATATTGACGACCATGTTTCCGCCGACGCCTGTTTCGTGGCGAACGGACACACCCTGGAGGAGGTATTTATTGCCGCATGGGAGGCCGCACTTTCGTGCATGATAAATGATCCGCATTCACTGGGACGCAGGCGGATACGCAGGCGGAGGAGATACATCGAGATTGAGGATGAAACACTCGATATGCTCCTGTTCCGTTTCATCGAGGAGCTGGTGTTTTATAAAGACGCCGAGGGGCTGTTGCTGATGGTTCTGGAATGCAGAATCCGCCGTGTGCGCGGGACTTACAAGCTTAATGCCGCCGCACGCGGCGAGCGAATCGACCCGGCAAACCACGAGCTTCTCTCAGATGTCAAGGCTGTCACGATGCACCGGTTTTCACTGGTTGAAAAACCGGACGGATGGGAAGCCACCGTGGTTGTGGACCTGTAAAATACCGGAATTCGCGGTTGTGTTTTACACGCGGGGATGAGTACCGCGTGTGCCGGGGGCTTTCCGCCGGTCGGGGAAAAGGAATATATGCGAAAATCAATGGTTGTAACCGATCTTGACGGGACCCTCCTCCACAGGGCTTCAGGAATGCACAAGAGGGATATTTCCACCCTCCGTGACCTCGGGCAAAACGATACGGTTCGCGTTATAGCAACGGGACGGTCCCTCTACTCGGCACGGAGCGTGCTCGACAGCGATCTTCCCATCGACTACCTCGTATTCTCTTCAGGCGCCGGAATCGTTGACTGGCCAACGGGTGAAATAATCAGGTCGCATACCATGTCGGCCCGCCAGATAACCGAAGCCGCGCAATGCCTGCTGAAAATGAAGATGGACTTCATGGTGCACAGGCCTATACCCGACAACCACTTCTTCACCTACTACGGCAAGGGAAGGGATAATCCTGACTTCCTTCGGCGTATCGGTTATTACGAGGAATTCGCAAAGCCGGGAACCTGCATGATCGAGCCCGTGCAGGCATGTCAGATCGTTGCGGTCGAGCCCGAAACGGAAAGATCGCGCTACTCGAATATCAGGGAAGCGCTCGACGCGCTCACCGTGATAAGAACCACCTCCCCGATGGACGGCGTTTCCACGTGGATAGAGATTTTTCCGCCCGATGTGTCCAAGGCCAAAGCCTCGGAATGGATCAGGCGCAGTTGCGGAATAGACAGGACCGACATCCTGGCGGTCGGCAACGATTACAACGATCTCGACCTCCTGGGCTGGGCGTTTACAAGCTTCGTGGTCGATGAAGCGCCTGCGGACCTTCAAAAGCTGTACCGGAGCGTTCGTACGCACGGGGGCGGAATTTCAGAAGCGGTCGAACGGTGGGAAAACGGACGTGCGGCCGGTATATAACGACAATAAGCGCGGTTCGCTCATTGGGTATACCTGGCGGCGATGGGGATCCGTCTTCCCACGCCGAAGGCCTTTGACGTGACCTTCAGCCCGGGCGCGGCCTGCTTTCGTTTGTACTCGTTTCGCGCCACGGCCCTGACCGTCCAGTTCACCGTGCCTTCATCGAACCCGAGCGCCGCGATCTGCCCCGCATCCATTCCCTCCTCCACGTGATAGTAGAGTATCCCGTCGAGAACGTCATAGGGAGGAAGCGTGTCCTGGTCGGTCTGGCCCGGCCTGAGCTCGGCCGAAGGGGCCTTTTCGATCGTGGCCTCCGGAATCACCTCGCCGTTCCTGTTAATGTAGCGGGCCACCTCGTATACCATGGTCTTGGGTACGTCGGATATTACGGCGAGCCCGCCGCTCATGTCCCCGTACAGCGTACAGTAGCCCACGGACATCTCGCTCTTGTTCCCGGTGGCGAGCACGAGATAGCCGAACTTGTTCGAAAAACCCATGAGTATGTTGCCCCGAATCCGCGCCTGAATATTCTCCTCGGTGACGTCGCGGGCCCTTTTCTCGAAATGAGGCTCCAGCGTATGCAGATAGCTCTCGTATATCTCCCCTATTTCCACCATCCTGTATGCTATGCCGAGGTTCTCGGCCAGTACCTTTGCATCGTCCCTGCTCCCCTTCGACGAATAAGGCGAGGGCATTGATATGCCGAGCACGTTTTCCTTCCCGACCGCATCCCGGGCTACGCACGCCGTTACAGCGGAATCGATCCCCCCGGACAGCCCGACAACGGCCTTCGAGAACCCGCTCTTTCGCATGTAATCGCCCGTTCCGAGTACGAGCGCCCTGAAGACCGATTCTATCCTGTTCATGGGCTTGAAGAGACCTTCCCGTCCCCGATCCCCGGTTTCAACCGTCTCCACATGCTCCGTAAACGACGGGAACACGCATACCGCCCTGCCTGAACCGTCGGCAAGGAAGCTCCTGCCGTCGAATATGATTTCATCGTTGCTTCCGACCTGGTTCACATAGAGGAAAGGAATCCCGTGCCGGGAAGCATGCCCGGATATGAGCCTGTTGCGTATCTCCTCCTTGCCGATGGTAAAGGGGGATGCCGATATATTTATGAACAGATCCGCCCCTCCATCCGCCAGTACGTGAACGGGATCGAAGTTGCCGTACCGTTTTTCACCTCCGGATAGGTCGAGGTTCCACGCGTCCTCGCATATGGTGACCCCGAGTACCGAACCCCTGAACTCCACGGTATGGACCGAATCCGCGGGATGAAAGTATCGGGCCTCGTCGAATACATCGTAGGTCGGAAGGAGTGATTTGTGCTGGGCAACCTTTTTTTCACCCTTATCGAAGAGGAGCGCCGCATTGTAGAGCCCCTTCTCTCCCCTTACCGGGGCTCCGATAAGAATGCCGATCTTCCGGCTTTTGGACAGGGCCGCGACCTTACCGAGACCCTCCTCCACCCTTTCAATAAACCAGTCCCGTTCCAGGAGGTCCCTGGGCGGATAGCCCGTTAAAAAGAGCTCCGGAAAAACAACGAGGTCCGCCCCGTACTTAAGCGCGGACGTCACGGATTCCACCACCCGGGCGAGGTTCCCCTCTATATCGCCGACAACGGGATTGAGCTGGGCGGCCGTTATTTTCATTGATTTTCTCTCATCCTGCAGTATTATGATATAACCGTGTATACAATATAGAGAAACCGGGGCTTTCCAGCAACAGGGCAGTTGTTATAGGATAATTTTTCCAAAGACGATTGAAATATATTTACAACGCCGGTAACGAGCTTATATTAAGCTTATAAACCACATTTCAATTAAGGAGGTTCATTACATGAACATCGCAATGCTGAAAAAATACCGCATTCTACTGCTGCTCTTCGTTTCCTTTCTCGCGCTCTTCATCATCTTCGCGACCGGCTGCGCCACCGAGGACGAGGGAACCACCGACGATACCACGCAGGACGGGGATCAGGTAGAACCAGGGGCTACGGGCAGTATTTCAGGATTCGTACAGGACGCCGTTGCCTTCTACGGTGGAAGCTCCGAGTCGCTTGCCGCTGACGGTTCCAGGGACTCCGGACTTTCCGGAGCCACCATAACGGTGAAGAGCGGCTCCACGGAAATTGCCACGGGCACGACCGGGTCGAGCGGCACCTTTTCGCTCACCGAGGTTACGGCCGGCACGGGCTATACGGTCGTGGTTTCGAAAACGGACTACATATCCGTGACCGTTTACGGCATCGACGTGGTGGCAGACGAGACCACCATTCTCGAGCTCGTCAACCTCATCGATTCTGACCACGCGGGAGAGGGTGACGCGAGCGGAAGGATAAAGGACGCCTTTTCCGGCGACGGTGTTGCGAGTGCTTCGATAACACTGCGTGCGGGCATGAACGCCACGAGCGGTTCCACGGTGGACACCGCCACCACGGACGAATATTACGGGGATTATGAATTTACCGGCGTTGACGCGGGCGTGTACACTGCGCAGGTGAGTGCTTCCGGGTACATCACGGGGTATTTCACCGTGGTCGTGATCGGGGACATCGAGATCAACGAACAGAACTACTCCGTGACCAAGACGCTCGAAGCAGGGCAGGTGCGCGTGGTCCTCACCTGGGGCGCGACTCCCTCGGACCTGGACAGCCACATGACCGGACCGGTGGAGGGCGAGACCGAACTGTTCCACGTGTACTACGGCGCCCAGGGTGTGGACGACGACGTGCCCTACTGCGAGCTGGACTGGGACGACGTCTCAAGCTACGGCCCGGAGACGATCACGGTCTACGAGCAGGTAACGGGCGAGTACCGGTATTACGTGCACGATTTTTCATCCTATTCGGGATCTTCGAGTATGGTACTCGCGTCGTCGAGCGCACAGGTGAACGTGTACGATTCCACCGGACTTGCGGCAACGTTCAACGTTCCGAACAGCGCGGGCACGGCCTGGTACGTGTTCAAGATGTCGGGAGGGGTCATCACCCCGGTCAACACGGTTTCGGACTACAGCGTATCAGATATCTCGGGATCGGATTTTCTCGAGTATCCCGATTACGAATACAGCTACTGACGGTTGATCCCGATACCCTGTAAAAGATTATTACGCAGGGAAGTACTATGAAAAATAAACCCGGCTCTCCTTCGGGAGGGCCGGGTATTTTACGTACAGGCTTCTGCCCTCAGGCACCGTCTCCAGGCCCGAGCAGCCATTCCTTTACAACGGGTTCCATCGGTAGTACCTTTTGCCATCAGCGCGGAACAGGAGAAGATGAACGTGTCCGAACAGAACATCACGCGCCTCACTATCGGAAAAAGGACGGTCATTATCGTCGGAACTGCCCACGTTTCGAGCACGAGCGTGGAAGAGGTAAAAAAAACCATAGCCGATGAGAACCCGGACAGGGTCTGCGTCGAGATCGATGCGTCCCGCTACCGCTCCATCACACAGGAGTCGGCGTGGAAAAACCTGAACATCACCCGCGTGATCCGCGAGCGAAAGGGCTTCCTGCTCATGGCGAACCTCGTGCTCGCGTCTTTCCAGAGACGGCTCGGCCTCGATCTCGGCATCAAGCCGGGCGCGGAGATGGTGGCTGCCATTGAAAAGGCGGAGGAGCTGAACAAGCCCTTCTCGCTCTGCGACAGGGAAATACAGATAACGCTCAAGCGCGCGTGGTCACGGTCCGGTTTCTGGGCCAAGAACAAGATGCTCGCCGTCATGGTGGGCTCCCTCTTTTCCGGTCAGAAGCTGACCGAACAGGAGATCGAGGAGCTGAAAAAGAAGAGCGCGCTGGAGTCCATGCTCGACGAGATCGCGAACTTTCTGCCGCGCGTGAAAGAGGTCCTCATCGACGAACGCGACACCTACCTTGCGGCAAAGATATATGAGTCCGAGGGTGAAAAGATCGTTGCCGTGGTCGGGGCCGGGCATGTTCCCGGCATCATCGACAGGCTGCACAGGATCGAGGCAGGGGAAGCGGATACCGACGTTTCCGCGCTCGAGGAGGTTCCGGACAAGACCCTGCTCCGCAAGGTCCTTCCCTGGGCGGTTCCGGTCGTTATCCTGGGCCTTATCGGGGCGGGATTCATACTGAGGGGTTCCGCAACCACGATCAGCCACATGTTCAAATGGATACTCATCAACGGCTCGCTGTCGGCTGTGGGAGCTGCAGTAGCCCTGGCGCATCCTCTCACCATTGTACTGGCGTTCGCGGCCGCCCCGTTCACATCGCTCGTTCCCGTTATAGGGGTCGGCATTCTAACCGGCATACTCGAGGGAACGCTCAAAAAACCCAGGGTGGGCGATTTCGAGAACCTGCTCGACGATATAACGACCCTCAAGGGTTTTTACCGAAACCGCTTCACGCACGTGCTCCTCGTTTTCGTACTCTCGAACCTCGGGTCGTCTATCGGGACCTTTATCGGCGGAATACCCCTCGTGGCCTCTCTCTTCAAGTAGATGTGGCGCGCGGGGGAAGCACATATACGGTACGGTGCAAAAAAGCATATTCAGGCGGAGGTTTGAAATATGACGGATCTGACAGGTCAGGTTGCGCTCGTTACGGGTGCCAGCAGGGGAATAGGAAGGACTATCAGCATCGAGCTCGCAAAAAAGGGGGCCGAGGTCGTGCTGGCGGCCCGAAACAGGGACGCGCTTTATCAAGTACAGAAAGAAATCACCGGCGGCGGCGGCCGGTCCCTGCCCGTTGAAACGGATATCAGTAAAGAAGAGGACATCGAACGCCTCTTCGAAAAGGTGAAATCCGGGCCCGGGAAGCTGGATATCCTCGTCAACAATGCCGCTACAGGTACATGGGGAAAGCTGGTCGATTTTCCCATAGAGGATTTTGACCGCATCATGAGCGTCAATCTTCGCGGCCTGTATCTGTGCTGCCAGCAGGCGATGCGGATGATGGTACCCGTACGAAAGGGCTTTATCATCAATATCTCGAGCGTCGTGGGATTCAAGGGCTATCCGAACCAGTCCGCGTACACTGCGAGCAAGCACGGGGTCATGGGTATAACCAAGTCCCTCGCCGTGGAAGCGCAGGAACACAACATTCAGGTTTCCGCGATACAGCCCGGAGGCGTCGACACCGGTTTCGCAACCTCCGCGCGTCCCGACCTCGATACCTCCATTCTCATCCTGCCCGAGGACATCGCAAATACGGTCCTGTACCTCCTCTCTCTTTCGGACCGGGCGATGGTGGACCAGGTATACGTCAGGAGGCGGACAGGCACTCCCTTTACGGGCGTGTAACTTCGTATTTTTTATATGCTTGCAGAGACGGTGGGGCGGTTTATTGAGTATCGGTTCCGAACACGTCGGGATAGAGCTTTCGTGCACAGTCGGGGCATATGCCGTGGCTGAACTCGACCGGGGAGTGTTCCCTTATATATTCATCGACCTGCGTCCAGTAACCCTCGTCGTCTCTTATCTTCTTGCATACCGAGCAAATGGGGATAAGGCCGCTCAGGGTCTTCACCTTTGAGAGGGCTTCACGCAGGTTTCCAATGAGCTCTTCCCGTTCCTGCTCGAGCTTTTTGCGCTCCGTTACGTCATGTCCGATGGCAATGACGTACTTTTCCCCCGAGGGGGTCGTATAGAGGGTCTTGTTCGTTATGATGTTCCTCGTGTTCCCGTGTGAATCCGTGATGGTTTCGTCGTTTATCACCTCTTTGCCGGTTTTCAGGACCTCGCTGTCCTTCTCCCAGAAAATATCCGCTTCATGCTTCGGAAAGAAATCATGGTCCGTTTTTCCAAGGAGCTCCTCACGTGTTCTCCCTGCGAATGTGCAGAACCCGTCGTTTACGAGAAGCCATCGATGGCCGCTGTCCTTGACGATGATGGGGTCGGTTATGCAGTTGATAACGGAGATCAGGTAGTCCTTGAAATGGGCCAGCTCAACCTCCATCGCCTTCCTTTCTGTTATCTCGCGAAACGAACCGATGATCCGATCGGGCTCCCCTCTTCCGTTTAGCAGGCGCATGCTCGCGGATATTGGCACCTTACCTGACCTGCCCTTTAACTCGATCTCAAAGTCGAAAACTTCCCCCTTTTTCTTAAGCTCCTCGAGCAGCTCATCCCGCCGGGACAGGTCCGTGTAGAACGGCTTGATCGACTTCCCCAGGACCTCCTCCCTCCCGTATCCGAGGCAGGCCTTCACGGACGGGCTTGCCTCGAGTATGGTCCCGTCAATGTTCGTTTCTAAGTAAACGTCGGAGAGGTTTTCGAACAAGTTTCTGTAACGTTCCTCTGAATCCCTCAGTTTCATCTCCACATCCCGCCTGTGAAGGGCCAACTCGACCACGACCTTGAGCAGGTTGCTGCTGAAAGGCTTTATAATGAACCCCTGAGGTTCGGCATCTTTTACCTTGTCGATTAACATGTCATCCGGGTAGGCGGTAATGAACACAATGGGAATATCGAGCTCCCTCCTTATTTTGCACGCTGCATCGATCCCGCTCATTTCTCCCTGCATGACGACGTCGATCAGTATGAGGTCGGGCCTCGTGGAGCGTGCCCTGTCAACGGCATCCGGACCGTTGAAGGCGGTTGCCGTCACATGGTAGTTCATGCGGGTCAGCTCTTCCTCGAGCTGTGATACAATGACCGCCTCATCATCCACAACCATGATATTTTTCATGCTTTAAGCGCCCCCTCCGAACGTCGTTACGCATGAGGATTTTTCGACCATATCACAAAAAACAGTCTTCCACCAGTAATTCACGCCGGCGGCCGCCGATTTTTACCGGTTCACCCCAGGCGTGTCAGCCCCGATCCGCGGGCGTAGCGTATCGCCTCATCCACCTCTTCGAGCGTGGGCCTGCGTTTCAGCTCGTTATACGTATCTGCCCGAAAAGCCGGCCTGTACTGATCCATGATGTTGAGAAAGGTACGGGAAGAGAGACCCCGTACAAAATCTATAATATCCGTGGTACCGGCAAGATTTCCCGGCAGAACGAGGTGTCGTACCAGGAGACCGCGGCGGGCAATCCCGGTCGAATCGATTTGCAGGTCCCCGACCTGGCCGTGCATCTCCCGCAGTGCCGCTCGCGCCGTTTCCGGATAATGTTCGACCCCGCTGAAACGGCGTGCCGTATCCACGTCCCAGTACTTGAAGTCCGGCATGTAAATGTCGAAAACGCCCTCGAGCAGCTTGAGCGTATCCACCGAATCGTATCCGCCGGAATTGTAAACGAGCGGTACTGAAAGCCCCCGGCCCGCGGCTATGATCAGGGCCCTGACGATTGCGTAGACCATGTGTGTTGGGGTCACGAAGTTTATGTTGTGGCACCCTGCCGCCTGCAGTGAAAGCATCATGGAGGCGAGCTCTCCGTAACCGATCTCCCTCCCCTGCCCGAGCTGCGATATATCGTAGTTCTGGCAGAAAACGCATGCCATGTTGCAGTGCGTAAAGAAGATGGTGCCCGCCCCGCCCCGTCCCACGAGGCACCGTTCTTCCCCGAAATGCGGACCGGCCGAAGACACGACCGGCAGCAGGCCGCTCCCGCACGAGCCCCGACCCGTTCTTCTGTCCACGGAGCATGAACGGGGGCAGAGACTGCAGTCCTGCATTCGGGCTTCCAGCTCCTCGGCGACAGCCGCCAGTTTTCCGTTCTTGTAAAGCGCACTGTATGACGGTATGAAACCCATCCTTTCGGTCCCGTTCCGGCCGTAATATTTTTTTTACAGGCCGATGTTTTTTTATTACACGCGGCCTTCACGTACGTGAAGTGTTCTCAGCCTGTTAATGGCAGCGGCCAGCTCCGGTCCCCTGAAATACGCGTAGTCGGGCTCAGGCCTGGAGCTCAGAAGATCGAACCCCCGTTCATCGATGTCTTCCATGACCGAATCCATGACCGCCCGCATGCTCCTCTTTCCGTCCATGTACCGTGTCGCGTAAAAAATCGCATCGCCCACGGCTCGTGTCTGGCTCGTATCCACGAGCTGCTCGACCGCGCCGAGGTCTATCCTGTGCGTCCCGAAATCAATCGACCTGAGCCCTCTGGCGCTGATCCTGACCTCGCGCTTTCCCCTGCTCGGATCGAAGCTCCCGGCAAGGGGAACCCGTTCGGTCACCTCCCCGAAATAGTCCCCTCCCTCGGATTTTCTCTCTCCGCTGTGCTTACGCGCAACGGCACGGGCCGCATCGGTCATATTAAAAGGCTCGTACTGGACGAGGCAGATGACACGGTCCGCAACCTCGAAATAATCCCCCGACCCTCCCAGTGCAAGCAGCGTGGAAACGCCGTGACCCTCATAGAGCTGCCGTACCTTGTCTATGAAGGGCGTTATCGGCTCGCGTTCCTTTGATACGAGCTCCTGCATTCGCCTGTCCCGTATCATGAAATTCGTTGCCGATGTATCCTCGTCCATAACGAGAACGCGTGCCCCCGCCTCGAGCATTTCCATGATATTCGCGGCCTGGGAAGTGGATCCGCTCGCGTCTTCGGTCTGAAATGCCCTCGTATCCTTTCCGAAGGGAAGATTGGATATAAAGGGCGATATGTCGACGCGCTCTATGCGCCTCCCGTCCTCCGCCCTGATCTTGACGGTGAGCGGATCCGAAATCACGTACTCCCGTCCGTCACCGGGCACGTGGTTGTATATACCGAGCTCGATTGCCTTGAGCAGGGTCGATTTCCCGTGATACCCTCCTCCCACGATGAGCGTTACGCCCCTTGGAATGCCCATCCCGGAGGTTTTTCCCCTGTTCGGCAGGTCCGCCTCGACCCTGAGTGAGGGCGGAGATTTAAAGGGTACGATATGTCCGGTTTTGAGTGGACCCGGGTCTATACCGCTCGCCCGAGGGAGTACGGACCCGTCCGCCACAAACGCGATGAGGCCCAAGGAATCCAGCATATCCCTGAGCGTATCCGCGTCTTCAGCAGTCGTGATATGCGTGAAGAGCGGCTGGGGATCGAGGCTCCTGTAATAGAGAGAGGATTTTACGATGCGTGGAAGCTCTTCAAAAAACATCGATACGGCGTGCCTGCCCGCAACACGCCGTCCGAACCCGGGGAGTCCCATTCTGAAACGTATTTCCACGCCGCTTTCATTGATAAATGCTGACGATCGATCGAGTATCTCCTGTCCCGGGGTATCAATCAGAATGAGCCCGCCCTTGCCCGTGCCGCGTGGTCCCTTTGAAAAACGCCGGGTGGCATCAGAAAAACGCCTTGTCAGGTAGTCCCGAAGCGCTGTTTCACGGCTTTTTGTGGAATAAGTCTCATCCGGAAATCCCGCTGTCCGCTGGTCCACCGTGACACGCATACTGCTCGGCGCTGCAAAGGGGTCTCCCTGCACGTGATCGATGATGACGTCGTATCCATCGAAGCCGTACCTGCCCTTAATATCACGGTAGGCCTTGTAACCCCTGCCGTCTATACGGTTCAGAACTTCGCGCAGCTCGGAACTCGTTTTCATCAATCACCCCTTCACATCCAAAACAAGGCGTTTTGTACAGGAGGTTTTTGCTATAATCTTATTTAAACTGTATAATATTCTATACAGTTTGCAACTTATATACTGAAAAGGGATCGTTTTGAGATATTAATTATACTTTAGCCGCCGGAAAACGATGTGTCCACCGGTATTGTAGGGCGAAAGGTGGCAGGCCCGAATTTACACTGTACCCCAACCGCCGTAATGTAATAAGTTGAATACCGGTAGAACGTAAAAAATACACACTGTCGCAGATTTTCAATTGCCCGAAAGGAGTATAACCATGTCGAAAAAGGTATTGGTGCCCGTTGCAGACGGAAGCGAGGAGATCGAAACAGTATGCATCATCGATGTCCTGCGCAGAGCCGGTGCCGAGGTAACGGTCGCATCCGTGAACGACCTGACTTTTACGGCGTCTCGGGGGGTGAAAATAACCGCGGACGCCCCGATCTCCGCGTGCACGGGAAAAACTTACGATCTCATCGCACTCCCGGGGGGTATGCCCGGAGCCGAGCACCTGAGAGACTCGGACGCACTCGTTCTGTTACTGCGGCGGCAGCAGGGCGAAAACAGGCTGTACGGGGCCATATGTGCGTCTCCTGCGGTCGTTCTCCTCCATCACGGGCTTATCGGCGGGCGTAATGCGACGGCACATCCCGCATTCAGCGATAGGCTGGAGAACCAGGAAAGGGTTAATGACCGGGTTGTTGTGGACGGAAACCTGGTGACAAGCCGCGGACCCGGAACCGCCATCGAGTTCGCTCTGAAGCTCGTCGAGCTTCTGTACGGAAGTAAAAAGGTCCGAGAGGTATCGGGCCCCATGCTCGTTCCCTGAGCCTTCAACGGTTCCCGCGGTCATCCCGTTCGGCCGCGGTTTATTCGGAATGACTGCATACGATGATACGGGCCTATGCGCCCCGAATCATGGCCTTTCTCTCCCCTGCCGTGAGCACGGTCTTTCTCAGCCGTATCGATTTCGGGGTGACCTCGACCAGCTCGTCCTCCCGGATGAACTGGACAGCCTTCTCGAGCGTCATGGGTGAAACAGCCGTGATGGTAACGGCATCGTCCTTCCCTGCGGCCCGCATGTTCGTGAGTTTCTTTGTTCTGCACGGGTTGACGAAGAGGTCGTTCTCCCTGCTGTGTCCTCCGATTATCATCCCCTCGTAAACCGGGTCCCCGGGCACGATGAATATGCGGCCCCGTGCTTCGAGGTTTGAAAGAGCATAGGCAACCGCCTCGCCGTTCCTGTCCGATACAAGGGAGCCGGTATACCGGTCCGGGAAATCGCCCCTGTATTCCTCGTATCCAGAGAAATTCGAATACATGATACCCGTGCCCTTCGTGTCCGTGAGAAATTCATCCCGGTATCCTATGAGGCCCCTGGACGGAATGCTGAACTCGATTCTGATACGGCCGTTTTCCTGGTTCGAAAACGCAAGCATCCGTCCCTTTCTTCGAGTGAGCTTTTCGGTCACCGTTCCGGTGAAACCTTCACCGCATTCCACGAGCAGGTGTTCCACGGGTTCGAGTTTCTTACCCTTCTCGTGTCGGAATATGACTTTTGGACGGCCCACGCAGAGCTCGAAACCCTCCCTGCGCATGGTCTCCACAAGAATGACGAGCTGAAACTCACCCCTCCCCTTTACCGTGAATCCCTCCCGGTCATCGTTCTCCTCCACGATGATGGACACGTTCTTCAGGGCCTCCTTCCTGAGCCGCTCACGTATCCTGCTCGACTGGACGTAAACGCCCTCCCTGCCTGATATGGGAGAGTTGTTTGCACTGAACCGCATGGACACCGTTGGCTCGTCCACGGATATACGCTTCAGGGGCTTTAAAGCCCCCTTCGTGCAGATAGTATCGCCGATGTGAACGTCGTCGATACCGGAGACCACGACGATATCGCCCGGTCCCGCCATCTCCGTCTCCTTCAGGAAGGGTCCTTCATATACCTGCAGCTTTGACACATTGAGCGGGATACGGCTTCCGTCCTCTCCGATGCGGATGAGATCCTCCTTCGACCGGACCCTACCGTTCATGACTTTTCCTATTGCCAGCCTGCCGAGATAATCGGAGTAGGAGAGGTCCGCCACCAGCATCTGGAAGTGCCCTTCAGCCGTATAATCGGGAGCGGGCACCTCCTTCACTATGGTGTCCAGGAGGAGGTGAAGGTCGCGCGCATCCTCATCGAGCGCAGCCGCGGCCACACCCGCCTTTCCGTTCGCGTACAACAGGGGAAAGTCGAGCTGTTCCTCGTCCGCGCCGAGTTCTATGAGAAGATCGTATATCTCGTCCAGAACCTGTGCCGGGCGCGCGTCCTGCCGGTCGATCTTGTTTATGACCACAATGATCTTGAGATTCGCCTGCAGTGCCTTTTCAAGGACGAACCTCGTCTGCGGAAGCGGCCCTTCGGATGCGTCGACCAGAAGCAGGGCCCCGTCAGCCATGAAGAGCCCGCGTTCCACCTCGCCGCCGAAATCGGCATGTCCCGGGGTGTCGATGATGTTGATCCTGACCCCCTTCCATATGACCGAGCAGTTCTTTGCCGCGATCGTGATCCCCCGCTCCCTTTCAAGGTCCAAGCTGTCCATCAGCCGCTCCGAGACCTGCTGTCCCTTTCTGAACAGGCCGCTCTGCCTGAACATCGCATCAACGAGCGTCGTTTTTCCGTGATCGACATGCGCGATAATCGCTATGTTTCTCAGAGAATCGTTGTTTCCATTCTTATTCGTCATTTTCCGTGTTCCCGTTTATTTGCTGCCATCATGATGTAATTGGATGAGGGAAGACAGGGAGTATTCCCCCCGCCCTTTACAGGTTGAATCGAAAATGCATGATCTCGCCGTCCAGGACTTCGTACTCCTTTGATTCGAGCCTGAGCCTGCCCTGGTTTTTCAGGACCTTGAAAGACCCCGCGTCCAGGAGATCCTGGTAGTACACCGTCTCGGCACGGATGAATCCTTTCGCGATGTCCGAGTGTATACGGCCCGCCGCCTCGACCGCCGTACTCCCCCTTCTGATGTTCCACGCCCTGACCTCGTCCTCACCCACAGTGAAGAACGATATGAGATCGAGCATCGAGTAGCAGCTGTTCACGAACCTGACCATGGCCGACTCACCAAGGCCGATGTCGTCGATAAACGCCTTCTGTTCCTCGAAGGGAAGCATGCCGATCTCCTCCTCGATCTTGCCGTAGAAGGTGACGTGATTATAGCCGCGTTCCTCGCAGTACCGTATTATCGAATTATTCTCAAAGCCGTCGTCCTCGTCCTTGTTCACCGCAACGAGCAGGGGTTTCAGGCTCAGGAAACGAAATCCCGCAACCGCCTTTTTCTCATCTCCGGTAAGGCCCTGCCTGATAATTGGGACGCCTTTTTCGAGGTCTCCGAAAAGGCGCCTGAGCAGGAGGTATTCCCGGTCTTTCTTCTGTTCCCGCTCCAGACGGTCCATCCGCCGTTCTATCTGCATGAGGTCGGTGAGAAAGAGCGTGTCCTCGATCTCCTTCAGGTCGCGGACCGGATCTACGGTTATTCCGGGATGGGCGACAGCATCGTTCCGGAAGTTTCTCAGTACAACGGTGAGGGCTTCAGCCTCCCGTATCGCCTGCACCGTTTTCGCAGAAAAGGAGCCGTCGTCATCGAGCGATATATCCACGTCTCTGAACACGACCGTCGGATAGGTCGTTTTCTTCGGCCTGAACATCTCGGACAGGATCGATACCCGTTCGTCCGGTACCTTCACGGTCGCTATGCCCTCGGCCGCTTCCCGTGACGAAGAGAGCGCGCGAAAGAGCGTGGTCTTTCCCGACCGTTCCAGACCCATGATGCCTACCTGCATGAAAACCCACCTCACTGTACTGATTTTTTTCCCTCTCTGAAAGAGAGGGTTAACCGCTGTCTTCCTGATGGAATATACTGTAAATATTATAAAAAACGAACTCCTTTATTTCAGTAAACCGTTTGTTCCATACCATATCGGTCGCAGCAGGCGGCGTCTCCCGTTTCAGTTGTCCATCCCAATAATCAATTTAATTATTGATAGCTTTTTTCATTGGAATATAATAGTAAGCAGTTCCTTTGAATAAAGTGTCAACTTGTTGATAACGCTATTAATTAACTGGTATCAGCCGGGTAAAGGCAAAAGGGGGGCACCGGCTCATTTTCCGTGGTGCTCGCCTCGGAGCCCGATGGAACCGTGGCGATCGGGATTGAGAGTCCCGATATCGGCAAGGCCCTGCTCTCTTCGGATGAAGAAGAGCGTACACTGCCGGGCAGGAGCCCGGTGGAATCATTGGACCTCCTTTTCGGACCGGGCGACTGGAGCACCGCTCAAACAGTAATCATCACCGGCCAGGACGACGACAGCGCGGACGGGAATCAGAGCTTCAGTATTACCGTCGATGTCAATGCCGCTTCCACAACTGATACCACGGACTACGCGGACCTCACACCCGAACAGGTGGCGGACGTATCAATAACCGTTGTCGATGACGATACACCCGGGATCACCGTTACCGCTCCGAGCATCCTGGTTACCACGGAAGACGAGGGACAGGACTCCTTCACCGTTGTCTAGAACACGATGCCCGATACCGACGTCGTGATCGACCTGGTAAGCAGCGATACGACTGAAGGAACGGTAAGTCCGTCCAGGCTTACCTTTACCCCAGGCAACTGGTCCTCGGTTCAGACAGTGACTGTGACCGGGGTCGGCGACATGCTGAACGACGGTGACAGGACCTATACGATTTCAACAACCCTGACCGGTGCCGGGAGTCAATACAGCAGTTTCAACCCCGACGATGTTTCAGCCGTCAATGTCGATACCACACCGCTGCTGTTGGCGACCGGTCGTCTGGGCGATCTTTTTCTTCTCAATCAAATCACGGGCGAGGCCTCTCCTCTCCTCGATATATATACCAATGTATCCGGAACCAATGTGGGTTTTATGACCTCCATGGTCTACAATTCCGCGAACGGAACGCTCTACGGGGGCACGGGCGGGTCGGCACCCGAAAACGGAGCGCTTTACACCATCAATCTTTCAACGGGCAAGGCAACCCTGCTCGGAAGTACCAGGATTTACGCGCTTCCCGGAATGGCAGTACGCGAGTCCGACGGATCAATCTTCACATCCTACAGCACCTTCTTTTACAGGATAGATCCCGATAATGTTGCATCACCAGTGATACTGAATGACGATGTTTCGTAAAGCACGGGCGCCGGGATGACGTACGGACCGAACGGCACACTGTATATTGCCAACGGTGACGGGGGTGATACGATCACGCTTTACTCGCGCAACGACAATACGGGTGCGGAAACCACGGTCGGAGATCTGTACTATCCGAATCTGGACGATTTTCAGGACATTGACCCGCAGTTTCCCGTTTATTCGCGGATCAACTGCATGACGACCCGTTTCGACGGGCAGATTTTCGGATTGCTCGTGGACGAGCCCTATACCTATCTCGTCAAGGTCGATAAATCCGGGCCGGAAGCAGAACTCGTCGGGAGGACGGGAAACAAGCTGGGCGGGCTGGTGATGATCCCCGCGGATAAAAGGCCTCCAGCGTTCGAGCCCGCATCACCCAAGGGTCTGCAGGCACTGGCGGGAAACCAGTGCGTTCTGATGGGCTGGAGCGACTCCTTTACGGCTGAATCGTACAATCTGTACTGGTCCACCTCCTCCGGCGTAACTCCGTCAACCGGCAACCTTATCTCGGACATCACTTCCACCTTCTACTCTTTTCCGGCTTCTCCCGGCACCACCATCTACTGCGTCGTCACGGCTGTCAACGAAATCGGGGAGAGCGCGCCTTCGACCGAGGCGTCGGCTACGTCCGGAACGATCGGAGCGTCAGGCATCGCTTTTAATCCCGCATCCGGACCCTTCGACAACGACGTGACCTCCGCGCTTACCGGGTCAGGATCCGTAACCGACGCGCTCGATATCGGGTTCACCTTCACCTTTTTCGGGACCTCATACACGCAGTTTAAAATTTCGTCTTACTGCATGATCACCTTCGATCTGGCCTTCGGCGGAGGCAGCTCCGGATTCGGGAAATCCATTCCCCTCGACGACGCCTATGACAATATGATAGCCATCGACTGGAGAAGGCTGGACGTCGCCCAGGGAGGAACGATTTCCTGGGAGACGAGAGGATCGGCTCCCAACAGGAGGCTGATCGTCAATTTCGACAGGGTTTCCACCCGCTATGGTTACGGCACCGTTACCGCGCAGCTCATACTCTATGAGACGAGCAACCTGATAGAAATCCATACCGCCAACCTGGAAAAGGGAGCCACCGCGGCGGGCGACTATTACACGCAGGGTGTGGAAAATGCGACGGGAAGCCAGGCGTTTTACTATCCCCGCAGGGTCGCCGATGTTTTCCGTCTGGAGGATGAAGCAGTGCGCTTTAATACCAACCCGTAAACGGGACCGTTTCTTCGATAGCCGCGCTGAATCGTGAAGAAACGTCTGTCAGCTCTTCAGACCGGAACGCGCGCGTATCTGCCTTTTCAAGACCGGAAGCGATGACGATTATCGTTTAGTTGTATGGATGGAACGAAGCAGGTGACTAGAAATAGGCGGACACACCGAAACTATGGACAATGCCGTAGTCAGGGATCGGTTGAAACGTATAATCCACTGAATACTCCGTGAAGCCCATGGTAACCCGTGCTCCCATGCCCGCGGAAAACTTCCGGTTCAGGGCGCCGAAGGTGTAGCCTGTTCTCAGAAAAAGCGTGTTGAGAAATCCGTATTCCGCTCCGATTCCCAGCGTTGCCTTGTTGTAAACCGGAAGACGGGCCTGTACGCCGAGCTTGACCGCGTGGAGGTCCGTATTCAGGACCGCGTATCCGGCCCCGATATTGAACGTGGTGGGCAGCGGGTAGCCCTCCTCGACGAATTTGACCTGTGTTCCGAAGTTCTGGACGGAGAAATGCACCGATGTATTGAGGTAGGGTGTATCGCTCTGCAGGTAAACGAGCCGGGTCGTTTTCATCCGCCATTTCAGGTCCGAACGTTCGACCTCATAATCAGCCTGCTCTTCAGCCAGCGATTTTTTCGCAATGCCCTTCAGCCGCGCGGTTTCCCTCTTAACGGTCTCTTCCATCTCCTCCAATTCCGCTTTCAGAGCCTCGATCCGCCCCTCTCCGTCTTCAGAACCTTCAGGTCCGGCTGTTTCGAGGTCCTTTTCGATCTCGGCTATCTGTCCGTAGATGAAACGCTCCTTGAAGGCCCGATCGTCCTCCAGTCTCTCCAGCTCCTTCTCCAACCCCGTTCTTATATCATACGTTCGGCTGTCAAAGTCCGATTTGAGGGCATAGTCCTTGGACTCCAGGATTTTTTCCTCATGTTTGAACTTCATGGATAAAAGCCTGAGGTACAGGCTCTCCTCTTTGTTCCTGTAGTCCTGAACAGCCTTCTCTTTCTGTTTATCATTTCGCGATTTCAGAAGATCGAGCTCTCTCCTGAGCTTCGCCTTTTTCAGCTCGCGAATGAGCCAGGTTCGGAGGGTATTGAAGGTCTCTATGTCTCTCTCTACCCTCTGCTCGACCGCACCCATCGACTTTTCCGTTTCCTCCTCCATCTTTGTGATATCTTCCCCGGTTTCTTCGATCTGCTCTTCCTTGACCTCGATCCTGCTCTCCAGACGCTTCAGCCACGGGTCGTTTTGAAGAGCCTGGATTTCTTTCTCCTTCGCGCTCACGCGCTTTTGTGCTTCCTGAAGCTCCGTTTTCTCGACCGCATCCCCTCTCCCTTCCAGGGACTGCTTTTCCGCATTCAGGGATTCAAGCTCTTCATTCAATCTCTTCAATTCAGGTCCGAACTCCGATTCGATCATTTCTCTATAAGCGGCACTATCATTTTGCATCTCATTAATGCGTCTTTTCCGCCTCTCAATATAAAGAGTCCGAACTTCACCCAGTTCTCTCTTACGGTCCTCAAGAAAAGCAACGGTCTTTTCAATGGTTTCATCGACCGAATAATTAATATCGTCTTCAGTCAGCTCCCGCTTCGGGTCAGCGATCACGTCATAGAGCCGTGCTCGTTCCAGTTCCACCCCTTTCAAATCCGATAACTTTTCATTATGGTCATCACGAACCTCCTGCAGGGCCTTTTCGTACCACTCTTCAATCGCTCCAAGTGTTCCCTGTGCTTTTTCCTCCTCCTCTTTCAGTCTCTCACGGTTAGAGGAGAGCGCGTCATCGATCTTCTGCTGTTTTTCGAGGAGCGGTGCTTTTTTTTCATCCTCGGCCTCCGCGATCTTGGCCGATACGTCCTTCCGCTCCTTTTCCAGGCCCGAGATGCGGTCCTTGAGCTCCTCCACCTCCTTTGTCGCCTCTTTGATCCGCTTATGCCGCTCATCGGAGAGCTTCTTCTCGCTGTTTTCAATCTCCTTATCGAGCTGCCTGTCGGTCGGAGGCTTGGGCCGTTTTCCGAAATGGGGAGTTTCGAACCAGTAGGCCCCTCCTATATCGGCACCGAGCGCGTTTGCATGGTACTCGCCCAGCGTACGGTGAATCACCTTCGCAGTCGCGCCCACGGATAGTGATTTCCATACAAAGCGGGAATACCCCAGCGATACGGCCGCATCGTATACGCTTACCGTTTCTTCAGGCTGGAGATCTTCGTTTATATAGGTGAAACCTCCGGTATTAAACAGCTGTGCGGAGGCGGCTCCTACACCGCCGAATATCGGAAGGCCCACGGTCAGTTGGTCGTGAGAAACTTCGTTCGGATAAGGGTTGATATTGAGCGAAAGACCCAGTCCCGGGAGTGTCGAGAGCAGCGCGGGATTGTAATGTATCCCCTCGAGGTCCGATCCCAGTCCGTCCATCACTCCTCCCATCGCGTTATACCTAGAGGTCGGTGGTACATTCAGAAACTCCGCTCCCGTCACCCCCCCCTGCTCCGCCCCTGAAGCACCGAAAGGCGCTGCGGCGTACGCGATGAAAAGAACCGGCATTATAAGTATGATTTTAAATAAAATTCCGTCGCTGATTCTACGCATATAAATTCCCTCGAATAAATGTCACCGAACGATCAATACTTTGAGAACCCTCTTGTAACTCGATGTCCTTATCTGAATAAAGTACAGGCCCGGGCCCAGGTTTTTCTGCCGCTGATTCTTCCCGTACCAGAGCAGTGGAAGAGAACTCACTATCTGACTGTAGGGAGTATTATTTACCAGCGTCGCGATTCTCTCTCCCGTAACGGTGAAGATCTGTACCGTCACTCTTTCATCCGGTCCGCCCGGAGGTTCGGGTATGTAGATCTTGACGGGATCGGTCGATCCGGGAAGAATCCGGTTGTTCGCGGCAATGGGCTCGGGCACGTATTCGATGGTCGTAAAGCTCCACACGTAGTCTTCAGTCAGTGAATACCCATCCAGGTCCAGCGCATCCGTGTTAATAGTCACGATATACGTGGTTTCATACGCGAGGGTTGACAGGGGTGTAAAGGTCGCGTTCCTTCCGGAAACGGACACCGTGCCCGAGACGGCGTTGTCCAGGCTGTCCCTGAGGAGAAAGCTGCTGGTATTTACCGTAGACGCGTCCATGTCCTTTGAGAATATGACATCTATATCCGTGGCAGTGGGCACGTTACGCTCTTCGTCTACAGGATCGGTAAAGGTGACTGCCGGTGGAAGCGGAGGGTCCTGTACTGTAAAGCTCCACGTATAATTCTCTGCCATCGGATTCCCCGCCAGGTCCTGCACTGCGGTCGTAACCATTGCCGTATAGGTCTCCTGATATTCAAGATTCGAAGTCGGAACAAATGTGGCGTTCGATCCCGAGATATTCACGGTACCTGAAACAGCGCTGTTCAGGCTGTCCTTGAGGAGAAAGCTGCTGGTATTTACCGTAGACGCGTCCATGTCCTCGGAAAAGATGAGATCGATATCCTTTGTAATAAGTACATCCGTCTCCCCGTCCGCCGGATCGGTAAAAGTAACGGTAGGCGGAGTAACATCCTCGGTTACAATTTCCTCGATGGCGACGGTGTTCCCGCTTTCCGGAGTTGCGGATGAAGAGGTAATGAAACCCTTCTGGGTATACTGTGTTGTGATATCGGGGTCTGTTTCAACATCGACGAAAACCACGTCGCTCGACGGATCCTCAACATCAATTCCCACGGTTTTTGTAACTGCCGCCGTAGCCGCGATATTTACCGTTACGAAAAAGGTTTTGCCCGCCGAGGCCACCTGGAGGTTCGACGTGGGATTCAATAACACATACCCCCCGCTCAGTGAACCCGATCCCCCGCCGATCGCCGTATCTCCGCTGTCATAACTCCCGGAAGTGTCCCCCGTATCATCATAGAGTGTCACACCGGAAGCCGCCACATCGCCGTCGGTTCCGGTACCTGCACGTCGGAGCTCTATCGAATCGATATTCGCAGTAACGCTTCCGTCCACGGCGGTGAATACCAGCTTGAGAATTTCCACGTTCTCATCGCCCTGGGCCGCCTCTGCGGGCGCGATGCCGGTCGCCGTCAGGGTTACCTCGTAATCGTCCACATTGCCGGTCCCGGAATGAGCGGGTGGGACTGCAGGGGAGCCCGGTCCGCCCGTACCGGTGAACTGCGCACCGTAGGTAACCTTCGTGATCACACACCCCACGGTTTCTGCTGAATTGGCGTCAGACGCGAAATCGAAGACAATGTAGAGATATCTGGACCCGCCCCAGCCGAACGCCACGGTATTCGGATCCAGGTCTATATCGAGAGTTGTGCCGCCACCGAATGTGACGGGACCTCCTCCTAATACGGCATCCACATCATCGACAGTGCCGTTGTCGAAAAGAAGGTTGCCGCCGCTGTCCTCGAAATAGACATTGACGGCCGCGATGTCGTCTGAGTCGCTCAAAGTGCCGGTAAGCGTAATCTCTATATGCGATATGCTCGTGGTATCGTCGTTGTCCCCGCTTCGAAACTGCAGCCGCGTTATACCGACCCCGCTCGTTCCCACCGGTATGGAGGCTGGCACGATGGAAGCATGTGACTGTATACTCAGGCCGTGTTCGTCCTGGGCCAGTGCGGAACGGGGCAGTAATATGAGAGTCAATCCTCCCAGGATCATAAACACCGTGAATAAAAATGCCCCTTTCACTACTCGCGGGCATGTTCCGCATTCTTGTACGATCGTTTTTCTCATTGCCGTTCATACCTTTCATCGATTCGGTCGAACCGTTATATATCACTAAACATTTTGCATTTATCTCTTTTATTCTCTCTTACCTATCAATTATCGAACCGTTTTACCTTATAATAAGGTAAACCCACTGCGGTTTCCCTCCGGGTTTCCCGGTCACGTTTCTTCGCTGAGAAACCGAGACGAAGATACGGCCCGGATAATGAGCGTAAGCCCGGGCTGCTGCATCATCTCCCTTGTTTCCAAATAATTAATTGAATACGATTCTGAATAAGTAAGGTTTCTGAAAGAGATTAAGCCCAGTTATGAAGCGGGATTCATATTAAAAAAATATAATATTCTCGCGTCCCTGTTTACTGTTCATTTTTACCGACGCACGCTCGTTAATTATCACCGGTCCTGCTGATGAGCTGGGCAACCGGGCGCAGGGACTCGATATTCATGAAAACAGTTCTGATGATGGCCGTGAGCGGAACGGCCAGAAAGGCCCCCGCCAGTCCCCACACGTAGGACCAGAAGAACAGGGACACGAGGATCACGATCGGCGACAGGTTGAACCGGTTTCCCATTAAATAGGGCTCGAGAATGCTGCCCATAACGACCTGAATGGGAACGAGAATCACGAGTGCCACCAGAGGTATGAGGGGCTGCTGGAACTGGAGGATCGCGAGTCCGATGGGAAACAGCACGGCCACAAGGGACCCCACGTAGGGTATGAAATTGAACAGGAAGGTCAAAAATCCCCACAGGAGGGCGAACTCTATGCCGAGCAGGAAGCAAGCGAGCCCGGTCAGCACACCCGTGCCCACGCTGACGAACGATTTCACGAGCACGTACTGGACGATCTGCCCGTTGATCCGCTTGACGAGCTTGATGACGTCGTCCCCTCCCTTGCCGCTCAACGCCTTCCTGAGGATCCGGGGATACCTCGAATAGGTGGAGCCGATGAATACGAGTATGAGGAGGGTGAGAAGAACCATTCCCAGTATGGAGAAGGACTTTTGAAAGAAGCTCCTTGCGAATTTTGTAACTCCCGACGACTGTATAATCTCTAACATTCGTTCGGGCGCCAGGGCGCTTATGCGCGCGAGAACAGGACCGACCGTGTTGAGGAATTGTCCTCTCAGCTCGGGCAGCCGCTCGGTGAGGGTGCTCACGTTGAGAATGAGGACCTGTACCCCGAAATAGCCCGCGAAGCAGAGGATGACGACGAGTACGATGAGCGTAACCACACGCGGCACCTTGTACCGGGCGAAGAACTCGATGGGAGGCGACAGGAGATAGGCGAGGAATATTGCTATGACCAGGGGCAGGAACACCCCCTTCAGGGTCCTGAGTATCTGTACGATGAAAACGCTCGAAACCAGAACCATGGTGAAAAAACCGACCTTGCGCAGCTGCTCGTCCGATATCATAACCTCTCCCGTGTTGGTGGAGAATGGAACGCCTGGTACAACAGGAATCTAGTTTAAAAAGAAGCTGAGGTCTACAGGTATTTCATGCCGGGCATGCGGCGGCTTCACTGACGTGGTATTCGATCCCAGCGTCACATTGTCCGATGTCGGATATCCGGAAATCATCGAAAGAACAGGGCTTGTGCAGTTTGTGCGGCATGGATTACTACAAGGATACGGGTAGGTGGTCTGTTAAATCAAAAAACATTTGTGAAGAATATTTATGAGGAACAAATGTGAAGAAAAAATGTGCGTATTAGGAAATTATCATTAATAAGAAACAGTTGAAAATCATGTGCTATTGATGGAACCATCTAATCTTATAAACATCAATACCCGACCTTTCTATATCCTGTACTATAACGTGTGATAATTTATCTGTAGCTCCTTTATAGTGCAATCGTAGAGTAAAAATTATTTTCATTTTATCCGTCTCATAATTTCTTTCTTTATCCAGGTATAATATTTTCAGCCCTTCACGTTTAATAATTGAAATTATTCGCCCTAAATCTGTATCGTTTGACGTTACGATCTGGAGTGATCTGTAGGAATCCTTCGCATATACTTTCTCTAAAGGATTTAGAAGGATCAGACTTATCAGTCCAATTATTGTAGTAATGAGTGCAATTTCATA
>Ga0180431_10001802_pt1 | contig 29222 bp, 32 predicted proteins | sample SS_ome_11_FD_132459 | JGI IMG/M metagenome (GOLD analysis project Ga0180431, IMG submission 132459) | Hypersaline lake sediment archaeal communities from the Salton Sea, California, USA - SS_1_MS_1 metaG | ecosystem: Environmental > Aquatic > Non-marine Saline and Alkaline > Hypersaline >... | reverse complement strand
TGGAGTACAAGGACGACGCGGGCGAGAAGCAGATGACGCCGATCAGCGAGAACGCGCTGCTACAACAATCTAACGGGCAGGTGCGGACGACGGTCGCCACCACGCCCAACTCCATCGGCTTCCTCTCCTTCGGTTTCCTGGACGAGAGCACCAGCGGAGTGCCGATTGACGGCGTAGAGCCGAGCGTGGCGAACGTGAAGAATGGCAGCTATCCCATCTTCCGCCCGCTCAACATGTTGACCAACGGCGCACCCAACGATCTGGCCCAGGCGTTCCTCGACTTTATCCTGAGTGGCGCGGGGCAAGCCATCGTCGCCGAGGATTACATCACGGTCGAGTAATTCAGGCGGCGTTCAAGAGAGGGGGCGCAGCCGGGTGCTGCGTCCCCTCGCCAGCCTTGCACGAGCAAGCTTATGTGCAACGAGCCTGCCTCCGGCAGGCTGACGCACGTTAAACGTCGAGGAATAAATGAGTACAAACCGAAAAGAGGCAACGTCTCACACCCCGGTGACAGAGCGCCAGCGACCCGTCCTGGCAACGATCGTCGCCATCGCCCTGCTCCTCGTAGCGGTTGCGATTGTCGTGGGGAGCGTCACGCTCGGCTCTCCTTCCGCGACGGGGATTGGAGGCGAGCTTCAGGTCCGGCTGGGCCTCATTTCCGAGGAGGGAGAGCGAGCGTTGAGCAATGGACAGCTCTTCCTGGCGGCCGGCGTGCTGGCCGCGGTGGGCCTGTCGCTTGCCTGGGGAATGTGGCGGCTGCAAAACTGGGCGCGGACGGCCGTTATACTGCTGCTGATACTCATCGGGCTGTATTACGGCTTGACGGTGGTGTTCGACGTGGCGGCCGAGATCTTTGGCGGGGAAAAGGTCGTGCCGCTGGGCAACATTCTGACGATCGCTTTCAGTGGATTGCTCAGGTTAGCGGCCACCGGCATCGTTCCAGGCGGGATCATCTATGCGCTGATCAGGCTCGGAGCGCGCTTTGAGGAAACTCCGGCTCAAAGGGTCTTTGTAGATCGAGCGATTCGGTACTTGCTGATCGCCACCGCTCTCAGTTCTATCTTTATCGTTTTTCTCATCATCCTGTTCACTTTGGCGCGGTCGTGGGAGGCGATCGAGGTCGTCGGCCTGAGGACGATGCTGTTAGGGACAGTCTGGCGTCCGGGGTCAATCATCGGCACGGAGGATGCTCAATTCGGCCTCGTGCCGATGATCGTCGGCTCGATCCTCAGCACCTTTGGGGCGGTCGTGCTGGGCGTGCCGATCTCTATCGGGACCGCCATACTGCTGGCCGAGATTGCGCCACAGATCGTGCGAGAGATCGTCAGGCCGGCGATCGAGCTTTTGGCCGGCATCCCGTCGGTTATTTACGGCCTGTTCGGTATGGTGGTGCTGGCACCCCTGATCCGCAAGATCGAGGTGCCGGGCAACAGCGGCTTTGGGCTGCTCAACGCATCCATCGTGCTGGCGGTGATGATTATACCGACTGTGACCAACATCGCCGAGGACGCCATCCGTGCCGTGCCCAAACGTTACAAGGAAGGTTCACTTGCCCTGGGCGCCACCCACTGGCAGACGATCTGGAACGTCATGTTGCCCGCGGCTCGCTCTGGCCTCATCGCGGCCGTCATCCTGGGCATCGGGCGGGCACTGGGAGAGACGATGGCGCTGATCATGGTCATCGGCAACTCGATCGCCATTCCTAAACCGTTGACCGACAATCCATTGACCCTGTTCCTCAGTTCAGCCCGCACCCTGACCGGGAACATTGCCGTGGAGATCAACTATGCCGCCGGCGCCCATCGGAGCGCCCTGTTCTTTACCGGTGTGCTGCTTTTCTCAATGATCTTGCTGATCAACAGCCTGGCGCGGTTCTTGATGAAAGAGAGGTTAGCGTCATGAGTGTAGGGATGGCATCGAGTGTTTCTGAAACGGGGCTAGAACGCAAGGCGGAGCGGCAGGCAACAGGCAACCTCGCCCGTCGTAAACTCACTCAACGGGTGGCCTTTGGACTGGCCTGGCTGTCCGCGTTCGTGGCCATTGCCGCCCTGGTATGGATCGTGGGATACGTGATGGTACAGGGTGTGCCGATGGTCAACTTGGAATTCCTGACCACCCGGCCGGCCGGCGGCGTCTCCGGCGAGGGGGGTATGTCCACTACCATCGTCACCACCTTTTACCTGGTGGTGCTGACCATTCTCATCGCCACGCCGCTGGGAGTGGGGGCAGCCGTTTACCTGGTCGAGTACGCCGGTGAGGTGCAGCGCGAGAGTCGCCTGTTGTATTACCTCGTCACGGCGGCCCGTACCGGGGTCGAGATCCTGGCCGGTGTGCCCTCCATCATCTTTGGCCTGTTCGGCTTTGCCCTCTTTGTGGTCACCCTAAAGTTTGGGTTCTCGCTGCTCTCGGCGGGCTTGAGCGGCGCCTGTTTGGTGCTGCCGGTCATCATCCGCACCTCCGAGGAGGCCCTGCTGGCCGTGCCGCGCTCTTACCGCGAAGGGAGTCTGGCCCTGGGCGCGACCAAGTGGCAGACGACGGTCGGCGTGGTTCTTCCCGCCGCCCTGCCGGGCATCGTCACCGGCGTCATTCTCAGTGTCGGGCGCATCATCGCCGAGACCGCCATCTTTTGGGTGACGCTGGGCGGCAGTTATCGCCTGCCCACCAGCATCAAGCACGCCGGGCGCTCGATGGCCTTGCACGTCTACATGCTGGCCTCGGAGACCCGCGCTTTCGACAAAGCGATGGCCACGGCGGCCATTCTCATCGTGACCATCGTCGTTCTCAATCTGCTGATCAACGTAACATCCCGTCGCCTGGCGGCCAAGCTCGAAGGAAGGGGATAGAACATGGAAGCAACACCATCTATGCCAACCAAGATCGAAGTGAAAAATTTCAGCGTGTTCTATGGAGATTTCCAGGCGCTGCGCGATATTGCCATTGACATCCCGCTCAATCGGATCACCTCCATCATTGGGCCATCTGGGTGTGGCAAGAGCACCTTTCTGCGCTCCTTCAATCGCATGAATGATCTGATCCCCCGCACACGCGCCGCGGGGCAGGTCCTGCTGGACGGTAACGATCTCTACGAGATAGACATAGTCGAACTGCGAAAACGGGTGGGCATGGTCTTTCAGAGACCGAACCCCTTCCCCAAGACGATTTTCGACAACGTGGCCTACGGTCCGTGCGCTCATGGACTGCGAGACCAGGCCAAGTTGGGCAGGATCGTGGAGCGCAGCCTGCGGCAGGCCGCTCTGTGGGACGAGGTCAAGGACGACCTGGACAAATCTGGCTTGGCCCTCTCCGGCGGGCAGCAGCAACGGCTCTGCATCGCCCGCGCCCTGGCCGTGGAGCCGGAGGTGATCCTGATGGACGAGCCGGCCTCGGCGCTGGACCCGGTCGCCACGCTGCGCATCGAGGAGCTGATTCAGCAGTTGAAAGAAGAGTATACCATCGTCATCGTCACGCACAACATGCAGCAGGCCGCGCGAGCGTCGGACTATACGATGTTTTTCAACATGGCGGAGGATCGGGCCGGATACCTGGTAGAGCACGGGCCGACGAAGCAGATTTTCACCAACCCACGGGAAAAGATCACCGAAGACTATATCACCGGCCGGTTCGGCTAGTTCTCGGTGCAACTGCTCGGAGGCCCCGTCTCGGGGGCGGCCCACGCAAGAGATAGCCATTCGTTCGCACGATTTTTGCACTCAACCCGCCCCGGGACGGGGGCTGAGAGCAATGGAAACCAGTTTTGCACTATGAACTTGGCTGGTTGTATGAAAGGAAGCAGAATTGTGAAGAAACCGAGAGTATTGTTTCTCTGCGTCGAGAACAGAGCCCGCAGCCAGATGGCCGAGGCGTTCCTGCGCAAGCATGCGGGCGATCAATTCGAGGTCCACAGCGCTGGACTGGAGCCGGGGCCGATCCACCCCCACGTCTACCAGGTGATGGAAGAGGTGGGATTGGACCTGGAGGGTCACTATCCCAAAGGAGTCGGCGAGTTACTGAACCAGATGTACTTTGGCATCCTCATCACTGTCTGCGCCAAGGCGGAGGAACGATGTCCGACCTTCCCGGGCCTGGGAGAGCGGCTCTTTTGGCCCCTCAAAGATCCGGTAGAGTTTGAAGGCACCGAAGAGGAGCAGTTGGAACAGTTCCGTGAGGTGCGCGATGAGATAGAAGAACGCATCTTGGCCTGGCTGGAGAGCAGAGAATGAGGTACAATGAGTAAGAAGCGAGTTTTGTTCCTCTGCACCGGCAACTCGGCCCGCAGCCAGATGGCCGAGGGACTGGTCAACCATTTCCTGGGCGACCGCTGGGTGGCTTTCTCGGCCGGCACCAAACCTGCGGGTTACGTCCACCCACTGGCCGTGCAGGCGATGGCGGAGCTGGGTATAGATATCTCTCCCCAGCGCTCCAAGTCGGTGGAACAGTTTCGCGAGGTCGAATTTGACGCTATCGTCACCGTGTGCGATAATGCGGCCAGGAACTGTCCCCTCTGGCTTGGGGCCGGCAGGGTGATCCACGTGGGGTTTCCCGATCCGGCCGCGGCCAGCGGCGGTGAGGAGGAACGACTGAGCCTCTTCCGGCGCGTGCGGGACGAAATTCAGACAAAGGTCATCAAAGACTTAAAGCTCCACAAACCCGAATAGGAAAGTAATTATGCCAAGAGAAACTTTTGAACAGGAACTCCAACGCCTCCAGGACGAGGTTTTGGTTCTGGGCAGCATGGTAGAAGAGGCCATAACAGATTCGGTCGCGGCTCTCAAGCAACGGGATGTAGAGGCATCCCGGCGTATCATCGCTCAGGATCGTCTCGTCAACGAGAAACGTTTCGCCGTCGAATCCGATGCGCTGATGCTGATCGCCACCCAGCAGCCAATGGCGGGCGATCTGCGCACCCTGGCCGCCGTGCTGGACATTGCCTCCGAGATGGAAAGGATCGGGGACTATGCCAAGGGCATCGCCAAGATCAACCTGATGATCGGCCAAGAGCCTTTCATCAAGCCGCTCGTTGACCTCCCCGCTATGGCCGCCAAGGCGCGCGACATGCTCCACCGGGCGCTGGATGCTTTCTCCCGGCGAGACGCAGACCTGGCTCGGGCCATTCCGGCCGAGGACGACCAGGTAGACGCCCTCTATAATCAGGTGTACCGCGAGTTGATCGCCCTCATCCTGGAGGAACCTCACAGAATCGGGCAGGCCAACTATTTGTTGTGGGCGGCCCATAACCTGGAGCGCGCCGCCGACCGGGTGACCAACATCTGCGAACGGGTGCTCTTTACCGTCACGGGGGAGATGGTGGAGCTGGACGTGAAGGAACCAGACGTGACAGGTATCACCTAGCCGATCGCCTTTGCCGCGTCAGCACTTGCAGTGTGAGGGAACGGCGAAACGGCTAGTTCACGCGGATCGTTCCAATCCGACGGTTTCCATCCCGGCGGCGCCGGGGTGTTAGAAGTGGGAGCAAGGAAACTTGCTCCCACTTTGTCAGTTCTGATTGGCCTGGTGGTAATGCAGTCGGGAACATCTCCGGGGCACACCTGAACCCGGCCTTACCTTTCTACCCTAGTACTGACCCAGGCCAAGCTCCAACCAGGTTTCCAAACGCTCTCCGGCTCGTGTTGGATGGCGACCGTTGTCTCTCACGCGGCGGAGTTTCTTCAACGCACTCAACTCGCTGGCATAGACCCGCTTCGCCCCGTCCCCCAGCGCCTTTTCGATGTCACGCACGTTGCGCACCAGGCGCTGCATCCCCTGAATCTCCACCGAGGCAGCCTGGTCGCTACCCCACATCGCGCGATCCAGCGTAACGTGCCGCTCGAGAAAAGCTGCTCCCAGCGCAATGGCAGCCCAACTGGGCGCCAGACCCACCTCGTGGCCCGAATAGCCAATAGGGACAGTCGGGAATTTCCTCTTCAACGTGTGAATCGCGCGCAAGTTCAGCTCTTCCACCCGGCAGGGGTAGGCGGAGGTCGAGTGGGCGATCAGCAGGTTATCTGTGCCGGCCCCTTCCACGGCGACCTCGATTTCTTCCATCGTGGACATGCCGGTGGAGAGGATCAATGGCTTGCCGGTCGCCTTCATCTTGTTCAGCAGCGCGTGATCGGTCAAGGAAGCCGAGGCCGCCTTGTACACCGGCGGGTCGAATTGCTCAATGAAATCCACCGACTCTTCATCCCAGCAGGACGCAAACCAGGCGATGCCCCCCTCTCTGCAGAACCGGTCAATCTCCGCGTACTGGTCGGCGTCGAGTTCGACCTGGTGGCGATACTCGATGTAGCTCATGCGGCCCCAGGGTGTGTCCCGCTCCACGTACCACTGGTCGTAGGGCACGCACAGCTCTGGGGTGCGCTTCTGGAACTTTACCGCGTCGCAGCCGGAGAAGACCGCACCCTCGATCATCTCCTTCGCCAGCTCGAGTGAACCGTTATGATTGATGCCGATCTCGGCGATCACGTACACCAGTTCGCCATCACCGATGTAGCGATCGCCCACCTGGACTCGTGCCCCGTTCCACACAATGCCCCCCCTTTCCCCGCGCAATACGCGATTCATTGCGGGCTATACTGCTCGGAGCTGGAGTATCTGCCTGCCAGCCAAGACAAAAAGTCAATTGCAATGATCGCCACCAGCAACAGCCACCAGTACGGCACTGTTCTCACCTGTTGCGCCCAGATTAGCAACAAAGCATATCCAAGAAATGGCAACACATTCCGTACCCACTTTTTCAGATTCATCCTTGCACCTCCTTGCGGCCCGGCGAGGCCGCACAGTCCTTTTTGGTAGCTATGATGAACTCGGCGAGATCTCTAAAAGCACCATAGCCCCCCCTGTTCTCACAGACGTAATCCACCACCTCCTTCGCGAAACGGGTCGCATCGGCCGGGCAAGCGGATAATCCAACGCGCTTCATCACCTCCACGTCGTTCGTGTCGTCACCGATGTAGGCAATCTGTTCGAGCTTTAGATTGCGCCGCTCCGAAATGTCGTCGAGCACGGACAATTTGTCCCTTGCTCCCAGGTAAAGCTCAGTGATGCCCAGTTTTTCGGCGCGCCTCTGCAATGACAACGATACCTCCCCCGTGACGATACCCACCTCCACGTTCGCCAACTTGCGCAGCCTTTCCGCCCCCATCCCATCGCGGACGGAGAAGCGCTTCATCTCTTCGCCGCGCTCGGAGTAGTAGACGCTGCCATCGGTCAATACGCCATCACAGTCAGTAAGCAGAAGGCGTATCTGCCGTCCTTTCTCCTGGAGCTCCCTACCGTTGTTCTTTCCTGGCGTTACCATGTGGTCCATCCTCCATCCACCACCAGATTGGCCCCCGTCATATAGCTGGAAGCGTCGCTGGACAGAAAGATCAGAGCGCCTTTGTAGTCAGTCGGCCTGGCCATCCGGCCCAGCGGGGTCTTGGCAGCATAGTTGGCGATAAAGCATTCGCCCTGCCCATTTTGGACGCCGCCCGGCGAGAGCGCATTCACGCGCACACCCGCTCCGCCCCAGTAGGCGGCCAGATACCTGGTGAAGGCAATCACCGCTCCCTTAGTCGTGGGATAGGCCGGTGACTTGTAGAACAGTTGCTGGCCGTCGGGTGTGCGGTAGAGGGATTGATCCGGCGCCACGACCCCATACGTCGAGGCAATGTTGATGATGCTGCCGCCGCCCTGTTTAGCCATCTGCCTCCCAGTAATCTGTGAGCAGAGAAAGACGCCGGTGACATTCACCTCGAGCGACCTTTGCCACATCGCCAGCGGATAGTTCTCGAACTTGGACTGCTCGGCCGCCAAGGCCGGCGTCTCGAACATATCGTTGATGGCCGCGTTGTTCACCAGCACGTCCACGCGCTCAAACTCCATGAGGACGACGTCGAGCATCGTTTTGATGGCTCGCGCATCTGTGACGTCTACGCCGGCCCCTATCGAATGTGTGGGCAACTCGTCGGCAAAGGCCCAACATCCGTCGCCGTCCAGGTCGCACACCACCACGCTGGCCCCGCTCTCGGCCAGCGCCTGGCAATGGTGCCGCCCCAGCAGGCCCAATGCCCCTGTGACGACAGCTACTTTGCCTCCAAGCGAGAAGATGTCCATCTCACCTCCTGACTGCCGCTCCGGCCCTGGGTTTGACATCAAAGTCTGCCGTGGGACGGGAGATCGGCTGCACCGGCTCGCCCCTAAGCGACTGCACCACCGTACCTCCCTCGACCGCCCGCTTGAGAATGGGAAGCACGTCCCGATAGGCATCGAGGATGTAGGCGATATCCTCGTCAGTGTGCGAAAAGTTCACGTTGTGAAACCCCGACCAGAGCACGCCTCGCTTGATCATTTCCTGCTGGACGAGCGACTTTAGAAGAAGCGGATCGCCGGCCGAGACGTCAAACGTCACGAGTGTGCGGGCAGGATGCCCCTTACACCTCGTGTGGCCGTCTATGCCCAGTTCCGCCGCGATTCGGTTGGTACCATCCCTGAGCTTTTGCCCCTGCCGGACCAGATACGCCGGCACGTCTCTCTCTCGAATCTCGTTGATCGTGGCGGCGGCGGCCGCCAGGGAGAGCATCTCTCCACCGAAAGTGGTCGTGAACCACACGTCGTGATTGACCAGGTCCAGTATCTCCCTACGCCCAGTGATGACGGAGATGGGCATTCCATTCGCGATGGCCTTGGAGTAGCAGGCCAGGTGGGGCACGACGCCAAAGTACTCCTGCGCGCCGCCCACGGCCAGCCGGAACCCGGTCCACATCTCGTCAAAAACCAATAGCGTGCCGTTTTCCTCGCAGAACTGCTTCAGGTTCTCCAGAAAGCCGCCCTCGGGGAAATCAAAGACCATTGGCTCCAGGATGACGCAAGCCGTGTCGCCGTCCATCGAGCGGGTGACAGAGTCCAGGTCGTTGTAGGTGAACGTGTTGACCAGGTCCTTCACCGCCTGAGGGATGCCCTCGTTGCGAACCGTGACGCCCGCGTACCAATCGTGCCAGCCGTGGTATCCGCAGCAGAGCACGTGATCGCGGCCCGTATAGGCACGTGCCAGGCGCACGGCCGCGCTCGTCACCCCTGCGCCGGTCTTGCCGAAGCGCACTGACTCGGCATTGGGAATGACCTCGCGAACGAGCTCGGCGACCTCCACCTCCAGCGGATGAACGAGCGAAAGCGTGATGCCGTCCTCAAGCTGCCGCTTGATCGCCTCGTCTACACGCTCGTAGCAGTAGCCCAGCGAGATCGGGCCGACGCCGCTGTTGAGGTCAATGTACTCGTTCCCGTCCACGTCCCAGACGTGGGAACCCTTACCCCTCTGCAGGTACTTGGGCGCCACGCCGTTGACGTACTGCGTTGGCCCTTTGGCGATGACCTGTGAATAAGCCGGGATCAGCCCTGTGGCACGGGCGTACAGCTCATCTGATTTGGCAATGCCTGGATAGTCAGTGTTGAAACACACAGAGTTTGGCATTATGGCCTCCTATTTGTACTCTTCTTGCGGGCAGCGTCCTCCCGCGTAACTCTGGAAATTCCTTCGGCTATTTGCAGCCCAGTGAACCCCTCGTGCTCCAGGACATCGTCCAGCAAGGCGGGCCTGAACCAGCGATCCGGCAGGGCTATGGGCAGCACGTTGGCCGCCATCCGGTGGTGCAATAGGAGCTCGCTCACGATGGAGGTAAGCCCGCCGGTGAGAAAATGGTCCTCCAGCGTGACGACGAGGCGGGTTTCCCGCGCCGCGCAAAGGACCGCCCTTTCGTCAATCGGCTTGACCGTGCGCAGGTTTATCAAGCGCACGGATATCCCCTCCGCCTCCAAGAGACTCCTGGCCTCGTAGGCCTGTCTGAACAGCATCCCGTACACCAGAATCGAGACATCCGTGCCGTCAGAGATGACTTCGGCCTTACCGATCTCAAAGCTGGGATCGTGCTCAATCACGGCCGGCAGCGGATTGTGGCGGATATAGAAGGGGTTTGGACTCTCGAGCACCTTACGCAGGCCGATGACTAAATCCTGCTCGTCGGCCGGGCAAAAGACGTGCACGTTGGGAATACCGCGCATCAACGACACGTCCTCGAGTGCCTGGTGGGTGGGGCCGTTGGCTGTGGAGAGGAAACCGGGCACACCGCCAACCAGTTTCACCGGCAGACAGGGAATGCCTACGTCCGTGCGAATGAACTCGAACGCCCGCATGGTCAGAAAGGCGGCCAGGGCGTGCACCACCGGAATCCGTCCGCGCAGGGCCAACCCGGCGGCTGCGCCAACCATCGCCTGCTCGGTGATGCCGGTATCAATGAAGCGCTCGCCGAGCGCCGAGGGCAGGTTGCGGATGGCGGCACGGTTCTCCGCCGTCATCACAACGTACCGCTCGTCGGCGAGGACGGTCTCTGTCAAGGCATCTTCGTAGTTCATCCCTCGTGCAACTCCTTCAACAACTGTGCTGCCTCCTCGCGAGAAAAGTCGCAGAACCAGCGGTCGGCACGGCTCTCGATGCTCGGCAAGCCGCGGCCCCGCACCGTCTCGGCGATCACCACGCTGGGCCTGCCTGAGGTGAAAGGGATTTTGGAAAACGCGTCGTCCAGATCCAGAAAGCTATGCCCATTCACACACTTGACTTGCCAGCCGAATGCCATGAACTTCCACCCAAGCGGCTCCAGGGGCATCAGTTCTTCGGTGCAGGCATTGGCTTGGAACCGGTTCCGATCCACGACGACGACCAGATTATCCAGCCGGTAGGAGCTGGCGACGAGGCAGGCCTCCCAGTTAGAGCCTTCGTTCAGCTCGCCGTCCCCGGTGATGACCACGACCTTGTTGGTCTGCCCGCGCAATCTGCAATCCATCGCAACCCCTACTGCCACCGGAAGCCCGTGGCCAAGCGAACCGGCGAGGAACTCGACGCCGGGGACGCTCCGGTTCGGGTGCCAGTAGATGGAATCACAGGGCTTGAGGTGGTTCGTCAGCCGGTCGCGCTCCAGCAGCCCAAGCTCTACGAGCGTCCCATAGAGCGCAGGCACGGCGTGCCCCTTGGAGAGGAAAAAGTAGTCGCGGTTGGGATCGCTCAGGTTCTCCTCGTCTATGTTGAGGAATCGCGCATAGAGGTAGACGATCAGATCAACGCACGAGAGAGTCGAGCCAATGAAGCAGCCGCCGTCGGTAGACATGCGGATGACGTGCTCTCGCACCCTGAGCGCTATTTCCCGCAATTGAGCGATCTTTTCTTTTACCATAAACCCCCTGTATGCAGAACAGCCACCCCACGCCATCGCTGCTACGGCGCATAACGCTGAACGTTAGGAACTCGTTCCTTGGCAAAGAAAAGGAACTGCTCCACGTAGGCGCCAATCCCATGGTAAGACATCACATCCTTGATCATCGCGATTTCTTGCGCCAAACCCGCTTGCAAGCCAGATTTTTCCATTTTGTACGTATTTCTGGCAGAGGATGACATCCAATAGACGAGCTTGTGATGGTCCATCATGTACTTGTTGATGGCTATCTCTAGTTGGTATTTCTCCGGATTGGCGTATAGTATCTCTATCAGATCTTTTGTTCTCAGGACTCGCTCACCGGAGAACAGAATGTCACCACGACTGAGCCAGCAATGGGGGGCACCGAGGCGGCGCAGAACGACCATGTCAATGCCGGGATCGCTTACAATTCTCGCTATGGCTGCACTGATGTCCCTTGCTTCCAGAGATCGCAGGTCAGCATCTAGGAGAAAGACGTAACCACCCTTGACAAGCCTCACACCCTCTTTGATGGTTTCAGCTTTGCCCCGGTTTCTGGGTAGCTCGACCACTGTCACTTGGGGGAAGCATCTTCTTGCGAGCACGGAACCGTTGTCTTCTGATCCATCGTCAACGCAGATGATCTGAGAAAGGCCCTTCACCTGGGTAACAACTTCGAGGACGTCAAGTATTCTCTCTCCTTCGTTGTAGAACGGAATGATGCAGGAGCAATTTGGTTGGGTATGAGGAGAACGCATTGAACCCATGGTCAAACCTTTTTAAGAGGTATTGGCCGTTAGTGCAGGCTCCATCCGTGTCTGCGCTGGCATGATCGTTTTCAGTTCGCCCAGGTGGTGCCGGTACCAGTTGACGCCCGCGTACCTGGCGTTCAGCGCTGCGATGTCGGGCCTTCGTTCTAGCAACGCCAGGATGTCTTCCAATCCAAACAGCGGATTCTGCGGATACAGCGCCTCGTAGACAGCCTTGATGAATTCGTAATCTTCCTCATAGTCAATCGTCCAGCGATGCGTCATGGAATAGTCCAGCCCCGTTTCCCAGATCACGTTGTGGATGCTAAAGCGTTCGGGGCGCTCCCACAGGAACGGCGTGGTGTGCACGCGCTCGAAATCACGTTTGGCCTCTATCCAGGCCCTCTCCAGTGCACCCATATACATCACCTCCACGTCATTGCCGTCCGGATAGGATGGTGGGTGGAGATTGCTCACGTAATCGTAAGCGTCGGGATTCTTAAGGTACACCCCAAGCACCTTGTTTACGATTCTGCGATCAATCAGGGGGACGTCGGAAGGGATTTTCACCACGGCGTCCGCGTTGAACAACCTGGCAACCTGATAGTGGCGGTCGAGCAGGTCAGTCGGGTGACCACGGAAACAGAAAAAGCCTTCCCGTCGGCAAATTGCATCAATGGGGTCGTCTTCAGCCTCCGTCGTCGTGGCGACCGCGACCGTACCGGCCAACTTGGCGGCCTGCACGCGCTCCACCATACGAACCAGAAGTGGCCTACCCATCAGCGGTAACAACACCTTGTTCGGCAGGCGGGAGGAACCTGTCCTCGCCTGAATGACTGTGACAACTCTAAGTAATGCCTGCATGAAAGCATGCTCCTTCCAGAAGAGCGCGGCATACTCCGGCGATCTTTTTGGCGGAGGCGCCCCCGTTCTGTACCGGAGTGAGCTTTTTGAGCCTCTCCACGTCGAAATAGGAATGCACTTCCTTTCCCAACACCAGCCCTATGTACACGACGGAGGAATACTGGGTAATCAGCGCGTCACAATTGGCGATCATGTGACCCGTGTTCCCGTCAGCAAAGACCAGTGCGTGAGGGGCAAGGGCCTCGATTTCCCGCGTCGCCCGCTTGATCTTTTCGTTGGGGTGCAGCTTGAAGATAATGGGCCGCCCGTCGGCGATCTCCAGACACCGCCGGATGAATTTCTTGCGACCATCGAACCGCTTCGTCTCGCGCACGTCCGAGGTCGCCACGAGCACATAGTTCTTGTGAGGAAAATCGTTGTCCAAGAGCTGGGCCAGGTCGTCAAAGTTAGGAATGCCTGTGACGACGATCTTTTCAGGTTTCACGCCCTTCTCGACGAAAAAGTCCCTATAGCCCTCGGAGGCGACGCAGAAGACTTGATACGCATCGGAAAGCCCGTTGGCACTGGTGTTACCGGCCAACCAGCGCGGCAGCCCTAACCACTTGACCAGGTGAAACATCAGGTTCTCTGGATCAGTCATCCCCTCTTGGATCAGGACGATCTTTTTGTTGCTGATGTTTTTCTGGATGAGCAGATCGCTACCGGTGACCACCAGGTCATAGTTCTGTCGTTGGCCGGTGTAATCTACCTGGAGGTCGTTTTCTCTCAAATAGGCCTCGGTCTGCGCTCGAAATCGCCCGCCGATGACGGTGAAATCCAGCCAGCCGGCCTGGGCCATCAACCTCAGCAAGCCATCACAGTAGTAGGGCGTGAAGTAACAATCATAATCATCCTCGAGATGCTTTGCCACCGCGTGCCCCATTGAGGTCTGGTTCACCGAACCACCGATGAAGAGGACCTTTTTAGCCATAAATAACTGCCTTCCGTTCACAATGCCCGTTTATAGCCCCGGTGCCTCTTGTACCATTTCACACCGATGGCCCTCATATCGGCCAGGCTCTTGAGGTTCCCCTCCTCGACCTGGACAACGTCTATGTGCTCGAAATTGAACGCCCTGAGCGTCTTTGCCAGTTCGGTGTAGAGGACTGCGTTGCCGCCCAAGCCCTGGTGGGCAGGCAGAATCCCCACCCCGTTGATGTTGGCCCATTGGGTGCGTTTCCGCTCTCGCAAGACGGCGTACCAGCCAAAGGGCCAAAGACGCCCCTTGATCTTTTGCAGTGCAGCCGAAACGTCGTGATAGGCGAGGATGAAGCCGACAATCTTTTCATCCTTGATGACGAGCTTGGCCAGCCGGGGGTCAACGACGCCGATCAACGTATCAAAGATCAATGCGACCTCCTTGTCCGTTGGTGGATAGTACGTATGGGTCTGACTGAAGGCTTCTCGATGAGCCTTGAGGACACGCGGTACCCACTGGCGCATCTCTCGCTTCGATCTGAAGGTCTTGATCCGGAAACCACTGCGCGCCTTCACCCTCTCTGCGATTCTGTAGAACCGCTCTGGCAATTGATGATCGCCGCTAAGGTACCCGGAGAAGTAGTCCGTGTCCTTTTCAAAGCCCGAGTCTTTGATGAAAGCATCATAGTACGAAAAGTTGTAGGGAACGCCCATAGCGGGCCGGTGTTCGAAACCCTCCACCAACACACCGCCCGTGTCTGAGCCGATTAGTCCCTTGGGGCCAATGATTGCGTTCAGACCCTGGGCACGCGCCCAACCAAAGGCCGCCTCGAAGAGCGCACGAGCGACCTGAATATCTTCCACGACCTCGAAATAGCCGAAGAAGGCGAAATTGGTCTGGCGATACGTGTTGTAGTTGCGATTGTGCATCACTGCAATGCGACCCAATGTCTGACCTTCGCTCTCGGCGATAAAAAAGCCCGCTGTTGAGTGGCGGTAAAATGGATGCCTGCGGCGGTGCAGAGCTTGCTCGACGCTCGACACCAGAGGGGGCACCCACTGAGGGCAATCCCTGTACAGCCGAAATGGAAAATCAACGTACTGCTGCACATCTCTTTTTCGCTCAGTGTCAACTCTACGAACCCGCATTGACTCTCCCCTCAGCGGCCAAACAGGCACAGCTTCCTGGGTGGCGCCACAAGCGTACGTCTGATGCGCAAAGTTCCTTTAGATTGGGCAGACCATTTGACCAGCGTGATCTCTCCATTCTCGATCTCCAGGCCGGTGATGTAGCCGGGATACACGCAACTGCCGGCGTTAAAGTACGGGGTTCCATACGCAGCGCACGCTGGTCGGTGGGTATGGCCGCAGATGGTGATCTGCCAATGGCTCCGCAGCCATCCTATGATTCGCCGCTCGATCGTTTCCTGCGACCATTCAAGGCCCCTCTGCCCGATCCTTGCTTCCCAGGCCCGCAACCGCTTGACGAGTCTGTCTTTGCAGGTCGCTTCTCTCTGGATATCCTCCCATTGGCCTGTGGCAGTTCCAAAGCCGAGGTACTTTAGCGGCCTCCAGACATAGCGCACCACGAACCGGCTTACGGCGCAGAACCGATCGCTACTGGGATCGGCCTGGTGTCCGTGTGCCACGAAGAGCCGTTGCCCTGTTCTGGAATGCCGCAAAACCAATCCCTCGTGAGCGACTATGCCGTCTTTCTCTACCACATCGCGCCGGCCGTTTTGGATATCGTGGTTGCCCAGGATAAGGTGCAGCCGGCCCTGCCGGCCAAACTCGTGGAATAAGTCAAAGACACGCCCGTGGGCCCGCCGAACGTCACTGAACCGCCTGTTATGCCAGAGCTCGTCGCCGTCTCCGACCTCGATATAGATGAATCCCTCACGGTAATAGTGGGTCAATGCGTGCAGGAACATGTCTTTATTCCTGGCAAAAGCGTCAATCCGGCTGTTGTCTCCCCGATGGCAGTCGCTAAAGAAAACGACCCGGGAAGAATCATCAAATGGGACCTCTCTGGCTGTCTCAAGGACCTCGGTCAACCGTCTGTGCGCAAAAGCGTGCGAATCGTACTGGACAGTGTTAGGATACTGTAGCGGTGATGTCGCTAAGTTGATCCCCTTAACTATCGTCATCATCTATCCGGGTTGTTCCCTGATTTGATTCCCCAATGCGGCCCGGTCTATCCAACTTGTGAGGTCCAAAAGACTTTGGATATTTCGTCAATCGCCAATGCACCAAGAGTAATACCAATTTCAAAGACCGTGAATTTTGGTGCCCCATAGGGGCCTTGCGAAGCACGGTGTTTGATCAGACAGTCGGTGCAAGTATAAAGCCCAAGTATTAAGTCGAGATTATTCGCGTCTTAACGTCCGGTTAACGTTAGTAAAGCACAGAGATGATCGTCGCCGGTACTTCCGCTATGACTGTAGGAGGCCCTGCCCGGCGACGGCATGACCAGACGTTAACCAGGCTTTAACAGGGCGTTAATCGGCACGTGCTATTATGTTGGGACGGCAGTTTTGGCCTGTCTTTCGCACCTTAGCAAATGTCCGTAGCAAGGCACGGAACAAAGTCGAGTGCCGTCGGTTGATGCCACTCCGCTACGCGCGGATACACGGTATCCGTCCGTGGCTTACAAACACCGGCCACGACAAGAAGAAATCAAGTGCGAAATGTAACAAGCTCAGTATAGTACCGTGGCCATACGGCTTTATGAAGAGAGAGCGGCAGATTCTATGCCAACTTGGGCTTCAGGGGTGTTTACAGAATGGAAAAGGAGAACAGTCATGACCAAATCGAACAGACGTGGACGGAGGATGATGGCCGTAGTTGGCCTGATCCTGCTGACCATCTTCCTCGCTGCCCCCACAGCGCGGGCCTTTGAGGGCCGGGGCGGAGGCGCAGTCGTAATCGAGGCTGGCGAGGTGATTGACGACGACCTCTACGTAGGCGCCGGCGAGTTCACCCTGGACGGCACCGTCAAGGGCGATCTCGTGGTCGCCGGCGGCGCCATTGAGATCAACGGCACCGTCGAAGGAGACCTCATCGCCATGGGCCAGAGCATCGTCGTCAACGGCGTGGTGGAGGACGACGTCCGCATCGCCGGCTACGGGTTGCTCGTCGGCGGTGAGGTGACGGATGACCTCATCGCCATTGGATTCAGCCTGGAGAACGAGAACGGGGCCAGTACCGGTGGCGACCTGCTCTTTGCCGGGTATCAGGCGTTGCTGGCCGGCGATGTGGCGGGAGATGCTGACCTCGCTGGAGGCGCGGTAAAGATCGCGGGTAGCATAGGCGGAGACGCGAGCGTGGACGTGGGCGGGGCAGAGCCAGGGGCGGGAATGCCCCCGGGATTCCCCTTCGCCCCCGGTCTACTTACTGTGCCCCCAATCCCCTCCAGTCTGACGGTGGACGAGGGGGCCAGCATCGGCGGCAACTTGGACTACACCGCCAACGCTGAGGCCGCTATCCCGCCCGGTGTGGTCGCCGGGGAGACCGCTTTCACCCGATACGTCCCCGCAGCCGAGGCAGGGGCAGAAGCGGCAGCACTTTCGCCAGCCGCTCGTGCGGGCATGTGGTTCGTGGGCCAGTTGCGCCGCCTGATCACGCTGCTGCTGGTCGGAGCAGCCATGATGTGGCTGGCGCCCGACTGGACGCGCAGGGTCGCTGGCATCGTGCAGGCCAAGCCATTGCCGAGCCTGGGGTGGGGCGTGGTCGCTATCGCCGCGTTTGGGCTGGCGATGCTGGCGCTCACCGTCGCCACCGTGTTGCTGGCCGTCGTATTTGGCCTCTTGACTCTGGGGGAACTGGCGGGGCGGTTCGTCGCGCTGGGCGGGCTTGCGCTGGGCGCGACCGGCTTTGGGTTTGGCCTGGTCTGGGCCTACCTCACCAGGATCGTCATCAGCCTGTTGCTGGGGCAACTGATCTTTGGGCTTTTCAAGTCCCCAGCAGCCGCACACCGCTGGTGGCCCATGCTACTGGGCGTGTTGATCTTTGTCTCCATCACAGCCATCCCCGTACTGGGGTGGCTGGCGACGCTGGCCACCGTGCTGCTGGGGCTGGGCGCACTCTGGCTCTGGGGCCGCGACTGGCTGAGAGGCCGCAAGGCGGCGCCGGTGGCGGTGGAAGTGGAGGCCGCATAGATTCCACCCCTGCACTAGCCAGCCTCACGACAGAGCGTGGTCTGGTTGACTGGGAGAATCAACGCAAAGAACGCTGGCTTTCCGTTCAGTAATTCCCGTTTTGAAGCCGCACCGCCGTAAAACAGACGATGCTGGCTAGTTTTTTCCCAGCACCGAAGCTAGAATTGCCAAAACGGGAATTGCCGCTTTCCGTTGAGAGTAGTAGTGATTGTTCGTGAATTCGGTCAATGGAGGTTACTATGCTCGAAAAAATCAGAGGTATCCTGGAAGTCATTGAATACCTGGACCCCACGGGCCAGGAAATCGTCCGCCGCATCCCCGAAGAGGGATCGGGCGAGATCGTGTTGGGCTCGCAGTGCATCGTGCGCGAGAACCAGGTCGCCGTCTTTTTCCGCGACGGAAGGGCGCTGGACATGTTGGGACCGGGTCGCCACACGCTCACCACGCTCAACATCCCACTGCTGATCAACTACCTCAAGATTCCCTTTGGGAGCAAGAGCCCCTTTCGCGCCGAGGTCGTCTTTGTCAACGTCAAGGATTACGTGGACCTGGCCTGGGAATCGCCCAAGCCGCTCGCGTTCCGCGACGCCGACCTGGGCGTGGTGCGACTGGGGACCCAGGGAAAGTTCGCCTTCCAGGTATCGCGGCCCCAAATGTTCGTCAACCAGATCGTGGGCACGCAGGGTCTGTATTCCACCGACAGCATCGTCGGCTACCTGCAGAGCATGCTGATCAGTCGCTTTGCCGACCTGCTGGGCGAATTTCAGGCCAACCTATTGGACCTGCCCGCAAAGTACGACGAGCTGGGCTCGGGGCTGCGGGCCAGGGCGTCCGACGACTTTGAAGCGCTGGGCCTGCTGCTCAAGGCGGTCTATGTCACCGCTATCAGTGTCCCCGAGGAAGTGGGAAAGGCGCTCGACGAGCGCGCTCAGATGGGGGCTATCGGCAATATGCAGTCCTACATGCAGTTCAAGGCAGCGCGGGCGCTGGGCGACGCAGCGCTGGCCGGCGCTGGCGAGGGCGGTTCTATGGCGGGCCTGGGCGTGAGCCTGGGCGCTGGACTGGGTCTGGGCACGGCAATGGCCAGCGCCATCGGGCAAGCAGTTCAGGGGCCAGCGGGGGGAAGCGGTGCGCCTGCCGGGAGCAATCTGGCGGACGGATTCGCCGGGCTGAAGCAACTCGTGGCTCAACAACTCACTCTCTCCGCCGGGGAGAGGGAGGCGGCCACGGCCGCGTTGGACGCGCTGCTGACGCAGTTGGCCTCCTCCACCTCCACGATGGAGGACGTCAAGGCCGCCCGCGATGCTTTGATCGGCCCCTTCCCGTGGCTGGGAGAGCCGGTGCAAACCCTGCTCAACACTCCACTTGCGCTCCAGTTGATGGGACAGATCGCTGCCCGTTCGATGTAGTTTATGCCTGTGACACCACGCCTCAACCAGACTCTGTTCGTGATCTACCTGTTGGCGACGGTCGGCGTGTTCATCGCCGCGCTGGTCTCGCCGCCTGTGCGCGCTATCGCCTATGCTCCCCTGCGCGATCTGATTCTGCCGCCGCCGGAGCCTGTCGTCGTCCACGTGCTCTACTCCACCGAGAAAGCGGCGTGGATCAACGAGGCTGCCGCCAGATTCGCAGCCGCCCGCCCTGCCATTGAGGGCCGCCCCATCCAACTGGAGATGAAAAAGATGGGCTCCCGCGAGATGTATCTCTCGGTGCTGGACGGCACGGAACAGCCGGACCTGATGAGCACGGCCAGTATGCTCCAGATCAACCTGCTGCAGGACCTTTCGACCAGCAAATTCGGCGCGCCGGTGGTGAACCCCGCCGACAGTGAGGCCTGCCGCCCGGTGCTGCGGACGCCGCTGGTGCTGGTCGCCTGGAAGGAGCGCGCCGCTGCATTGTGGGGCAATGACCCCGGCAGCGAGTTGTGGCAGCAGTTGCACGACGCGCTGACCCAGCCGAACGGCTGGGAGGCCTACGGTCACCCGGAGTGGGGCTACGTCAAATTCAGCCACACCAACCCCCTCAAGTCCAACAGCGGCTTTCAGACCATCCTGTTGCTGACCTACGATTACTTTGGCAAGACCGACGGCCTGACCAGCGCCGACATTCTCTCCGACGCCGACTATCAGCGTTGGTTCATCGAGTTCGAGGGGACCATCTCCAGCTTTGGCGACAGCACCGGCACCTATATGGAGGAGATCGTCGCCTACGGGCCGAGCCTTCACGATATGGTCGCCGTGTACGAAGCGACGGCGATTGAGCACGCCGAGAGCGCCGTGGGGCGCTACGGGGAATTGCAGATCTATTATCCGCCGGCCACGCACATGAGCGATCATCCATTTTGCGTGCTGCAAGCCGACTGGGTCACGCCGGAGGAGGCCCAGGCCGCCCGGATGTTTGTGGATTTCCTCACCGGCAGGGAGATGCAGGAATTAGCGCTGCTCCAGCACGGCTTCCGCCCCGTGGACGACGGCATCCCGCTGGATCAGCCCGGCAGTCCACTCCAGCGCTACGCGGCCAACGGCATAAGGATAGACCTGCCGCCGGAGGTCGAGGTCCCGCCGGGGAATGTGTTGAACACACTGCTGGACTTTTGGGCGCGGAACGCGCAGCGGTAGTCAAAGAGGGCTAGTCCAGAAAAGAGGAGGCGGAAATGAATCGAGATTTCTGTAGACGGTTTGTGGTTTTGGTCGCTTTGAGTATACTGGTAGCGGGATGCGGCCAGCTACCCTTGCTGGGCGGCAAGGCCGTGACGGTCAGCATCTACTACGGCTCCGAGAAACAAGCATGGCTGGAGCCGCTGGTGGAAGAGTACAATGCCCAGAAAAACAAGACCGCGGAGGGTTCCACCATCGTCGTCGAGGCGACGCCGATGGGCTCCATCGAGTCGGCCAACGCGATTATCGCGGGGGAGATTCAGCCTACGGTGTGGAGTCCGGCCTCGTCGGTCTACGTCCCCGTCGCCAACGCCGGGTGGCGGGGCAGCGAGCACGCCGAGGATCTGGTGGTAGGCAAGCCGGAGGACCTGGTCCTCAGCCCGGTGGTGATCGCCATGTGGCGGCCGATGGCCGAGGCGCTGGGTTGGCCCGACGAGCCATTGGGTTGGGCCGACATCGCAGAGATGGCGACCTCCGAGGAAGGCTGGGCGGCCTACGGCTACCCGGAGTGGGGGTCGTTCAAGCTGGGGCACACCCACCCCAACCACTCCAACAGCGGCATCGTCTCGATCATCGCCGAGACCTACGCCGGCGCGGGCAAGCAGCGCGACCTGACGCTAGAGGACCTTCAAGATGCCGGCGTGAAGGCTTTCGTGGCCGACGTGGAAAGCAGCATCATCCACTATGGCAGAAGCACTGGCTTTTTTGCCACGAAAATGTTCGAGCGTGGCCCATCCTACTTGAGCGCGGCCGTGCTCTATGAAAACCTGATCGTCGCGCAGGAAAGCGAGCGGCTGGCCGGGCGGAGCTCGCAACTGCCGGTCGTGGCGATCTATCCCAAGGAAGGGACCTTTTGGAGCAACCATCCCTACGCTATCTTGAACGCGCCCTGGGTCACCGCCGAGCAAAAGGTCGCCGCCGAGGATTTCCTGGCCTTCTTGCTGGATAGACCCCAGCAACTGGCGGCCCTGGAGTACGGCTTCCGCCCGGCCGATCCATCCATCCCGCTCTCCGCGCCGCTGGACGCGGCCCACGGCGTTGACGCCAACCAGCCGCAGACGGTGCTGGAGGTGCCTTCCGCCCAGGTGATCGCCGGCATCGAGGTGCTGTGGCGGGAAGTGAAGAAACCCGTGGATCTGGTGGTGGCGATGGATGTCTCCGGCAGCATGGGGGGTAAAAAGATCGCCTCGGCCCGTAGCAGCCTCATCGAGTTCATCAATCTGCTGGACGACCGTGACCGGTTGCAGATCATCCTGTTCAGCGACGAACTGATCGCCCTGACGGACCTATCGCCATTGGGGGAGAAGCGTGAAGACGTGCTCCGTCGCGTATCCGGCATCGTCGAGGGAGGCGACACCCGGCTGTACGACGCGGTGCAGATGGCATACGACGAACTGCGGGCCAGCGGCGACCCCCAGCACATCCGCGCCGTGGTGGTGCTTTCCGATGGCAAAGACACCGCTTCGACGATGAGCCTGAGTGGACTGATGACGGAAATCGGCAATCTCAGCGAGGGCGGCAGCGCCACCAAGGTCTTTACCATCGCCTTTGGCAGCGGCGCTGACTTCAATGTCCTGCAACAGATCGCCGAACCCACGGGCGGCAAGCAATACGAGGGCGACCCAGATACGATTCACCAAGTGTACGCCGAGATCGCGACGTTCTTCTAACGCGTGAAACGTGAAGCGTGATGAACGCTTCACGTTTGGCGTTCTACGGAGCAAAGGTATGCGTTCACGTTCACCATTCCTGACGGGCTTGATTCACCCCCTCAATCTGCTGATGCTGGGGCTATCGGCGGTGGCCGGGCTGGTCGCCGCGTGGTGGCTCTTCCCGGTGGGGGTGCTGTTCTGGCTGATCATGGTCATCGCTGTGGCCCGGCATCCCTCGCTGCGGATCAGCCATCAGATGGAACGTCGCGCCCCGCTGGCCCAACGGTTTCAGCGCTACTTTGACCGCGTCGAACGCTCGCAGGTGGGCGTGTTCAATAGCCTGGCCTCCGCCCCGGCCCGCACGCGCCGGGCCCTCCAGCCGATCCAGGCGGAGATAGACAGGCTGACCAACCAGGTCCATTCGCTCTGTCAGCGTATGACGGTGCTGGAGAACTATCGTCTCGTCTCGCAATCCCAGGCCGACCTGGAGGCCGATCTGCAGCACATTGACGAGATGCTCGACAGCATCGGCGATCCGCTCGTCCAGCGGGAGTATGAGGAATCCCGCCGGTCGCTTCGGGAGCGGTTATCCAAGCTCAAGATCGTTGCGACGCACCTGGATCGCGTCGAGGCCCAGCTTATGAGCCTCTCGAACGAGATGGAGGGCATCGTGACCGAGGTGGTCCGCCTGCAAGCAATAGGCCCCCAGGATGGTGCCCGCCACGTGCCTGCCCTGGTGAAGAGGCTGCGCGAACAATCGGCCCAGCTCAAGGAGTTTGAGCGGGAGGCGATAGAGGTTTAGAATCATGTAGGGGGCTCGAACAAGGCGAGAAATCGTATGGAAGGAGTAACAGCACGAGAAAAGCATGAGCACACAGCAAAAATCCTTTGAAGCCTATTCCTACCGGACAAGCTCTCGTTTCGGGAGCCGCGTCCAGGTATCAATAGATGACGGAGTGGTCACAGTCACAGGCCCACGAGTGGGGAGATTCACCTACCGGCTTTGGATAGTCGCCCAAATCATCCTCTTTTGGCTGATCGTCCCGGCGCTGCTGGCGGCGGCCGTGCTGTGGGATTGGCGCTATCTCGCTCTGGCGCTGGCGCTGGCGGTCATCCATTGGGCCGTTGGGACCTTTGGCGCCGTATCCTTCTGGGAGCTGGCGAACGTGAACGCCTTCTCGGAGGGCAGCAGGGGCGCGACCGTCGAGTTCCCGTTGAGCGCGGTCAAGCGGGTCAAGATCGGTCGGGGGTGGGCGAGGAACGGTCTGTGGCTGGTCATTCCACTCTACATACCCGGGCTCAACCAGATGGCCGAGGGATATTGCGTCTCCTTCGAAGCACCGGACGGAGAAACTGGGAGAGATGGAGTGTATGCGTTGCACATGCAGACGAAAGAGATCGCGCGATCACTGGAAGAAAGCTTGTTGTCGCGCCGGCGACCCAATCCTGATGGGAGAGTACGATGACATTACGAGAACGTCTGTCAGGTCTATTCCGCTGGCAGCCAACCAAAGAGACACTCGTTCCAACGGTGGCGGGAATGGTGGTGTTGGCCCTCTCCTGGGCCATGATACCCACCCGAGAGATTCCCTGGCTATCCATCGCCATCAGGGACGAGTTGATGATACTCCTGGTGGGGATCGCCTTCCCGCTGTGGTACATCCTTCGCGCGGGAGGCGACTTTGTCGCTTTCGGTCTGACCCTGCGGCGCTGGTACCTCTACCTGCCCATCAACCTGATCCTGGGCGCGCTGCTGTTCCTGATGTTCCTGAACGAGGTTCCGCTGCCCGCCGATTTCCGCCTTGGCGCTTTGACCCTGTGGGAGATTGCGTTTATCATGCTGGCGGGCGTGTTCGAGGTGGTCTTTTTCTACAGCTTCCTGCGTACATTGTTCGAGCGCGCCTTTGGGGCTGTGCCCGCCATCCTGCTAGCGGCGGCGTTCTATGCCTTTCATCACATCGGCTTCCAGCCGGAATACGCCAAGCTGTTTCCCGTCGGCTTGATCTATGCCATCACCTTCCGATTGGGCAACAGCGCTCTGCTGATCTATCCCTTCTTCTGGGGTGTGGGCGGCGTTTACGACGTGCTGGTGCAATCGCAGGCGGTGAGCGAAATCCAGCACCCGGTAGCGCGCAGCCTCGCACTGGCGGGGTTGGTGGGGATTACGCTCGTCTGGATATGGCACACGAGATCCCAGAAGGCGCTATTGCGCGGAGAATGACCATGCTCATTCCACCGGTAACACAAACCTCTCCCACCCGCCGCCGCGTAGCGCTGGCCCTGATCCTGGTCTGGCTGGCGTGGTTCGTGGCGAACCTGGCTCCCAATGGCCTGTTCTACATCGCCGCACACGGTGCACCCGGCCTGTTCATACCCGCCGAGATTCTGTATTATGCCGGAGTTTCCATCACCGGAGTCATCGTTCCCTATCACTTGTGCCGCAAATGGAACCTGGACGTACCCCTCTTTCCAAAGAAAAAGACCACATGGTTCTGGCTAGGATCGGCTCTGTTTCTCGGGTTGGCAATCCCTTTGGGGATGGCTGCCATGTCTGATCAGGGGATGACCCTGGGAACCGTCTTTTCCCAACCCCTGACCTGGATTCTAGCCCCGCTGCCCATCTTTATCCCCACGATGATTGCCTACACCCTGCTGTGGTACGGGCTGATGCTGCGCGGCTGGCAGCGTGTCTTTGGCGGTTCGCGCTGGGCGGCCACCTTGGCCGTCTTGTTATCCGCCGCCCTGTATGGGGCGTACCACTTTGCCAGCGTCAATGAGATTACTACCCTCCAGGGAATGCTTGATGAGGTCTTTATCACCACGCTGATCGGGATTGGATTCGGCCTCTACGTCGTTCTGGCGCGCAGCTTGTTGGTGGCCTTCCTGGTCAATTGGCTGCTCAACTGGTTCGTCTTCACCCCCGTCGAGACCTTCCATCCCCCCGTCTGGCAATGGCCGCTCGCCGCGCTTGTGCTGGCTGGGGTCTGGCTTGTCTACCGATATGGGTGGATTGAACGCGAGGAGGAGTAAAACGTGAACCGACCGTGAAAAACGTCTACAAGTTGATCCGGTTTGACGACATGGACGCGACGGTCAATAACTCGGCAGAAAAGAGGGAAATTTGAATGGCGTATGAACGTCGTTACCTCTGCCATCCTCCTGCTCATCCTGACGTTGATCGCTCACCTGTACGAGGAAGTGCGCACCGGCTTCCGGCGGAAATTTCCGGTTGGGGAGATGCCGGTTTTTGTTTTCGTAGGCGTCAACGTTGTTCTCTATGCTTTTTGCTTCTCCACGCTCTTCCTCTCTACGCGCGGGCATCCGCTTGCCATTCCTTTCGCTTGGATATTCGCCGTGATTATGCTGGCAAACGGGATTGGGCATATTGGCATCATGCTTTGCCGTAGAGCTTATTTTCCAGGTGGGATCACGGCTTTTTTGTTGCTCGTATCTTCGATATATCTGATCTATTCACTAGCTGTACACTAGCAAATTACGATTTTCGGAACCAGGACACAGATCAACGCCGATGGCGCTCCTGCGGAGCGGACGCTGATTTGTGTGCCTTTATCTGCGAAAAATCTGGTGCAACCTCTGGTTGCCTTAATCTGCGTTCTAATAAAGGGTAAGCCAAATTTGCCAGATTCCAGTCACTAGACTGAATCCGCTTTGGGAGAGAAATGAACAAAAAGAAACTCATCACCTTTGTCCTTTTCGCTTACGGTATTTCGTGGCTGATATGGATGCCAAATGTGCTGGCTCACAATTTCAATGTGAGCTGGGGATTTTCCAACTGGCTGCATATCGCCGGAGGGCTGGGACCTTTCTTAGGGGCGGTGATTACCACCTATCTTTTCGAGAAAAAAGCCGGTGTCATCCGATACTTGAGGGACAAGCTCTTTGCAATGCCAAGCGTGAAGTGGGCCTTGGTCGGGTTTGGCATGCCGGTTGTTTTCTTCCTGATTGCCGCCCTGGTTTTAGGAATCTTCACGGGAGAGTGGGTCGTCTTCTCTGACCTGGGCTTGAATTCAAAGCTGCCCATCACGAATCCAGTGTTGATCTGGCTTCTGTGGTGTTTATTCTATGGGTTAGGGGAAGAAGGCGGGTGGCGCGGCTTTCTGTTCCCTGAATTGACGAAAAGTTTCCAGGCCAGAATCGCCACGTTATACGTCGCCTTTATCTGGGCGCCCTGGCATTTGCCGGTATTCTTCTACGACAAAGATTTGAGTACGATGGGATGGTTTGGCACCATTGGCTGGATTGTTAGTCTCGTTTTTGGCTCACTGCTCTTGGGTTGGTTGGCCAAGCAGTCCAGGTTTAATTTGTGGCCGGTGATTTTGTGGCATGGGACGTTCAACTTTTTCACCGTCAGCGATCAGATCAATCCACTATTCCCAGGGTTAATGAGTGCTATGGTCATCACTTTGGTTTTGTGGATCGCAAGAAGGTACGGCGAAAACCTGGAAATGGAGAAGAATCATCCATGACGAGCAAAATCTTGGTGGCTTATGCCACCCGGACAGATTCCACCCGAGGTGTGGCTGAAGCAATTGGTAAAACCCTGGCCGAAGGCGGCGCGCCGGTGGACGTGTTGCCCATGCAGGAAGTCAAAGACCTGATGCCTTACCGGGCAGTGGTGGCCGGCAGCGCTATTCAGAACCAGCAGTGGTTGCCGGAAGCGATGGCATTTGTGCGCACGAACCGGACCGCGTTATACCCAAAGCCGTCCGCTATGTTTACGGTGTGTATGACCTTGGCCATAAAGAACGATGAAAAATACCGTCCGGCCGTGTCGGAATGGTCAGCCCCGGTGCGTAGTATCGTGCGGCCGGTGAGCGAAGGGCTTTTCGCCGGTGTGCTGGACATTAGCAAAATTCCATCGTTTGGCGACCGTCTGAAATTCCGCCTGAGTGTGCTCTTCGGCGTCTGTCTGGTCGGAAGGCGACCACCGCGATTGGAGCGCCATTCACGCCTGGGCTGAGAGTCTGCGCCCGCGGATGTAGCAGCAGATGCGCTCATCAAATGAGAGACTCATGTCGGAAAAAGGAGGAAACCATGTCAGATTCAATTCTCGTGGCCTATGCCACCCGTTACGGTTCGACGCAGGAGGTCGCCGAGCAGGTTGCGGCGACACTGCGTGAAAGTGGGTTTGAGGTAGGTCTTCAGCCCGCGCGGCAGGTGCGGGCCCTGGAAGGGTGCCGCGCCGTGATACTGGGGGCGCCACTCTACATCGGGCGCTGGCTCAAGGACGCGCGCCGTTTCCTGGCGCGGCATCAAGAATCCCTGGCGGGCCGGCCCGTGGCGATTTTCACGCTTGGCCCAACGCGCGCGGCCGAAGAGGATTGGCAGGACGTGCGCACACAGATGGACCAGGAACTGGCCAAGTTCCCCTGGCTCAAGCCAATCGCGGTGGAACTGTTCGGCGGTGTGTACGACCCGGCCAAGTTGCGCTTCCCCGATAGTTTGCTGGCTACCTTGCCCGCCAGCCCCCTGCACGGGATGCCGGCCAGCGACCTGCGGGACTGGGAAGCGATCCGCGCCTGGGCGAGCAGTCTGGCGGCAAAACTTTGAAACGAGGGGGGGCAACAAGAACGACCACCTTGATGCTTGGCGTTTACGCCGGACTCCTCGGCGCGGCACACGGTGCTTTCGAAACGCTCCAGGGAAACGTCGCGCCAGGTGGCATCATGATCAACGCCATCGGCGCGCCATGCCAGGCAGATGCGGTGTGGCATGCGTGCTTACCCGCCATGACGATCGTCCCCCATTCCCTCGTAACAGGTATCCTGGCGATCATCGTCGGCCTGGGCGTGTCGCTCTGGGCGGTTGCGTTCGTTCAGCGGAAGCATGGCGGCCCGACCCTGATTTTGTTGTCTATCGCTATGCTCCTCGTCGGTGGCGGTTTCGTCCCCACATACACCGGCATCCTCGCGGGGGTTGCCGGGACTAGAATCAACGCGCCGCTGGCCCGGTGGCGAGCACATCTTTCCGGCAGCGCCCGCGGCTTTCTGGCCAGGGTATGGCCGTGGGCTTTGATCGCTTTCGTGGTCTGGTCCCTCGGCGGATGGATCCTCGGACATTTCTTCAACCAAACCATGATGAGCCTGGGTTTCGCTCTTTTTTTGATCTTTGACCTGGGGCTGCCTCTGTTGGCGGTCTTGGCTGGGTTTGCACGCGATATGTAGGAACTGGAGGTGCGTCTCGATGAAAGCATTGATTGTGTACGATTCGGCTTTTGGCAACACGGAGAAAATCGCCCAGGCGATGGGCGAGGCGATAGGATGCGAGGCGCGCCGAGTCACCGAGGTGCAGCCGGGGCAATTGACGGGTCTGTACGTGCTCATCGTCGGCTCCCCGACACAGAAATTTCAACCCTTGCCGGCCATCAAAGAGTTTCTGAAAAACATCCCTGCGCAAGGACTTGCAGGTGTCAAGGTCGCTGCCTTCGATACCCGGTTTACGGTGAGCGAGATAGAAAAGATCCGCGTCCTGGCGTTCTTTGTCAAGATCTTTGGCTATGCCGCCCAACCCATCGCCGACAGGCTCACAAAGAAAGGCGGCGAACTGGCGGTGTCGCCCGAAGGATTCTTTGTAGAGGATACGGAAGGCCCATTGAAAGAGGGGGAACTCGAGCGTGCAACCGAGTGGGCGCGGCAGATCATGGCAGCACAATATTGATCCTAAACCTTACTGGTTACGACCCTATCGGCACAGCCATACTTGATACTGAATTGTAGTCCTCGCCAACAGGGAGTCATCACGAAGATTAACGAGACCTTGACCAAGTATTAACGTCCCGTTTAACGGGATTTAAGAGTCCTGGACTATACTGCTGCCATAAGGGCATAATCGTAAACACGATGGGTATTTGTTTACCGGGTAAAGCGCGCCGGCAGACATCTATGGTGCCCGGGGTTGAGCCGCGCTGTAACCAAGCTGTGTGGATTCAGCCCTCAGGTTCAAAGCTCGCGGCTGCGAACTGCGA
>Ga0180431_10001801_pt1 | contig 29230 bp, 40 predicted proteins | sample SS_ome_11_FD_132459 | JGI IMG/M metagenome (GOLD analysis project Ga0180431, IMG submission 132459) | Hypersaline lake sediment archaeal communities from the Salton Sea, California, USA - SS_1_MS_1 metaG | ecosystem: Environmental > Aquatic > Non-marine Saline and Alkaline > Hypersaline >... | reverse complement strand
GAAGGTGCGGTGTGAAATGAGACCAGGTCACCGCGAACCGCTGAAATTCACAGACGACCTCTGCCCGTCTCGCCCTCCCCATGTTACGAACATGATACGCCACGCATGCCCGCTGAGTGCCGCTGAGTACCGCGTATTACCGCCCATTACCACCCCTGACTCCTGACCAGAACTCCGCTGATTCAGAAGACTTATGTCATAAGAGGCGACCCGGAACCGGGTTATGTCTACCAACTCAAAAGGGCCTCAAAAGGAACTCATAATCCGCGTGTCGCAGGTCCGAATCCTGCAGGGGCCACTGATATAAGTCCTACCGCTGTAACACCTTCCTCCCCAATCACCACCGCCGCTTCTTCACCCGCATTCACCTCGCGGGGTCATGGTGGGGTGAGCGTCCCTCCCGAAGCATACGGCAGCGCCTCCCGCGCGCCTTGCGAGCTTTCCGGGAACAAACGCGTGTACGACCTCAGCGTCGTCGACATGTGCGCGTACCCCGCGAGCTTCTGCACAATGGTCTCACCTACACCGGCCATAGCGAGATAGCTCACGAAGGTCCTCCGCAAGTCATGGAGCGTGCAGTGCGAGATCCGCGCCCGGTTAGGGAATTTGTGGCCACGCGCACCTCTCGCCACAAGGGAAAACGCGGCAGGGCAAATTTTTCCTTGACAGCCGAGCAGGGGGTAAGCTAGAAGATTGAGTTTGAGAATGTGAGCACAATAACGAATGCGATCTAGACCAATTCCAGAGGAAACAGTCGGCCGGCTTTTCGGTTACCTGCGCGCACTCTTGTGTCTGGCGAACGAGGGGGTGCAGACGGTATCGTCTCAAACCCTGGCGAAGGTTTCTCAGGTCAAACCCTCCACGATACGTAAAGACCTCTCCTATTTTGGCGGATTTGGCAAGCGCGGCGTGGGATACGACCTGAACCGACTGACCGAAGAGATCCGATCCATCCTGAACCTGGACAAGGTTGTGAAAGCCGCATTGGTGGGCGTCGGCAACATTGGGAAGGCGCTGCTGATGTACTCTGGACTTAAGGAGGAAGGCTTCCAGATCACCGCGGCTTTTGACACCGCTAGTGACAAGATCGGGCAGAGAGTAGGCAATGTGGTGATCGACGACGTGAGCAATCTTGAGGACAGGATACGGGCCGAAGGGATAAAGATAAGCGTCGTTGCCGTGCCGGTTTCAGCCGCTCCGCAGGTCTCGCAGCGGCTCGCCAAGGCGGGGGTGAAGGCTATCTTGTCATTCGCGCCCTGTCCGCTGAACATGCCGGATGAAGTACGAGTCGTTTGCGTAGACCTCGCTACCGAAATGGCTCGCTTGGTCTATTACCTCTAGGGAACAGGACGAATGGTGCAAGAGAGTTCAGGGACGAAAGCTCGTCTGAGAGGCTTCCTGTATCTGCTGGGGCTCTCGTTCCTAACATGGGTTGCCCTCACGTCGAGTCTGGAACCCGAAGAGTTACTGGCCGGGGTGGCGATATGCATTGTCCTTTCTCTGTGGTTCAACTTGCATTATTCGAGGCTGGGCCTCCCACCGCTCAGCGCCAAGAGGCTGGGGTTCTTTTTTATATATCTGGTCGTTCTCCTCAGGGAGATAGTTTGGGCTAACGTTGACGTGGCCTACAGAGTGCTCCATCCGCGCATGCCCATAAATCCAGGCATTGTGGTCGTAAAGACGCGGCTGAAATCCGACATCGCCAAGATGATCCTGGCAAATTCCATCACACTCACTCCTGGTACCTTCACGCTCGATGTGGTCGGTGACAGTTTGCTCATCCATTGGATAAACGTGAAGACGAAGGAGACTGAAAGGGCAACTGAGCTAATAGGCAAGAGATTTGAGAAGTACTTGAGGGTGGTTTTCGAATGAGTTACCCGGTGTTTCTGGCCATCATAGGGGCGGGCATTCTACTCTGCCTGCTGCGCATGCTCAAAGGTCCCACCACTGTGGATCGCGCGGTGGCCGTCGATACTACCGCGACGATTACCACAGCGCTCCTTGTGCTGTTGGGATTCGTGTTTCGCAGGTATGTGTACTTGGATGTCGCCCTTGTGTACGCAGTGCTGACTTTCATAGGGTCGGTCGCAATTGCCAGGTATTTGGAAAGGGGACTCTAGTGGCGGTCGTGGGGAGCATCGTTACGGGAGTTGGAAGTATCTTCCTGTTCCTGGGAAGCTTGGGGGTTTTCAGACTGCCCGACGTGTATAACCGACTGCAAGCGGGTACTAAGTGCACCACCCTGGGGGCATTTCTGACCATCATCGGAGTGGGGATAATGCAGCCAGGATGGCTTCTGAAGGCCCTGCTCATAGCATTCTTCATCCTTCTGACGAACCCCATATCCAGCCACGCGCTGGGGCGCGCGGGCCGCAAGAGTAACGTCGCGCTGTGGGGACGGAGTGTAGTGGACAAGACCCAGGACTTCGGTGGCTACAGGAAAGAGCCCGAATGATCGCCTTCCAGACGTTCCTGGTGCTAGTAATGATCGTAGCTGCGCTGCGAGCGGCAACGTCCAAAGACTTGATGGACGCTGTTATAGCCTGCACGCTGGTGAGCCTGATGGCTTCGATAGTATTCTATTTCCTGCACGCGCCAGACGTGGCGATGGCAGAAGCGGCCATCGGTGCCGGGCTGAGTGCTGCGATCTTCATATTCGCCATAAACCGGACAGAAAGACAGGAGTGAGATGAGAACGGTCGTCAGCCTCACGTTGATTGTGATAGTGGCCATCGGGGTTATTGTTTCACTCTCTCAGGTGCCGGTTGGCGCCGAAGCAGCAAGGCAAGAGGGGCGCCTGGATCAGGACGGAGTCAACTTCGGCAGGTACTATAACAGCCGTGCCGTGGAGGAGACAGGCGCTACGAACGTTGTTGCTTCAGTGGTTGTCAGCTACCGGGGTCTTGACACCCTGGGTGAAGTTGCGGTTCTTTTCATTGCGGCCCTGGGCGTGGTCACTTTGCTCGGCACTAAGCAGGAAAGGAAAGCCAAAAGAGAGGTGGAGCAAGCCAGCTTGATTGTCTTCACCGGCTGCCGCTTTCTGTTTCCCCTGATTCTGCTTTTCGCCACCTACATTTTTGCGCACGGTCACCTGACACCCGGAGGGGGGTTCCAGGGAGGAGCCGTCACGGCGTCAGGATTCGTCCTCATCTACCTCGGCTGCCGCGGGAGGTCCGTGGGGCCGAAGCAGCTCAGTGCAACTGAGTCCTTGTCGGGGCTGGTCTTTGTGATGATCGGGCTGGTCGGTCTAGCTCTGGGCGGATCGTTCCTTCTGAATTTCCTGCCCAGGGGAACCACCTATGCTCTCTTCAGCGCCGGTGTGATACCCATCATTTACGTAGCCATCGGACTCAAGGTCAGCTCCGAACTGGGTAGCATTGTCGGAGCCCTGGCCGGAGAGGGGGAATGAGCCTCATGGAGAGCTACATTCACTACCTCGGCTCTTTCGGTCTGATACTCATCGGGCTGTACGTGGTATTGGTCAAGAGCAATCTTGTCAAGGTCATTATAGGGATTAGCCTGATTGATACGGGTGTGAACCTGTTCCTCATTTCAGTGGGTTACATTCGCATGGGGACGGCTCCCATCTTCTCGAGGACGGCAATCGCGCCCGAGGAAATGGTCGACCCCGTCCCGCAGGCGCTTGTCTTAACCGCCATCGTGATCGGGGTGTCAGTGCTGGGGCTGGCGCTTTCCGTGGCCATTCGCCTTTACGGACACTACGGTACTTTGGACCTGCGTAAAATCAGGGACTTGAAATGGTGAGCCCCATAATCCTTATAGCAGTGCCGCTGGGCCTTGCGTTTCTAACAACTTTGCTGGGACTTCTTTCGGAGAAGCTCCCGAAGTACGTCCCTGCTGTGGCGATGGCATTCAACCTCGTCGTTTCCATCCGGCTTCTACCGCGCGCGCTTCAATCGCCGATCGTCGCCAGGACGGCCGGCTTATCCCCGCCCTTCTCCATCCACTTGGTAGCAGGGCCGCTTGGGATGATGCTAAGCGTCCTCATCTCCTTGGTAGGCCTGCTTATCGCGATATACGCAATCGGGTACATGGGGAAGGGACCCGGAAGCAGATATCATGCCCTGTACTTACTGCTCCTTGCGGGGGCGACGGGAGTTGTCCTGACGGGCGACCTATTCAACCTGTTCGTCTTTTTCGAGATCCTGTGCATCTCATCCTATGCTCTGGTGGGGTGCCGCGGGGATAAGCCCGGAATCGAGTCGGCGGCGAAGTACCTCATTCAGGGGGCCATCGGCTCGAGTCTCGCGCTGGTAGGCATAGGTTTCCTTTACGGCCTGTTCGGCACGCTGAGCATGGCCGACATAGCCAGCAACATCGCCTCGGTCAGTCCTATGGCGGTTTTCATATCGATGGCACTTCTAGTCACCGGGTTTGGAGTGGAGGGAGCGATATTCCCACTGAACGCTTGGCTGCCGGATGCCCACTCCTCAGCCCCCTCCTCCATCAGTGCAATTCTCTCTGGAATAGCCATCAAGGCGGGCATCTACGCTGTCGCCAGGATTGTCTTCACGGTCTACGGGGCTGAGGCCATCCTCGTGTTTGTCGCGGTGGTGGGGCTCCTGACGCTTCTGGTGGGCGAGATGTCAGCGTTCAGCCAGAGCAACATCAAAAGGCTGCTGGCCTATTCCAGCATCGGGCAGGTGGGCCTGATCGTCTTTGCGCTGGGGCTCGCTTCCGTAAGGGGGGTCGAGGGGGCGCTGTTCTTGGTCGTTAGCCATGCGCTTGCGAAGGCTCTTCTGTTCCTCTCTACCGGCTACATGATTTACCGAGCGGGCTCGATGGAAATCTCGTCACTACACGGAATGGGAAGGAAAATGCCCGTCAGCTCAGTGTGTTTCACCATCGCGGCGTTCTCGCTTATCGGCCTTCCGCCGTTCATCGGGTTCCCCGGGAAGTTCATGATCATCAGCGCTGCGCTGGCGAAGGCGGACACGCTGTTCACGGTCCTGATAGCGATTGGCCTGCTGGGAACGGTGGTGGAGGGAGCGTACTTCTTCCGCATTGTGCAGGGGCTCTACTTCAAGGAGGCGCCGGAGGGCGCGGGCACAAACCCGGGTGAGGACGTCGAGGCGCCCCTCTCCGCGCTGGTGCCGATCTGTGTGCTTGCGGTGGCAATTGTGGCCGTGGGCGTCTGCCCGTGCGTGCTGACCCGCTACCTTGGAGCAGCGGCGGCCGACCTGCTGGACAAAGCGGCCTACATTCGCCACGTGCTCGGAGTGTGAGAATGCTACCGGCGATCATACTGGTCATCGCATTCGGAGGTACCGGGCTAGTATACCTCGCCGGGAGGGTGCATCCGCGTCTAAGGGACGTACTGGCTGTGCTGAGTTCTCTGGTTCTGGTCGGGGTGATAAGTTATGGCTACGGGAGATGGGGCCAGCTGACTTGGTTCTCGAAATTTCTCGGCGTTGACCTGTCGTTGCGCCTTAACGCGCTGGGGTGGTTCTTCTCCATCTATATAGCCCTTATCAACGCTTGCTCCATGGTATTCTCGCTAAGCTATATGGAGGGCAAAGAGCGACTTGATTTCTACTATTCGATGATGCTCCTCGTCAGCGCCAGCATGCTCGGCGTCGTGCTGAGCGGAGATTTCCTGTCGTTCTACATCTTTTGGGAGATCATGAGCTGGAGCACCTACCTCCTTATCAGCTACAAGCGCGGCCTCGCGTTACACGCGGGCATGAAGTACATCGTCATGTCGCTCGTGGGCTCATGCGTCATGCTGGTGGGGATACTGTCGCTCCATGCACAGTACGGGACACTGGAGATAGTCGAGCTCAGAGGCCTTCTAGCTGGCGCGTCGGGGGGCTACATCGCCTTTCTTCTTCTCGCGATGGGAATCGCGTTTGGGATCAAGTTTGCGATTCTGCCGCTTCACACCTGGATGCCTGATGCACATTCGGAGGCCGTCTCCCCGTTTTCCGCCGTCCTTTCCGGCGTACTGGTGCGAATGGGCATGTATGGATTCCTGCTGATAATGTATTCGCTCGTGGGGATTAAGACGATCCTGGAACTCGGGCGGGGAGCCTGGGATTTCCATCTTTTGTTCTCCTGGCTCGGCGCCTTGACGATCGTCATTCCTACGTTCATCGCTCTGCTGCAGGACGACGCGAAGAGGCTTCTGGCCTGGCACGGCATCGGGCAAGGGGGGTACATGATTATCGGCATGGCCTTCGGCACGAGTCTGGGGGTCGCCGGCGGCATATTCCACACTATAAACCACGGTTCGTACATCGCGTTGCTCTTCCTGGTTGTAGGTGCCGTGGAATACCGGACCGGGGGTGTCCGGGACCTGAACCGCCTGGGCGGCCTGATGCAAAGGATGCCCGTGGCCTTCTTGGGGTGCCTGGTCGGGATCATGGGCCTCATCGGAATCCCCCTGACCAACGGTTTTGTCTCGAAGTGGGTCATCTACAAGACACTCATCATGGAGGGGCGACCGTTCTTGGCGTTCATGGCCTTCGTGGGCACGTGGGGCACGGTTCTCTCCGTGTACAAGCTTCTGCATAACATGTTCCTGGGGCAGCTTCCCCAAGAATACAGCAAAGTTGAGAGGTCTCCTCTCTCCATGCAGATACCCATACTGTTCTTCTGCTTGGTGATTTTTGTGTTCGGCATACTTCCCGGGATTCCGCTGAGGGTCATACAGGGCGTCCAGCGAGAGATGGGTTTTGAGCCGTTGGAGTTGACCCTGTGGGGGGTAGCGAGTGACACAGGCGCGTTGAACATGCTTAACATCTGCCTGGCTCTCGGCATTGCCTTCGCGGTGGTTTTCCTCGTCATGCGGCTGGGCCCGAAGGGCCGCAAGGTCTCTCAAGACGACAGCTACGCCGCGGGGTCCTACGTCCCTGCCGACAGATATCAGCACAGCGTGGAGTTCTATAACCCCCTGTACCGAATGATCTCGCCTTACCTGAAGGACCGAGCGGACCAGTTTTGCTACTGGATCGCGGATAGGATCGGCGGGCTCTCCGATTCCACCAGGCGGATCTATACCGGCTATGCCGGGACGTACGTGCTCTACATCGTCGCGTTCCTGGCGTTTCTGATCTTCGTGCAACTGGTGTGGAAGACATGGTGATGAGGATCATTCATGTAGTCGTGTCGCCGTTGATTGCTTTGACGGTGGGTGTGCTGTTTCTCGGCCTCTCGCGCAAGATCATAGCCCGCGTCCACCGTCGGTACGGCCCGCCGATCTACCAGCCGGTGATCGACGTTGTGAGGATGATGTCGCAACGGAGCATATCCCACGGCGCACTTTTCGAGCTTGGCGTGGTGCTTTCGCTGGCAGGCTCTTTCGTGACGGTGCTTTTCATACCGCTGGGCGGAACGGAGGTCTCCCGGGAATTGCATCCCCTCGCCCACGGAGTACTGTGCCCGCTTTGCGGGTCGGGAGGGCTGCTGGTTGTGATTTACCTGATGCTGTTCAGCCCCCTCGGTCTTGCGCTGGGCGCAGGTGCGTCGGCGAATCCGAATGCAAGCATAGGCGTGAGCCGCAAGATGCTGCTGGCGCTGGCGTACGAGGTGCCTTTTCTGCTTGTGATTCTGGCGGTGATGTCGCACTACGGGACGATTTCCTTCACGGAGGTGGTTGCACGGCAGCAGCAGGGGAACTGGGGGGTTCTATCAGTGCCCCTCTCGGCGGCAGCGGCGTTTCTGATACTGCCGGCGATGCTGGGCATAAGACCCTTCGACATGGCGACTGCGCCTCAGGAGATCGCCTCCGGCCCCCTGGCGGAATATGGGGGCCCCTATCTGGCCCTGATCGCCGTGCAGAAAGCAGTTCACCTGTTCGTGGTGATTTCCCTCTTCGTGGATCTCTTCCTGGGCGGAGGCGTGAATATCATAACCTTCCTGCTGAAAATGCTGGCCGTTTTCCTCGCGGCCGAGATGATCAATGCAGTCTTGCCCAGGTTCAAGATCGAGGACGCGGTGAAGTTCTGCTGGAAGTGGCCGACGGCTCTGGCGTTCCTGCAGATGATCATTACGGTTGTATCTAAATGACAAACAGATTCCGGAACACCAACAACAGAGAGACCCGGTCATGGACAGAAACCAGATCACGAAGTGGCTGAAGAGCCCGGCGAAGATGGCTAACAAGTACTCTTTGCACGCCGTGTACTTCTGCACGGGGTGCGGGATAATTGAGATTCCACCTGTCATAACCAGCAGGTGGGACGCCGAGAGATTCGGCGTACTGCCCGTAGCCACCCCGAGGCAAGGTAACCTCTTCATGATCACCGGCTATGTCTCCCTGAAGACCTTGAGGGCTATCATAAGAACCTACGAGCAGATGCCAGACCCGAAGTACACGGTCGGCTTCGGATCATGTCCGATAAACGGTGGAATGTACTGGGATTCCTACAACACCATAAAGCACCTTGATAAATATATCCCCGTGGATGGATGGATTGCTGGTTGCATGCCGCGGCCCGAAGCGGTGTTCATCGGCGTAACTCACCTGTGGACCCTCATCGACAAAGGAAAAGCGGACGGATACGTCCGATACAAGAAGAACTACGCGGCCTACAGGAGGAACCAGGAGCTAATCTTGGGAAAGATCGACTGGCCGCCTCTATACCCCTGAGAGCAAAGTAGAGGAAGTGAGCGTATGACCTCGCCCCTGCAAGAGGACCTGGAATCTAGGTTCAAGGATGTGGAAGTGAGAGCGCTCGAGCAGAACAGGGTCTCTGTGTTGGTCCCCAGCGGAAGCATTCCTTTGATTCTGAGATATCTCAAGGACAACGGGCGTGACCATCTGGCACTTATCTCCTGCGTCGACTGGATCGAGCAGGGAGAGTTCGAAGTGGTGTATGTTCTGACTTCCTACATGCCGAACGATACTGAGCACGGCCCCGGGCAAAGGCTCCACGTGTTGTTGAAAACGAGGATTCCGCGGGAAGACCCCCAGTTGAAATCTGCAATCGCCGTCTTCGACAACGCAGAACCTTATGAGCGCGAACTCCACGAACTGTACGGAGTGAACTTTGAGGGCCACCCTCGGTTGATCCCGCTTTTCCTGGAAAGGGAGTACGAAATACCGCCCTTTAGAAAAGACTTCGACATGCGGAAGTACGTCGAAGAGACTTTCGGTTCAATCCCGTCGGTGGATGGCTGAGGAAGGCTTGAGGTGAACAGCAGTTATGGCACAGCTTTCGGAGACAGCGAGCACGGATTTCGAGCGGGAACTGGAGCTATACTTCGGCCCTCAACACATCGGAATGGTGGGGAATTTCAGCATCACGCTGAAAGTCCGGGGGGACAGGGTGCTGAAGGCTACAGCCAATCCCGGCTATCTTCACCGCGGCTTTGAGAAACTGATGGAGCACAGGACCTGGATCCAGAATTTTCCCCTGGTGTGCCGGGTGAATGTAATAGAGCCCGACTCGATGGAATGGGTTTACGCCAGGGCGGTCGAGAAACTGACGCGGATAGAGGTGCCCGAGCGTGCGCACTACATAAGGAGCGTCTACCTGGAGCTGGCCCGTGTTGCCTCGCACCTCTTCGGCCTGTGGGCCTATTCGAACATGCTCGGGTTCGACACTCCTGCGCAGTGGGCGATGTACCACCGGGATCTGGTACTCGATCTCTTCGAGGAGCTGACTGGAGGGCGTGTCTATCACATATACGTGTGGCCGGGTGGCGTGAGACGCGACTTTCCGAAAGGCTTCAAGGACAAGGTCGTCAACACGCTTCACTCGATCGGCGCTTGGGTGCCCGACTACGACGCAACGTTTTTCAACAACCGCCTGTTTTACGAGAGAGCACGGGGGATAGGAAAACTGAGCCAGGAGCAGGCCAAAGCACTCGGCGCAACAGGACCGGTGCTGCGGGCGACGGGCATGGAATTCGATATCAGGAAAATCGAACCCTACGCCGCCTACGACAAAGTGGACTGGGAGGTGCCTACAAGGGAAGACGGCGACGCCTATTCGAGGATCTGGGTGGTCAGGGACGAGCTGATCGAGAGCGTCCACATGATATTCAAACTCCTCGACGCAATGCCCGAGGGAGAGGTTTTCAACAGGGGCCCCAACCCGTTCAAGTGGGAAATCCCGCCGGGTGAAACCTACGTCAGATGCGAATCATCGCGCGGCGAGTTGGGGCTTTTCTTGGTCAGCGACGGGGGTGACAAGCCCTACAGGGCTCACTTTAGGACTCCCTCGTATCCGCACGGCCTTACCATCCTGGAGAAAGCGCTCGAAGGCGCCAGCATCGCGGAGGTCGGGAACACGATGATAAGCCTCTACGTCGTCGCTCCAGAAATAGACAGATAACGGAAGGACGAGAATGGGAAAGCCAAGCCTGTTGAGCCCGTTCAAGGCGATCAGGTTCCTGCTCGAGAAACCCGTGACCCTGAGATACCCTTTTGAACGGAAGGAGGCCGCGCTCCGATACCGGGGGTTTCACCTCAACGATTGGGACAAATGTACGGGCTGCGGAAACTGCGCCGACATCTGCCCTAACGAGGCGATCACAATGATCGAGGTGCCGGAGATCGCGCCCGAACCCGGCAAGAAGAACGAACGACCACAACTGGACTACGGCAGATGCTGCTTCTGCGGCCTTTGCGCCGACATATGCCCTCCCGGTTCACTGCGACTTTCCAGGGATTACTTCCACATCCATTTTGATACGGACACCTTTGTGTTCGTCCCACAGGATGACAAGAGGGACACGAAGACCTTCCTGCCGCCGGAGGAATATTCAACCCTGAAGGCAAGCCTGTCTCATCGGAGGAGAGACTACGAAGGCTTCTCATCCGATCTGGACTACGCGCTGTTCGAGCCGGAACGCGTGCCAATGTCGCAGGTGCCAGCGGAGGAACGGAAATCGTCCTTCGTCGAGCAGGTTACCGGGTACAGCAGAGAAGAAGCAGAAAGAGAATCAGAGCGCTGCTTGGAGTGCAAGCTGTGCGAAGAAGCATGCCCCGCACACTTGAAGATATCGGAGTACGTCAAGTCTATCAGCGAAGGTGACACCAAGGCTGCGCTAAGGATCATATTCGAGGACAACCCGCTGCCGGCCATATGCGGCAGAATCTGCATGAAGCATTGCGAAGATGCCTGCTCGCTGGGGTTGAGGGGACAGCCGGCCGCGATCCGCTGGCTGAAAAGATACGCCGCGGACAGCGTGGAGCACTACCGCGAGGCGCTTGACCTCGAGCCTGCACCACCGACGGGTAAGACCGTAGCGGTGATAGGCGCTGGCGCAAGCGGCCTCGCCGTGGCCTACCACCTGCGACTGAAAGGACACGCAGTTACTGTGTTCGAATCTCTTCCGGCAGGCGGCGGGATGCTCAGGGTGGGGCCGCCACGCTATCGGCTTCCAGAGGGAGCCCTTGACAAGGATGTTGGTTTCATCGCCTCCCTGGGGGTCGAGTTCCGTTTCAACACCACGGTCGGCCGGGACGTGCAGTTCGGCGACCTGATCCGAGATTACGATGCTGTCTACATCAGCGTTGGCCTGCACCGGAGCCGAACGGCGCGCATCGAAGATGAGGACAAGGCCGTTATGGCACTAGATTTCCTCCGAGAAACACAATTCGGCCCACAGCCGAAGGTGGGACGGGAGGTCATCGTCATCGGCGGGGGCAACGTGGCCATGGACGTCGCCCGCACGTGTGTCCGGCTCCAGCAGATGCAGCACCCCGACGAGCAAACCGTCACCAAGAGCGTCTCGCTCGAATCGTGGGACGAAATGCCCGCCTCTGAGGAGGAAATCGAGGAAGCTAAAGAAGAAGGCATAGTTTTCAACCCCGCGTGGGGGCCGAAGGGAATCGTGATCGAGAATGGCCAGGTGAAGGGTCTGGAGTGCAAGGCGGTGAAATCAGTATTCGATGAACAAGGCAGGTTCAGTCCCACGTTCTACGAGGACAAGACCAAGTTTCTCGAAGGGGACATGGTCATCGAAGCCATAGGACAGACTTACGACTTGTCTTTCATCCCCGAGGGCCTCGCCGGCTCGTTGAAGTTCACGGAACGCAGGAAGATCGAGGTTGATGAAGATGGAATGACTTCAATCGGACGGGTCTTTGCCGGTGGCGATATCGTCAACTCAAACATGGACGCAGTGACTGCCATAGCTGACGCGAAGACGGCCGCCGAAGGAATTCATAAGATGCTCTCGGAACGATAGAAAGACTTCTCGTTCCGGACTTGCCCACCCCGGCTCAGTAATGACGAGCAATGCTCCCGCGTCGGCCCCGGATCAACTCTTGAGTGGATCCCAGACAAAGCTTGATTTACGCTGGATCAACGTAAATTCTCCCCAAGGGTGCAGTTGCGCGGAGCGGCGCCTTGGTGGAGTCTTTCAGCCGCTGGATATCGGGCTGCTGGCTTCTCGGCGCCGCGACTGCAATATGATTTCGGATGAGTTCTCGTCGCAGGACGTTCCGGTCTCCTCCCATTGCCTTCTTCGCATAGCAGGCGCGAACATCGATCAGAACCGACCAAGCACGATTCGCGTGCGTCGGCTCCTCCAGGATGGACGCCCGTAAGGGCGTCGTGGCGCCCCACTCGTCCCTTCCGCCGCCGGCCACACCCAACTCCTGAGGGAAGTCTCGAGGCGGGACGATATCCAGAGGAGGTCGAGACTCTTAGGCTGCTCGAGAATGCCATCGCATTTGCCTCTGGGAGAGATGTTGCCGAATCTTTCGCATTCAGGGTGGATCGCGACCAGGTGTTCGCCCTGGAGGGCGGAAGCACTATGCAGCTGTCAGACTGCTCACATTCCGGCCGCTCGCAATAGCTGGTTGAGAAGTGCTCCCGCGGACAATGCCACGATTACCATTATGCAGGCGGACCTAAGCATGTCTTTGAGGCCAAGCTCCCGGAAAAGAACGACAAACGTTGCCGCACACGGGAAATATGCTGTCAACACCACGCTCGCCACAATTAGCTGCCTCAGACTTAGGTTAAGCGGGGCCAGCATGCCTACTGCTACATCCTTGCGCAGAAACCCCACCACGAGGGCCCCAATTCCCTCTGCGGGAAGCCCCAGGGCCTTGGTCATAACAGGGCTGAACACTCTGCTCAGAAAGTTGATGACCCCAAGCGAGTACAGGAGATTGACAAGCAAAACGCCCAACAGCACATAGGGTACGGCCTCCCTAACGAACCACCGGATCCGCATCCACAGTTTCTTGAGCAAGGCTTTCCAGTACGGGAACCTGTAGGGCGGCATGTCAACCAGAATTTCCGGGGTATCACCTTTGACAAGCCTCTTCATTACCACGCCCAGTCCCAGCCACAGAAGGAAAAGGGTCGCGAAGACGGGGACAAATCCCGCCGCCCCGTATTTCCCAAGGAGCCCGGCGACCATGGCAATCTGCGCCATGCAGGGGACACAAATGGCTAGTAGCGTGCAGGCGATGAACCTTTCCTTTCGGGTCTCCAGCACTCGCGTGGCAAGACCGCCAGGAACGTTACAGCCGAGTCCGAGCATCATCGGGACGATCGCAAGGCCGTGCAGCCCCAACCGGTGCATCACGTTGTCGACCAGGACTCCCAGCCGAGGTAGGTATCCAACGTCCTCCAAAACGCAAAGCACCAGATAGAATCCGAAGATATAAGGGAGGACTGCAGCCAACGGGATAAAGAGACCGGTGGTCAGAAGCCCGAAGGACTGGCCGAAGTCGATTTGGCCGTCCACAAGCTGTCCGACAAGAATATCATGGAGAATGCCACTGTGCCCCAGAAGTTCCGAAAGTCTGGTCACAAGCGGCAGCCAAGCGGCCCTAAAGAGAGGTTCAAGCACGTAACGTATCAGGCCCTCGCCAATCTGGCGAATGACTTCGAACGAGGCGATCAGCACAGCCAGAGCAACAAAAGGACCAGAAATAGGGTGTACAGTTGCATGAGCCAGCTTCTCGCCCAATGTCGGATGCCGATGAGCGACCTGTTGAACCTCCTCCAGGATGCCTCCGATAGTGCGCCACTTGTTCTGTTCTTCAAATCGAAGGGTACCGGGATGGGCGTCGCGTAGCCTTTCTTTAAGTTGGAGGAGGCCTTCGCCGCTCAGCGCACATGTTGGGACGACGGGGACGCCCAGCAGCTCTTCCAGCCTCTGAACATCTATCGTTATGCCCTTCGCCACCGCTTCGTCCCACATATTAAGCGCAACGATGACGGGTTTATCTGTCGCAAGGAGTTGCAGCGTAAGATTGAGGTTGCGCTCCAGGCAAGTTGCATCCACAATGTTGACTACGACAGTTCCCTTTCGCAGCATCTCGACAGCGACCTCCTCAGCCCGACTCGCCGGTTCCAGGCCGTACGTCCCAGGGACATCAACCACCTCGGCGAACTCACCGTCGACCTTGACCTTTCCCTTGACATACTCCACAGTCGTGCCGGGGTAATTGGAAGCTATGACGTTGGCTCCGGTGAGTCGCGAGAAAACCACGCTCTTCCCCACATTGGGATTTCCCATGAGCAGGATGCGCATATCGGTGTGGCTCCCTTTCGCAGTCGACAGATCGCCGCAAGTCTGCTCAGTACGCCTACGCTGCTAAGTGCTTACTTCAACGCGAACCTTGCTTGCTATCCCCCGCCCCATAGCCACTTGCCTACCATCGACGATCACCGTCACAGGTCCAGCCATGAACTGAGAACTCACCTTCACGACCACCTTGCCAGCCCTAAGGCCCATTGATTCAAGTCTCCGGACAACCCCCCATCCCCCCCCGACATCTACTATCATCCCGCTCTTGCCCTTCGCCATGCCATCAATCGTTGTTACCATTTTGTCTCTCCCCAGCCCGGACACCCTCCTGGCATTCGCTGCATACGCCCTTCACACCCAAACGATGCTCAGACGGCTTGAAACCTCGCCTTTCGCACAACTTCGTCACCAGTTCCTCTATCTGCTCATCTCTGAACTCGACTATTCTCCCGCAGCGCACGCACACCATATGATCGTGATGACCCACCGTCTGTTCGTACTTCGCCCGCCCTTCGCACCTTAACACCTCCCGTATCAACCCACACTTCTGGAGGTGCTGGAGTGTCCGATAGACTGTGGCCCGAGAGACACCCCTCCCCTTTCCGCGCAGGCGCTCATGAAGGTCGTCGGCATCAAAATGCTCATTCAACGTGAGGACTTGCCGTACTATGACTTCTCTCTGCGCCGTGCAGCGCAGGTTTCTATCGCTCAGATACTTTCGCAACCGTTTAACGCCTTGTGCCACCAGTCGAACCTCCGCGGCTTGAACCTGAGACCGAGTCTCAATCTCAAGTATTCTAGCACAATATCTCCCCCTGTCAAGGGGATGGCGCTTCCACCGATCCCCTTCTCGGATGAGCCCCAGACTGCCCCCGCAGCCGGAGCTACACCGCAGCCGCCGGCCCCCAGCTTGGTCCTTTGCGAATGCGGACGCGGTCCGTTGTGATGAGTGCCTTCAAATAAGAGAGCCTTCCGCCCGGACCCGGAGCATTCCTTGACATGTCAAGGGGCCAATTTAATGTATTAGTATGTGCTATAGGACAACTTCATGAGCGCCGCAAAGGATGCCGCCCATATCTGCAGCGTCCTGCGCACGGAAGCCCGGGTTAGAATCCTGCAGTTGTTGAAGGAAAAGTCCGTGTGCGAGGGCGCGCATCAACGCCAAACGCCTATCCATGCGCAATGCGAGACGGTCGGCACGATGCGACCTCCGGCGGGACACAGCGCCGCGGCAATCCTGCACACTTCTTGGCGACCGTTTTCGTAACCCACTTGGTATTCTCATACGTGACCATCCCAAAAAAGATCGAACCAAACCTGGAAACTTGGCCCCTCCTTGGAAATGTTCTAGGTCAATGGTCACAGATGTTCGGGCCTCCTTCCAGCTTTCCGTTTGCATATGCTAAGGCCAGCGCTTCTGGGGAGTCAGCGGCAGCACCGACAGCAACGTCGATATTGTGAGCTGCAAAGAGCTCTTGAGCTCGCATACCCATCCCGCCGGCAATGACCACATTGACGCCGCGGTCAGCCAACCAAGGCGGCAGCAGGCCAGGCTCATGTTGCGGGGCTGCGACCACTTCGGTTGCCACGATCCCGTTTTGGGCATCATCCACGTCTACGAGGGCAAATTCCTCGCAATGGCCGAAGTGGGCGGAAAGGGTTCCACCGGTGAGCGGTATGGCGATCCGCATCCCTTGCCTCCTTGATTTGCGTCCACTTCCGTAATCCTGGGCTATGAGCTATGGCAAAGCTCGCTACGGCGCGAGCAGAAAATCCGCAATGGCGCGATACAGAGCACTGACGGCCAGGATCGCGCAGTGACGTCCTTCTTCCGGCAGGCATTCCCGCGAGTTGATGATGTCTCTGGGGTTTATAGCCAGCGCGTCGAAGATGCTCTTCCCTTTGGCCGCCTCTGCGACCGCCCGCCCGCACACTCTCGCTGATTCGCACGCTTCGGTATAGTACTTGACATCCTGGATCACCCCGTCACGAATATCCAGGCAGAATTCCATCTCATCCCCGCATACGCCACGGAGATACGCGGAGGCGGTTGGGGCGTTCATCCTTCCGAAGAAAGGATCGTCATCCATAGGCCGTCTCTGCTTCGGTGCATTGTCTGCCTGCTTGCCATTGCGCGGCACGGGAGCTATCCTCGCCGAGTTGTCTGTAGACCTCTCAGGTGGCCTATGGGAGCGGATACCCATTTAATCATCACATGGAGGTGAGTCGCAAGGGGTATCACGTCCGCAACAGGGACGGCTCCGGTCACATGAAGTGCCGCCACGGGAGGATCTGCCGTAATCAGTGGCATAGAAGCCAGGACCTTTAAAGATCACTGCGCTGCCTGTTCCGAAAAGCCGCCGCAGAGGCTTCCCACATTCAGGGCAGGTTTTCAGCGGCTCATCCTTTATCCCCTGGAACTTCTCAAATCGCTTCCCGCACGCGGCGCATTCGTACTCATATGTTGGCATGCAGCCTACTCCTCATCTCATTACCTTAAGCGCAAACCCGGTCTGCACGCTGCCGGCAGCCGAAACATCACTAGCCATCAGCGCCTTCTTCGGGCTCGGGACATGCGTTGGACAGTTTCACGATGAGAACGACCTGATACTTCTCTGCCACTTCCGAGAACGCCCGCTGAATTGCCTCAAATACCTGGGCTGAATCACCCCTGATAAGGGTGCTCATGCGACCCGGAGCGAGGGTCACGCCCGTGCGCGACATGGAGTTGTAGAACGCGTCGATGGGGCTAGAGAGTTCGTTCGTGCGCAACGGATAGAGGCTGACTTCCGCTTGGAGCTTCATAGTTCCACTCTCCCAACGATGAAAGCGCCGTAAGGCAAGCGAAGCGTTCGCAAAAGAACATCGGCAAGTGGCGCGATGGGCAAGAGCCAAGGTGCAGTGGGGACGAACGCCGCGGCTGCCACTTTCGCTCTTCCGTAAGAAGGCAGCATTGCCTTCACATCGCGGGGTGAGAACAGGCGCGCTGCGCTGTATGGAGGCCGGCCCGAAGCTTTCTTTCGACGGTTGCGTCTTGCCCACGCGTTCAAGACGCCTACTAGAAGAACACCTCTCGGCTTTCGCACGCAACGTACCATTTCATCAACAACGGCTTCGGGATTCTGGACGAACTCCAGCGTGGCGATTGCTGCGGCGACGTCAAACTGGCCGTCCTCGAATGGCAGCGAATGCGCATCAGCAACCCCGAACGAAGCCCCGTGGATAGATTTCTTGCGGGCGACGCTGAGCATAGCAGGAGAAATATCGACGGCAGTGGTGTTGAACCCCTTATCGCTGAAGAAGCGAGTCCAATGGCCTGTGCCGCAACCGACCTCAAGCAACCTTTTCCCGTCACTGGGACGTGGCAGCGATCGCATGACGGCCCTTTTCTCAAGGCGGTCGTACATCATTCCTTCCGGTGTCTCGTACCATCGGTCGTAATGTTCGGCGAGAGAGTCGAAGTCGAAAGTGGCAGGAGTTTTCTCAGTCATTGCCGTGGTTGGCCTTCTTAGGCCGGTCATTGCTTCTACATGGACCCGGTGCCGGGTTGCCCACCCATGTCGTCAACTCCCGTGGACCGCGCTGCGGATCTTTTGCCAGATGCCGAGGACGGTCTGCTTGGTGTATCCATCGGCATGCTCCAAGAGAGTCTTTCGCAGAATCTGCGCTTCGGTGAATTGCTGATCGTACGGGATGACGCCGAGCAGCGCGACAGCGGCCAGGCTGGCGGCAGCGGAAATCCTTTCAGTCATATCGTTGTTCAGGTCGCACTTGTTGATGATAACGCCGGTTTGTATGCCGAAGTGGCGAGTCAAATCGAGAATACGCTCGAAGTCGTGGAGGCCAGAGACGGTAGGTTCAGTTACGACGACGGCATACTGCGCGCCGGATATCGAAGCGATGACTGGGCAGCCTGTCCCGGGAGCACCGTCTATGAGCACCTTGTCGAACTCCTGGGAGCCGTCAGAATCGACCCGCTTGTTCGTCGCTTCCTGAGCAAGGTCGGAAGCAAACTGGCGCACCACAGTGACCAGCCTGCCCGAGTTCTCCTCCGCATACCCGAGGATGGCGTGAGACATGGGGCCGAATCGGGTGTTTGAAATGAACCACTTGCCGTTGACGGCATCCTCAAGCGTGACTGCATTGTCACCGCATACGAGGCCACACACGCCGCACCCTTCGCATGCCGTTTCATCAATGAGATAATGGCCATTGTCATCGCGCACGATCGCGCGAAAGCGGCACGCTTCCATACACTTGCCGCATTGAGTGCACTTGTCCAGCTCGATCTTCGCCGACACGCCTCCGCTAAAGTCGCCTTCTTCCAGGACCTCCGGGTTCAGTATCAGGTGCAGGTCAGATGCGTCAACATCGCAGTCGGAAACGACCGCCTCCTCCGCAAGTTGGGCGAAGCAGGCGGCGAGAGAGGTCTTCCCGGTTCCGCCCTTGCCGCTTATCACCACGATCTCGTCGGGTCTCTTCTGCGCGGCCACGTCAGGAGTCTTGGCGCGGGTGAGCGGGCCGCCAGCCACGAAGGGGGGCTCGATAAGATGACTCTTGACGGTGCGATCCTGTCCAGCGAGGGCAAGCGCCCGGCGGATCAAGTTTCGGAAAAGGGGTTCATATTCCGGCAACTTCTCAGTGACCAAGTCTCCAACTGAATAAACTTCGGCTATGCGGCGGTCATCAGGGATTTCGCCGATTACTTCAAGCTGCCCTTCGGTGCAATACCCTTTTAGAGCGCGGTCATCAAGGCCCGCCCTGTTGACCACCACAACCGGTTCCCGTCCGACTTGCCGGGCCATATTCACCGAAAGCTTGAGGTCGTGAATGGCAAAGGGAGTCGGGTCCGCGACCAGAACACAAAGGTCCGCACCTTTGATCGTCTCAACGGCGGAGCAAGCCGTGCCCGGCGGGGAATCGAGGACTGTGACGCTAGAGCCTGCGCGAGTTTTGAGGCCCGCTATGAGGCGGGGAGACATCCCGCCGACAGCCGTTTTGAGCAAGCCATAGTGGAACTCAATCAATCCGCTCTTGCCGTGCAGGAGTGTGCCGATTTCCTTGTCGCCCTCGACGACGGCCCCCACCGGGCATACGATGCTGCACGCCCCGCAGGCATGGCAGAGTTCGCCAAAAAGCAGCACCTTTCCTCTGACAACAGCAAGGGCGTTGTAATTGCAGGCCTCCGCGCACTTCCCACAGCCCATGCACAAATCCTGGTCAAAGCTTATTGGAGCGCGGACAGTCATCGTCTCTTTTCGGTCTATGACCGGTTTGAGAAACAGATGGCCGTTGGGCTCCTCCACATCGCAGTCGATGTACGTTACGGCCTCAGACTGCTCTGCGAGAACAGCCGCCATATTGGTGGCGATGAATGTTTTTCCTGTCCCGCCCTTCCCACTCGAGATAGCGATTTTCATCCTGAGGTCCTTACTAGTTAGACCGGTTCTTCTTTAACGTAAGACCGCCAACAGAATTCGAGCGGCTATGATCAGTCCGCACTGGTCAACCTATTGAATTCAGTTGGGGTCCCTGAGCAACTTCTTGGGACACGCAGTTATCGCGTGCAGCGTTCTTCATGAATTCGAATACACGCCCTCTAACGAAAACATTGTCGTGGAGGAGTCTCCTGCGGTGTTCTTCCCGCAGTTCAAATCCCGCTTTCTCGGTCTCTGCGAGCACCTGCCTCACGGTCAGGCCGTACTTCCTCATGTGTGTCGGATAGCAGGAGAGCTGACCTCGCGGCTTGACAATGCGGTAGAGGCGCTGCAAAAGCCGCTGCCTCTCAGCCATTTCGGGAAGATATGCCCGGTGGAACACGTCGTACAGAAGAACCACATCTGCAGAGCAATCGTGCAGGGGTATCTGCTGGTCTTTCGCTATGAGGATGGGAATTACGTTGGACAGGCCGTCTGCATCCTTCAATTTGGCCAGTTCTCGAAGCGCTTCCCGGTCTCTATCCAGGGCGTACACTCTGCCTGTGTTCCCGACGACCTTGGCGGCTGGTATTGAGTAGTTGCCTTGGCTGCAACCGAAGTCCACGACCGTCTGGCCGGGTTTAAGGCCTATTCTTCTGACGAAGTTCTCGCCGAGCGTTTCCAGCCACCTGCTCTTGCCGTTTTGCACTACCTCGCCTCCGGCTCAGACCGCAGAGCTTCGAGTAGGAGATTCTTCAGCCTGTCCAGCGAAACAGGGTGTGATTCTATCGGAATCTTCATCCAGTCCGATATCTCCAGGACTCGCTCCGGGGATCTCGCGGCGTATTCATCGAAGAAGCCAATGGCATCCAGTAGGATCGCTTTGTCGTGCTGAGGAAAGGTCTCGTTCCCCATCGCGGCATCCCAGTCCTTGAAGATGAAGCTCCAATGCTGAACCCATCCGGGAGTCAACCAATAGACTCTTTCGCCTCCCGCTATCTTTTCCCTCATTTCCTTGGAGACGAGCATGTCAACGCAATTGGACGCCCTAATCCTAGTCGCCCCGGGACAGTTCTCTCGGAGCAGCGTATCCGTGACCCTAGATGGATCCGTCGTGTCGATGAAGCATTTCTCACCGTAGAGAACGATGACTTTGTCGGCCGCATCCTGCGCGGCGGCGAGCCGACTTCGCAGTTGGCCTTCCAGCTCCCGGGGCCGCTCGTGTAAGCCTGGAGCTGTGTAAAGGACCCTGTCCGCGTCGAGGAACCCGCTTTCGCGCAGTTTCTCAAGCTCGGGCCGCATCGTTCCGCACGAGACTACGCTGTGACCTCTGAACGAGACTTCATCCGGCATCGTGCTTCCTTCCCGTGTCAACCTCTGCAGACCCGTCAATCCCCCTGACCGAAGCGTCTCCAGAATTCCCTTCTTGCGCCCATCGGACTGCCTCTTTTCCCTGCTGCAGAACCCAGATCATACATTCGCTTCGGATTTGCGTGCCCCACCCGGCTTGTGACAGCGTATGCCACTTTCGGAAACGCAGCGTCCCGTCTTTCGGCATAGCAAGCAATCCGACGGCATACTGTGTCGCGCTGATGCCTGGCCTTCGTGCCAGCATCCGGTTGGTCCGATCCTCGTTAGGTTCCCCGTTCATTGTCCGCAATTGACGGTCAACCAACGCGTCTCAGTACCTGCCGGAGAGAAATCGCGCCGCGGGGACACGCCCCCACGCACCTCCCGCAGCCGACACACCTCTCCAGGTTGACTGTCGCAGCGCTGTCGATAGAGATCGCAAAGGTCGGGCAGACCCGCTGACACAGCCCGCAGCCTGCACATTTGTAAGACTCCACAAATGCAACCATAGCCCAACGTCCTCACCCCTGCAGATGTCTGACGCGGGCCTTGACGCTCCGAAGTTGATCCTTGATGACCTGTGCTTTAGCGCTGAGCGATCTGCGTTCTTGCTCGCGGTTCATTCCAACCCCTCAGGGATCGCCGCCTTTCGCGTCGGATGAGCGTCTGGGCGGGGGCGCATACTTCCTTCGACCGCATTGAGGAGCACGCTTCCCTCCATGAAATCGACAGATCTGACTCCGGCTCCTACAAACCTGCTCTCACCCACAAGGTCCGTAATCAGCAACCCGTTATCCTGAAATTCAATGCGGATGACGTCGCAGAGCAGCAAGTTGCGCAATTCCGGTTTGCCGCCGGCCTCCCGGTAAACTCTGGCCAAGCACATTCTTACTATCCTCCTTCGTAGATGCTTCCGTGTGTCCGCAAACGGGCGGGGTGAAGCGGGACTGTTGCCAACAAGTGCAGCACCGGCGCAATCTCCTCGTGACGATGGACGACCGCCGGCAGATGTAGTTGTCTCTTGTTCAGCTCAGAGATGAGATGTCTTTCAACTTCGTCTGAGGAGATCTTGTTGGCGATGACACCTGCGAGACGTGTCCCGGCTGCCTTCGCCAGCTCTCTTACTTTCGCCGCCATGGTCACCGACTCCATTGACGGTTCAATGACGGCGATCACCGCATCTACGCTCGTCTCGATCCCTCGCCCAAGGTGTTCTATCCCCGCTTCCATATCCACTATCGCCATTTGGTTTTCTGCAAGCGTAAGCCGCTTGAGAAACCCGCGGCTCAGTGCGCCCATCGGGCAGGCACATCCTTCGAGGGCCTGGTGTATCTTGCCTACGGCGATGAGCCGCAGGCCATTCCGCCGGACGACGTAGTCGCCCGGTATGTCGTCTACTCTGATGCGCTCTTGCTTTAACAGCGCCGGGTCCGGTTCGCGCCCTCCCGGCGCGGAACTCGTGCGGATATTCCTCATTACGTTCTTCTTGCCTCCCGCGAGTTCCAGCAACGGCCTTGGGGGCGCTTAAGGCCGGACATTCGGTGCAATTCCGAATTCGACTCGTCAGAGTCAATAACGACGACCTCTTTTCCCTCGACTGACAGCCCTCGGGCCAGCAAGGCGATGAGTGTGCTTTTTCCAGTCCCACCCTTGCCACAAACGGAGAGCTTTTTCATGACACCAAGGCCTCAGCAGGTTCGCGGAATGCTCTAGCCCAGAGCACCTGCCCGCGCTCAATGGTCTTCACGCGGACGTTCTTGAACCCCGTTCTCCCAAGCATTCGACCGACTTCGCTCGGAGAATAATACCTCTCATTCCAAAGAGTCTGGGCGAGCGACCCACGAGGGAAGTCCACAACCAGCATTTCCCCTCCTGGCCGCAGTACCCGGTGCGCCTCGTGGAGAAGAGCCAGAGGGTCGTCGATTTCGTGCAGCGCCCAGACGCTCACCGCCGCATCCACCGAACCTTCTCGCAGGAATCCCAATCGCTCCGCATTTGCCTTAACACACCGGAGAGGACCTCTCGCTCTCGCCGTGACATCGCGCGTGGGAAAGCTCGCATCATTTATGTCTACCCCGGTTACCCGCTGCTTGTACCTCTGGTGCAGCATTTGTGCGAGTTCACAATCACCACACCCAAGCTCCAACACCCGGTAGCCAAGCGAGATTTCGCTCCCCACGCGGGAATGAAGGTTCGGCTTAATCCGCTCGTAGAAGTCTTCCGGGAGACTTGCGCGAGTCTTGCGATATTGAACGGTTTTCATGAAAGCGGGCAGGTTCCTGTGGGGCAGGACGAGCTGCCTGCGGAGAAGGAAGTGCCCTCGGCCCTTGCGCTGAAGGTGGAGAATTGCTTCTTAAGGTTTTTGCCGCCACACTCGCTGCAGGCGTGCTGTTTGCTGCCCCCCAGTTTTTCGAGAAACTGTGTAACGTGTCCACAGCTCTCACATCGGTACTCGTAGATCGGCATCTCTCATATTCCTCCATTCATGGCCAATACGCCGGTCTTATTCTCCGGCACCCGATTTTGCCCTTCGAGAATGACGATGCTCGGCCTGAATCCCCGCGCCTCGTTGTCTTCGAGGCCACAGTACGACAAGATGATCAATTCGTTGCCAATCTTCCCGAGCAGGGCCGCCGCCCCGTTCAGTACCACGCTTCCCGAACCACGCGGGGCCTCAATGGCGTATGTTACAAAACGCGCTCCATTGCTCACATTGAGCACGTGAACCTGCTCGCCGAGGAACATATTTGCCCTTTCGAGCAATTCTGCGTCCACGCTGATGCTTCCCTCGTAATTGAGTTCGGTTCCGGTCAATCTTGCACGGTGAATCTTTGACTTCAGCATGAACCGGTGCACTTGTTCACCTCCTCGAGGCGAAACTTGCCTGGAACTCGGCGATGACGTCCGCGGCAGCGCGGACGCATTGCGCCTCGCCGCTGCAAGGAATGCATGCGATTTCGGTGGTGTCTACCTCTGCAATGGAGCGTCCCAAGAGGGACTGCCGCAATATCTCCGCAGCACCATGGCATTCGGGCGCATCCGCAATATCGAACGCTCTGAACCTGAGGTCCCCATCGTCATCGCTCAGTGTGAATCGCACCCGTTTGCGGTACTCGTCGAAGCTCATTGCTCCTGCCTCAGCCGCTAATGCTCCGCGGCTCCTTTGACTGTGCTGGACTCTCCCTCACCGGTGCTCCAAACAAGGTGATGCTCACAACTCACCACTTACAGCAACCGACAAACGCCTGCTCTCCGTACTTGGGCGAGCATCAATCCGTGGATGTAGGGCCTTCAGTCCTTCATGAACGGCCGGTCAGTATGACAGGGCATTCCCATCCTGCCTCATCGTTCTGGTGGCACCTACCACCAGAAGCGGCGTCCCCGGCCGAAGGCACCACCGCGGCCCATCCCCAAGCCACGGCCAAGCCCCATCCCTGGGAAGTAGCCATAGCCGGCTCCCCACGCGGGATAGCCGAAGGTCTGGGGGAAAGGCCTGGCATAGGAGTGGGCCGCGGGAGCACCATACGCAGCGTAAGGCAAAGCCATAGGTGTGCCGTAAGCGGCGTACGGCATGGCTCCCACGCCGATTCCAGCACGAGGAATCGGGTTCATGAAACCGGGGACGCCGGATCCCGCGCAGTACCCGGCTCCTCTACCTGTCATTGGCCCGAAACCCATTGGGCCGGTTCCATCTCCTCTTGGCATGATCATTCTCCTTTCTTTTCCGCTAGCAGCGCTTTCCTGGAATCCGCTTTGCGCCGGTGCGTAGTTATTCGGCGCTTCTGCACCTCCGCGCTCCGCTGCACGTGGTGCTCAAGACTCTCAAAAATGTCTTCGCCGCTGTGCCGCTTTTCCTTAGCTAGCTCTGCAAACATCGCGAATCTCTCGAGAACCTCCGCGTCCATTGCGTGCTCCATTCGGCAGGCATTAGCGTCGGCGACAGCTTCGTCGATCAACAGTACGTCAGTCAGAAAGTCGCGGATCAATTCGTGCCGCCGCAGCACTTCAGCTGCCGCCTTGCGCCCCGATGCCGTCAATGTGGTCACCTCGTACGGGCTGTACTCTACAAGACCTTTCTCGGATAGGCTTTTCAGGGCTGCTGTGACTGTGGACTTGTGCACTCCCATCGCAGCAGCAACATCGCGCACACGCGCCACCCTGCGCTTCGATATGACTCGCGATATGACCTCAAGATAGTCCTCCAGAGTTGGACTCAGTTGTAGTGAGTTACCCATTGGTCATGCTTCTCCGCCACAGTGTTTGGGTCATGAAACATTGTATCCCTACACAAACAGTCTGTCAATGCGGTTCCTGACGAATTTAGGGCATGGATCCCCACAGAGGTAAGTCGCCGGCCGCCCATGCTCCCCTGCGGTGAGTGAACGCGCCACGCCGATGGTGAAAGGTCCTGCTCTCGGACTGGTTTACCCGGCCACAGCGTTCTCCCTCGACCCCAGCGTGGAATGGTATGACGTGGATCGTTGATTCGGCGCTCGCTATAATACATTCAACAGACGAGCTTACTTCGGAGGGAGGAAGTCGTTGGCGGACAACAAACATCAGGTGATCGTGGTTGGTGCGGGCCCTGCGGGCCTTTCTGCAGCCATCTACCTGCATAGAGGTGGGGTCGATACCCTGACTCTTGAGCGAGGGATCCCCGGGGGCCAAGTAATCAACACCGTGCAGATCGCAAATTACCCTGGGTTTCCTGAAGGGATCTCCGGTGCCGAGCTCGTCTCCAGAATGCACCAGCAAGCTCTCCACTTCAGTGCGCAGATAGAAACCGCCGACGTGTCTGCCATCGAAAAACTCGGCGATCGGTTCCTGGTGAAGACAACTCTTGGGGAGTATCAAGCCGAGGCCGTGATCCTGGCCTCGGGGTCGACTCCAAGGAAGCTGGGCGCTCCCGGGGAACGCGAGTTCCTAGGTCGGGGCGTGAGCTATTGCGGCACCTGCGATGCGCCTTTTTTCAAGGGAAAGGACGTCGTCTCGGTTGGCGGCGGCGACGTGGCCTTGGAGGAGACGATTCACCTCGCCAAGTTCGCACGCTCTGTTATTATGGTTCACAGGCGCGACAAGTTCCGCGGAACGCAGATTCTCCAAGACGAGGTAAGGAGCCTGCCCAACGTATCTTTCGCGCTCGAGTCCGTGGTTGAATCGATCTCAGGCGCGAACAAGGTCGAAAGAGTGATGCTGAAGAACGTGAGAACGTCGCAGCAGTCAGAGTTGGAGACAGACGGGGTATTTGTATTCGTGGGCTATAGGCCAAACTCCGGGCCGGTTCGGGGTTTGGCGGAGCTTGACGAAGGAGGGGCGGTTGTTACCGACTCAGCAATGGAGACCTCTCAGCAAGGTCTGTACGCAGTTGGGGATGTTCGCAAGAACTCCTTTAGGCAGATAGTGACGGCCGCTGGCGATGGCGCTACAGCGGCGATGGCTGCGATAAGGAGGTTTCGCCCGTACTGATTCAGGGCTGCGAAGTCTGAGGAACTCTTCATAACGTATTCTGCTCTCAATCACGGAGGCCACAAATGAGCGCGAACGAGGAACGGCTGGGAGCAGAGCTGGGGATCTGGACCACCTGCTTCTACGCGTTATCAGACGTTCATTGTATCCCGGAAGGCGAGGACCTCGCCCAGCTCGTACATCAGAAGGCATCCGAGCAGGGCATTGGCTTGCACAGTGGCGACGTCATTGTCATCGCGTGCGAAGCAGTAAGCAGAGCTGAGGGGTGCACAGTGTGTCTGGGAGAGCTTGAGCCCTCTTCTCAGGCACTTGACATCTCGGCAGACACTGGCTGGTCGCCCAGGCTATGCGAGCTTTACCTCCGGGAAACCAGGCGGACGGCAGGTAAACCCGGAATCTGTGTCAGCCTTCATCGTTTGGCTGCCGAGTGGCCAGCCGCAGAGGAGCTGTCGGAGGAGGCGGTGGTCGTTGTTCCCCCTCGCGACGCTAATGCCAGCGCCGGAGAGCTTCGCGACCGTCTGCAGGAGCTATCCAGCACGGACCTAACCGTGGTTATCTCTGAATTGCATCCCGACACTGCGAAACGGACCCGCGGCTCAGTTGCGATCGGGATTTCGGGTGTCCGGATGACTGTCGAGGAGGCTAACTGGCTCGCGACCGCTGTTTCCATGGTCGCGCGGGAAGAAAATCAGCAACCTGGGGCAGTAATAGTTAGGGGACTGCAACTCACGCGACGATGATGATCGTACCGAACCCGTTAGTCCAATGGGGGCCGAATCCTAATGGGTAAGCAGGAGATGTTCATCGACCCAATCGGTCGGGTGCACCGGCTTGAGGGAGATGCGTCTCGGATTGAGATTCAGCCTGAGTACGTTGAGGCTCTGGGGGGACTCGAAACTGGGGGCAAGATCCAGGTGCTTTACTGGATGCATAAGCTCAAGAGCAGAGACAGGGAAATTCTCAGGGTCCACCCGCGCGGCAATACGAACCTCCCAATGCAGGGCGTTTTCAGCGTTAGAAGCCCGATGAGGCCAAACCCGATCGGGGTTTCCGTAGTCGAAGTGACCGATGTTAAAGGAAATGATATTCTTGTGGAACACCTTGATGCGTACGACGGGTCGCCCGTGATCGACATAAAGGGTGCGCCTTCGGAAGCCAGGGCTTGTCCGAGGAACACCGGTAGGACGTAAGAGACGTTCAGACACTCTCTATCTTCGAAGGTCACCTGCCGAGCGGTGGGCGCAGCTGTGTTGTTGACGTCATGGTTATCGGCGTCAGCTTGCAGGGCCGATGACAGCGAGGCGCCGATGAAGGGTGCAGGGGGCCAATCACCTGAAATTGTTCTGACCGTGGTCTACGACAACAACCCTTACGATGAGCACTTGCAGACTGCAGGGGGCTTTGGCTGCGTAATTCAGGGTCTTTCACGCGCGGTACTCTTCGACACCGGAGGAAAGGGTGATCTCCTGCTTTCCACTGGGGATCGAACCGGAAGTGCTAGATGTGGTCGTTATCTCCCACGCTCATCAGGACCATAGCGGCGGCCTCGAAGCTTTCCTTCGCCAGAACCATGACGTGACCGTCTACTTACCACAGTCCCTCGGCGCAGCACTCAAGAAAGCCGTCAAGAACTCTGGAGCCGAACTCGTCGATGTGCGGGCACCGATGGAGTTATTCGAAGATGCTTACTCTACAGGGGAACTGGGATCGCGGACAAGGGCTCAGGCGAACTCTCGGGCTGTTCCTCTTCTGCGGGACTCGCCGTCCCGATGTTCTCGAGAGCATCTCGCCCATCGACAAACAGCAGGGCGAGCAAAACGCCTGCCGCAATGCAACCGATTCCCAAACAAATCATCCACCAACCAATCCTATGTCGAATCATTGCCACCACCCAAGCAGAAACAGTCGATCCCGTTAAGGCCCCCAAGACAGATGCCGTCCTCCGCCATTATGCTACCCGTCATGATCCCACCTAGGCCGAAGCGGGTCAGTCCCATGTTCGCTGACGTCATTGCCGCCAGACACCCCATCATTATCAGAATCGTCATCTAGCGGGTGCGCCACGTCTCGTTATGCTCCTCCCCGTCATTCAATCCACCCGCGTCAGAGTCAGGTCCGTGAGGTTTTGAGACCGTTTGCCGACTTTCACTTGCCCCCAATGGATCTCGACCGTAACGTCGGTCGTAACTCACTTTGACGCCCTGGGCTTGCAGGGCGGGTATCTGGAAATGATAGGCTTCGAAGCTCAAGGGATTACCCTTCACCGTTACGCGGTCACCTTCTGCCAGCCCCCGGTTGTCCACCAGCGGCCGAAAGTCAGCAATCAGGTTATCGTCAAGGTTGGCGGACTCCAACGCAGTCAAACCCGCAAGGGGGGCGATGTCACTAATCTGGTTACCATCAAGGTCTAAAAACCTTATCGAAGATAATCCTGAGAGAGGGTTGATGTTCTGGACCTCGTTGTCACTGAGCTGGAGGCGTTCGAGGGCGGTCAATCCTGCAAGCGCACTGATGTTGCGGATCTGGTT
>Ga0180431_10001800_pt1 | contig 29239 bp, 23 predicted proteins | sample SS_ome_11_FD_132459 | JGI IMG/M metagenome (GOLD analysis project Ga0180431, IMG submission 132459) | Hypersaline lake sediment archaeal communities from the Salton Sea, California, USA - SS_1_MS_1 metaG | ecosystem: Environmental > Aquatic > Non-marine Saline and Alkaline > Hypersaline >... | reverse complement strand
TTCACGAACCACGTCGGCTCCATGATCCCGACGCCGATAATGGTCAGAAAGGCGCCGAGGGTGGTGCACTTGGTGCCGGCCTGGAGCCGGTTGTACACGTCAGGGAGCCGGAACACCCCCAGGCTTCCCAGGAACAGGAACACGGTGCCAATGCTCGTGACTATCGTCCCCACCACCGTCACCGCAGCCCTCCTTCCAGGTACCTGGCGATCGCCACCGCCCCGATGAAAGTCAGCAGGGAGTAAACCAGGGCGACGTCGAGGTAAACGTATCTCTTGAAGACGAAGCCCAGCAACACCAGCAGGGCCGTTGTCACCGTGGCCGCAGTGTCCACAGCCACGGCCCGGTCCGCGCTGCTGGGACCTTTGAGCATTCGCAGCAGGCAGAGCAGCATTCCGGCGCCGATGATGGTTACCAGAACCAGGGGATTCACTGGAAGATCACCCTCAGGTATCTCTCGAACCGCTCCCCGATAAGCTCCGTCACCTCTTCCGTCGATTCCGCTTTGACGTTTATCCAATGGATCAACAGCCTGTCGCCGATCACGTCCAACGTGAAGGTCCCCGGTGTGAGAGTGATCGAGTTCGCCAGGATCATCTTTGCGATGTCGGACTCCAGCTCGGTCTTTATCACCACGATGCCCGGGTTTATGGGCATCCGTGGGTGGACGACTCGGTAAGCCACGTCAAGATTGGCCTTCATTATCTCCCAGAGCAGAACCACCAGGTAAACGGCGAATAAGGCGGCCCTCTTGACCGTAATCGGGGGCAGACCGAGCCGCAGGTAACGGCTGTTCAGCAGGAGCGAGAGCGCCAGGCAGACCGCGGCTCCCACCAGGAGTTCCTGCACCTGAAGACTCCGCGTCAGGGCGAGCCAGACCAGGAAAGACATGCCGCCCATGTAGAGGAAGCTTCTCAGCTTAGCTCTGAACGGATAGGCCCTCTCGGGCATGCCCGCCTCCCGCGGTCACAGATGATAGACAAGACGAGCCAGTTCCATGGCCAGATCAACGCACGCGATCTGAACCGTGTCCGGCATGTTCAGGTCGCAGGGCGCGAAAGACAGCAGCGCCTTCACGCCGGCACGGGCCATCCGGCGCGCCACCCCCGGTGCCTCCGAGACTTCCACGGCAACGATGCCCAGACGTATGCCTTCTTCCTTTATTCGCTGCTCGAGGTCTGCCGCATCCTCGACCGTCACGCCCTTGATGGTCCTGCCGATCTTGCGGGGGTCATTGTCAAAGGCCAGCGCGATGTGGAACCCCTGCTCGGCGAAACCACCGTATGCCAGCAAGGCCCGCCCTATGTTGCCCACCCCGACCAGCGCCGCCCTTGTCGGCGTGTCCAGGTTGAGTATGCCCCGGATGGCGCCGACCAACTGATCGACGTTGTAGCCGACTCCCCGCGTGCCGAACTCCCCGAAATAGGAGAAGTCCTTGCGGACCGTCGAGGGCTTCAGACCACAGGCGTCGGCGAGCTCCCGCGACGAAACCGTCTCGACACCCTTCTCAACCAGGCAGAAGAGCGCCCGGAGGTAGGAGAAGAGCCGTCCGATGGTCTCTTTGGGTATCAGTCGTTTCGTCATCTTGTGCTTGTGTTCACAATCGCAAAGGTCGGCGCATTCTACTCACGCCCGGGCGCACTGTCAAGAAAAATAACCTTGCTCTTTCAGCTTTCCCAGATGGGCACCGTGACAGGGCAGGGAATCCGTCTCTGGCGGGAGTCGCGATTCTGAGAGGGCCGCGGCGGCGAAGCCACGCGAAGGGGGGCGCTCGCCCGGGCCCTCGAGGTTGGGCCCAGCCTGTGCGGGATGATCGGCGACGCGCGGGGCGGGAGCAGGCAGCGAGGCGCCAGGGGATGACGCCCCGCTCGGCCGGCTCCGGACAGGTGGCGCTCAGCAGTCCTTCAGGACCTTCTGCGCCGTGGGATGCCTGTTGCAGCCGATGACGACGTGCGTCGCGCCGCGGCCTTTCCCCGTGCTGCCGTAAGCGAAGTCGATGCTGACGCCTTTCTTGGCGAGCTTCGCGCAGGCGTCCGCCAGCGCGCCCACCTTGTTCGGCAGGGCCGCGACAAGGACGTCCATCTGCGTGAAGGCCATGCCAGCGTCCTTGAGGGCCTTGGCGGCCGCGTCCGGCTTGCTGACAACCAGCCTGACCGTGCCGGCCTCGGTGGACTCCAGCACCGACAGCGCAATGATGTTGACCTTGGCGTCCGCCAGGCACTTCGTCAGCTTGGCGAGCTGCCCGCGCTTATTGGGCAGGACTACCGACAACTGCGTCGCGCGCAGCATGGCACATACCTCCTGCTACGAGAATAGCGTGGCGGCAAGACGGTCGCCGCCTTGCCATCTACGCGGGCGATTATAGCATCCGTGCGGGACGGTTCAACCGCGCGCGACGGGCGTACGCTTGCGGGGCGGCTATAATAGCGCGCACGGTCTGACGCGGCCGGTCGGCCGCGAATCCGGCTCAGGACATGTATGAGGGACGGCGTTCCGAATGAGCAGCAGGTACACCATAGCCATGTTCGTTATCGCGGTCTGCCTGCTCGCCGTGGCGTCGGGCATATTCGAGCCCACCTTCAACAACTACGTGGACGCCACGTTCCACGTCACGGCGAGCCAGAGGGGGAACCTGGAGTTGCCCCGCGAGTTCCCCGGCTTCATGGTGGCGGCGCTGGCGGGGGCGTTCTTCTTCCTGGGCGAGGCGAACCTGGCCGTCATTGCGGCCTGCCTGGTCGGGCTCGGCATGTTCGGGCTGGCGGCCTTCGCCAACCAGTCGCACCAATTCGCCATGATGGTGGCGTTCATGGTGGTCTGGAGCACGGGCGCCCACCTGGCGATGCCGGTCACGCAGTCGCTCGCGCTCGCGGTGTCGAAGCAGCGACGGGAGGGGGCGAAGCTCGGCATGATCGGCTCGGCGGCCTCCCTGGCCACAATCGTCGGGGCGGGGATCGTCTGGCTCAACTTCAAGGTGCTGAACCTGAGCTATTCGAGGGTATTCCTTGCGGGGACGGCGGCGGCGGGCCTGGCGGCACTGACCTTTGCGGCGTTCAAGCTGCGGCTGCGGAAGGCGCCGCACGGCAAGCGGCCGCGGCTCGTGTTCAGGAAACGGTACCGGCTGTATTACGTGCTGAGCGTCCTGTACGGGGCGCGCAAGCAGCTGTTCATCACGTTCGGCCCGTGGGTGCTGATCCGCATCTACCACCAGCAGCCGCAGACCTTCGCGCTCCTGTGGATCATCTCGACTGCCATCAAGGTGTTCCTCCTGCCGCTCGTGGGGCGGCTCATTGACGAGATAGGGGAGCAGCGGGTCCTGATGGCGGACTGCGTGCTGCTGCTGGCGATCTGCCTGGCTTACGCTTTCGCGGGGGACGTGCTCCCACCTGAGGCCGCTTTCGTGGTGGTCTGCGGGGCCTATGTGATCGACCTCGTGCTCTTCCCCGTCCAGATGGCGAGGGCGACCTATCTCTCGAAGATCGCCGAGAACCGCGCGGACATCAGCGGCACGCTCGGGCTCGGCGTCAGCATCGACCACGCCGTCAGCATCCCGGCTGCGATCCTGGGCGGCTACCTGTGGCAGGCATGCGACAACCACCGGCCCGTCTTCCTCCTGGCCGCCGGCGTCGCGTTGGTCACGTTCTTCGCCTCGAGCCTTATCCGCACGCCGGCCCACGCGGAATCGCACGGTGCGGAGCGACCGGCGGCGCGGTAGCATATCCGGCATCGGCTCTTCGGGATACTCTTGGGAGACCACCCATGCGAAACGGGCGACGTTGGTTCGTGACGGTCCTGGCGCTGGCAGCGGCCACCTGCGGTATGGCGTCCGCTGCGGAGAGCATCTCGGGCGCGGCGCACCTGAGGCACCTGACCAACCCGGGGGAGGGCTGGACGGTCTTCACGCCGAGCGCCGACACGCGCATCATCTACGTCAGCAGTTCTAAGGGTGATGATGCCAATGACGGCCTGTCCGTCGATATGCCGCTCAAGAGCTTCGTGGCCGCCCAGAAACTGTTGCGGGACGAGTACCCGGACTGGTTGCTCCTGAAGAGGGGAGACGTCTGGGTCGAGGAGACGCTGAACCTGACGCCCTACGGCGGCAAGTCGGGCCGCTCCGCCGAGGAGCCCGTCCTGATCGCCTCGTACGGCACAGAGGGCGACCGGCCGTTGCTCAAGAGCGGCACCAGGATCGGCCTCCAGATCATCACCCGCAAGGAGCTGAGCCACGTCGCCATCGTGGGCCTGCGCCTGTGGGGCGACAGGGTCTACGGCAACTCGAAGTCGAGCGGCATCGTCATCTGGGGGCCGGTCAACGACATCCTCGTCGAGGACTGCTACGCGCACGACTACCTCGACAACTTCTATCCCTCGCAGATATACAATGCGGAGCCGGACTACGCGCCGCCCCGCAACATCAGGGCACGGCGATGCGTCTTCGCCGACGCCTTCTCGCAGGGAATGCTCGCGCCGCACGTCGAGGGCCTGACCATCGACGAGTGCCTCTTCGACCACAACGGGTTCAAGCCCGACCCCGAGAAGGCCGACGAGGTCAAGCGGGCCGAGGCTACCTACAACCACAACATGTACATTCCCATCACGGCGAACAACGCCGTGGTGCGCGACACCATCACCGCGCGGTCGGCGTCGGTGGGCGTCTTCTGCCGCACGAACGGCGTCCTGGAAGGTAACCTCTGCCTGGCCTGCCCGGACGCGCTGCACTTCGGGCAGATACGCCAGAGCCGGCCGGGAGGCGTCAGCGGCCGCGTCAAAGGCAACGTGGTCATTGGCCTCCACGGGTCCTGGAGCGAGGAACGCGACCTGAACGCCGTCGGCGGATACAGCGGGATCGTCGTCGGCAACATCAACAACGACGGCGCCGTCGTCGAGGACAACATCATCTCGCGCGGCAAGGGCGCGGCCATCGCGCTCGGGCCTTCCGGCGTGGGCATCCACAACGTCGTGTTCCGGAACAACACCGTGTACAACTGGGTGCGCGCCGTCAACTGGGTGGGGGAGCCCGGCAAGGAACTGGAGACGGGCAGACTCTCCGGCATCTCCTTCACGGGCAACCTGTTCCAGGCGCACAGGTTCGGTGACAGGGCCATCCTGCGCGAGCGGGACATGGGCAACGCGGAGGGATTCACGTTCGAGGGCAACGTTTATTTCTCGGACGGCCGGGCTGCCGAATGGTTTGCTCTCAAAGACGAGCCGCGTTCCTTCGACCAATGGGTCCAGATATCCGGCGAGAAGGACGCCCGAGCCGTGAAGGTCGAGTTCGCCGACCCGGAACGCGACGCGGCCACCTACCACGCCACGCTGGGCCGGGAAGCGACGCTGGAAGCGTTCCTCGAAGAGGCGCGCAAGCAGTCGAAGTTCAACTGGCGCCCCGAGTACACGGCGGCCGCCGTGATCCAGCACGTCAGGGACGGCTTTCGGCCGACCACGGACACGGGCGGGGCAACGGCCGTGCCGGCCCGATAGCCTCCCCGGCGGCTATGCGCCCACCTGTTCCTGGTACGGGCGGTCGGTGTCCGTGCGCAGGCACCACTCGATCATCCGCTGCTGGAGCTGCGCCACCGGCGCGTCAGCCGGAGGATTGTCCCACAGGTTGTGCATCTCCTGGGGGTCATTCTCCATGTCGTACAGCTCGTTCCCGCCGGCCAGGCGGATGACGAGCTTCCATTTGTCCGTGCGGACCATCTTCGCGCGGGCCATGCTCTCGGGGCACTCCGCGTAGGTCTCCTGCTTCGCCGCGCGCCGCTTTCTGCCGGCCGCATCGGTTGCCCTGACCTTGAAGCTGAACCGCCGCCACATCTCTTCCTCGTGGCCTCCGTCGGCGAAGACGGCCTCCTTGCGCCTCTCGCCGCGGATGATCGGCAGGAGCGACTCGCCGTGCAGCCCCCATTCCGGCTCGATGCCGAGCAGTCCCAGGATGGTCGGCGCCAGATCGGTGTGCTCGGTCAGGCTCTCGACGATCCTGCCCTGCGGCAGGCCCGGCGCCGAGAATATCTGCGGCACGTGCAGGATGCAGTCGGCCATACACGTGTCCCACTTCTCCGCCAGGCCGTACTGGCCCGCGAAGTCGCCGTGGTCCACCCAGAACATCACGATGGAATCCTCGAATAGGCCCTCGCGCTCGATGGCGTCCAGCACGCGCCCGAGCGCGTTGTCGGTCTTGGTGATCATCGCGTAATAGACCGCCTGAATCTCGCGCAGCGCCGCTTCCGGCGCGTCTAGGCCGGTGCGCACCTCGCGCATCACGCGCATGGGCAGGGGGGCGTTCTCGGGGATCTCGTGCGGCCACGCCGTTATCTTCGCGCGGTCATACATCGAGAAGTAGGGCTCGGGCGCGTGATAGACCGGATGCGGCCAGCCCAGGTTGAGCTGCATGAAGAACGGCCGGGACCGGTCGCGGACGTTCGTCAGGTACTCGACCGCCTGGTCGGCCCGGTTGTCGTCGCAGAAGAACTCCATCGGCTCCTCGATGCGCCCCCGGTAGTCGAACCCGTCCTCCATCTCCATCGGCTCGACGCTGTCTGGTCCGGGCGCGGGGGAGGGCCACTCCTTGTCCAGCATTTCGTGGAAGCAGCCGTACGTGAACGAGTGGTAATCCACGTAAGACTTGCCCTTGTAGTTCCGCTCCTCGCCGTGGACGTTCTCCCAGCAGTGGTTGTGGCCGAACATGGCCGATTCGTAGCCGAGCTTCTTGAGCGTCGCCAGCACGTCCGGCTGGTCGTTCGGCAGGTGCTGCTGGATGGTGCGGAAGCCGTCCGTGTGGCAGTAGCGTCCGGTCATTGTGGCGATGCGCGACGGCACGCACTTGCCGTGCACGGTGTAGTGGTTCTTGAGGACGACCGCGCGCTCGGCGAACCGGTCCAGGTTCGGCGTCTTGCAGTCGGGGTTGCCCGTGAAGCCCGGGCAGTCGCCCCGCATCTCGTCAGAGGACAGGATTATCACGTTTTTCGGTCTCTCAGCCATCTCCTTCTCCCGTTGATGTTGACCACGCACAGCAGCCCGTTGAAGAATGTAGCTCAGCCGCCCCCGGCTGAGAACGCCACAGGCGAGGGCGCCTGTGCTACACCGGCACGGTGACTCGCCCGGGCATTCTCCGGCGATTCCTCCTTCCTCAACGGGCTGCTACAGTGCCGGAAGGGCGACCGCGTCGCCTTTGCGCTCCTGCCACGCGGCGATGCGGCCGCGAAGCTCACGCATCAGCGACAAGTGGCGGCCGCCAGCGGCCAGATTGGTCGTCTCGCCCGGGTCTTCAGACAGGTTGTAAAGTTCGTGCTCGCCGAGGGGGCTGCAACTGAACCGCCAGCCGTCCGGCGCGATGATCGTCCGCACGGGGTCGCGGAAGGCCGCCTCCACCTCCTCCGGCGACTTGCCCGGCACCGCGGCGTCCGGGCCGCATCCCTCGTCGCCGTGCCACTCGATGAAGACGTCGTATTCGAGCCTGCTCTGTTCTCCCTCGACGGAGCGGCGCAGACTCTTGCCCTGCAAATGCTCCGGGAGCGGCTGGCCCATCAGGTCCAGCAGCGTCGGCACGAGGTCTATCTGGCTGACGGGCCCGCTCACGCGCCGCCCGTCGTGCTGCCCCGGCAGCCGCACCATCAGGGGGACGCGCACCGACTCCTGGTACATGAAGGTCTTCGTGAGGAGCTGGTGGCTGCCCATCATGTCGCCGTGGTCGGAGGTGAAGACCACGACGGTGTCGTCGCTGAGGCCGAGTTCGTCGAGCGCGCCCAGGATGGTCCCCACGTGGCTGTCTACCTGGCTGCACAGGCCCCAGTAGCGCGCGATCAGGTCGCGCCAGTCGGCCTCGGACCTGAACCGCTCACGGAACTGGAGGTGCCGCGCGCGGGCCTTCAGGGGCTGCGCGTCAGAGGGGAAGCTCTCGAAGTTCGCGGGCAGGGGGACGCGCGCGCGGTCGTACTGGCCGTCCCGCGGCCCGTTGAATGGCATGTGCGGCTCCAGGAAGTTGACGTAGAGAACGAAGGAGTTGTCCCTGTTCTCCCGCAGGAAGCGGCACGCCTCGCGCGCCAGGTAGGCGGGCTTGCTGTGCTCTTCCGGCAGCTTCGAGACGGCGCCCCGGTTGAAGAAGTCCGCGCCCTCCGGCTTCAGCCCCTGCTCGTCCCGGAGCCACTTCTGATAGTGCGAAAGCTCGTCGCGCGGCCGCCCGGAGCCGTAGTAGGGCCGGTACATGTCCTCGATGGCCCGCCACTCCTCGAACCCGTGCTGCGCCCATATCTCGTCGCCCAGGTGCCACTTGCCGTGGTGCGCGCAGCGGTAGTCCCCCTCGGCGAGCATCTCGGGCAGGCACTTCGTCTCCGGACCCAGGGGCACGTTGTTCGCCGTGCAGCCGTTCGCGTGCGGCCAGAGGCCGGTCAGTATGGTCGAGCGCGACGGCGTGCAGACGGGCTGCGTGACGTACGCCTCATCGAAGACGGTCGCCGTCTCGGCGAACCGGTTCAGGTTCGGCGTCTCGATCAGCGCGTTGCCGTAAGCTGCCATCGTGTCATGGCGCTGCTCGTCGGTGTAGATGAAGAGCAGGTTGGGCCGCCTCACTGGGTGACCTCCGGCGCCTTTTAAAGGGGGACCTCGCCGCCGGTCTCGGCGCTGCGGTAGAGCGCGTCGAGGATGCGCTGGACGCAGAGGGCCTCGCGCGGGTCCACCGGCACGGGCGTGCCCTCGCGGACGGAGCGGACGAACGCCTCCAGGTGGCTCGGGCCGGACACGGGCTGGAGGACCGTCTCGGCGAACGCGCCGCCCATCTCGCCCCAGACGCGGGCCTCGAAGTCGTACTTGCCGCCTATTGACCGGTGGGCCATGCCGGCCTTCGTGCCGTACACGTAGGTGTACATGTCCTCCCGCCATTCGCTGTTCGTGGCCCACGAGGCTTCGAGGGAGAGCGCCGCCCCGCCCTCGAACCGGACGAAGCCCGCCGCCAGGTCCTCGACGCCGTAGTCCTGCCCCCACCGCGCCGCGAGCCGCTTGCCAAGCATGTTGTGCGTAACGCCGGTCACAGAGACGGGCTTCGGGTAGCCCATCAGCCAGAGCGCCAGGTCGATCCGGTGCACGCCGAGGTCTATCAGGGGGCCGCCGCCCGCCATCTCCTTGTCGCAGAACCATCCCCGTCTCGGGATGCCCCGGTTGCGCAGCCAGCCCGTGCGGGCGAAATAGACCTCGCCCAGCAGGCCCTCGTCGGCAGCCTGTTTCAGGGCCCGGGCCTGGCCGGTGGCGCGATAGGAAAAGTTGATCGTCAGCCTGCGGTCCGCCTCCTCCGCGGCGGCGACCATGCGCTCCCCCTCGGCGGCGTTCATGGCCATCGGCTTCTCGCAGAAGACGTGCAGGCCGCCCTTCAGGCAGCGCACCGTGCAGTCGGCGTGGAACTTGTTCGGCGTCGCGACGAACGCGGCGTCGGCCAGGTCCGCGTCCAACAACTCGTCCAGGGATTCAAACCCCTTCAGGCCGTGCGCTTCCTCCGCCGCAAGGCGCCTGTCGGCGTCGGGCTCGACGGCGGCCGTCAACGCCACGCTCTCCATGCCTGCCGCCTCTCGGGCTATGACGCGGCCCATGCCCCCGTAGCCGACTATCGCCAGTCGCACAACTTCCATGAGGTCCCCTCACACCCTTCGTTCAACGGGAATCGATCCGCCCGGACGGACCGCCCCGGCGGGTCCGGGCAAGGCTATCACAACGCGGGAAGGGCGGCAAGGGAGCCGCGCGGAAGGCCTCACGTGGCCGGGCTCTCCGAGCCGAGGCGGGGCGCCAGCGTGCGCCAGAGCTCGGGCGCACCGTGTTGCACGAACGCCCGGCAGGCGATGTCCTGCCACTTCGGATCCAGGCCGATCGCCTCGTTGGAGCCGTAATAGCCCGCGATGAAGCCGCCGCCCTTCGCGCCGAGCAAGTCGATCATCAGCCGGGCGTCGGCCTCGATGGCGGCCGCGTCGCCCGTCTGGAGCGTCGTCTGTATGTCCACGGGGCACCAGAAGGTCACCCGCCCGCTGAACTCGTCCGCCAGCCGCTGAAGGCCGTAGAGCCGGGGCTGGTCGAACTGGAACAGGTCAATGCCGGCCTCTATCAGGTCGTTCATCGCCTCGTAGATGAAGCCGCAGGAGTGCATGAAGACGAACACGCCGGCGTCGCGCGCCGTCCGGCAGAGCCGCTCGAAACCGGGCCTGAACATGTCGCGCCACAGTTCGGGACGCACGAGCAACTGGTCCTGCGTGCCCCAATCCTCGGGGAACATGACGGCGTCCGCGCCGGCCCCGGCCAGGTGGCGTATGGCCTTGTGCAGTTCGTCCTCGACCATCCCGAGCAGCCGGCGGCACCTGTCCGGCTCCACCAGCAGGTCCACCAGGAAGTTGTCCAGCCGCCGCATCTTTCGGGCGATGTTGAAGGGGAATCCCGGTATGTGCCCTATCTTGAACCTGTCGGGACTCGAAGCGAACGCGTCGCGGGTGCCCTCGTAGCGCTCTGCCAGGCCGTAGTCGGGCAACTGAATCCCATCCAACTGGTCCCAGTCCGTGATGGCGCCGCGGTCGATCTCGCCCTTGCTGAAGCCCTCGATCCGGGCCCACGTGTTGCCCCACTCGTCCGTGTGCTCCCACCGTCCGGGCGCCACTTCCTCCCAGCCGGTGCCGGGGTGATCGGGGTCCGGCCCGGGCCCCGCATGCGAGAAGTCCTGCGGGTATGGCTCGGGCAGGCCCATGGCAATACGCTCGGGTCCCTCGAAGGTCACCGTCTTGCGTACGATCTCACGGCTGGTCATTCACGTGTCTCCGCTTCTGCCGGGGCAGGCCGTTTCTACCCGACTTCGGCGGCGCGCGCAAGGAACGGTCAGCCTTATGTTGTCAGGGGCGCCCGATTAGGCTAACCTGGGACGTTCGACCAGGGCACGTCAGGGAGCCATGCGCCGATGCTCAGAGGGACACTTGCGCGCAGCCTGTGGATAGCGGCGTTCCTGGTGCTGTCCGCCGGGGGCGTGTGGGCGGACTGGCCGCAGTTCCTGGGTCCACACAGGAACGGCGTGGAAGAGAACGGCCGGCTTCTGGCCGCCGAGTGGTGGAGCAACATACCCAGAGTCCTGTGGACTGTGCCGGTGGGGCCCGGCTTCGGCGGCGCCGCCATCTACAAGAGCAACGTCCTGATACTCGACCGCAAGGCGGGGGAGCAGGATATCCTGCGCTGTCTGCACGTCGTGGACGGCAACGACCTGTGGCAGTATGCCTACGATGCGCCGGGCGACGTGCAGTACCCGGGCAGCCGCTCGACTCCGGCCACTGACGGAGAGACGGTCTATTCCGTGGGCAGCCGCGGGCACCTGAAGGCGGTCACTCTCACCGACGGTGAACTCGTCTGGCAGGGCAACGTTCTCGCAGACTGGGGCGCCGCCATGCCCGAATGGGGCGTTGCCCAGTCGCCGCTGCTGCTGGAAGACAGCGTCGTCGTGGCGCCCTGGGGCATAGACGCGGCGGTGGCGGCGTACGGCAAAGCGAGCGGCGAGATCCTCTGGGCGACCCCCAACTCCACGGAAGGACAAATGGCCTACCAATCCGTCGTGCCCATGACGCTCGACGGCAGGCTCACGCTCGTCGCCTCGGCGGCCAGGGGCTACACGATCGGGGTGGACGCGGCAACGGGGGAGCAGCTTTGGGAGTTCGACAGCTTCGAGTGCAGCACCCACATCCCGTCACCGACCATAGTGGACGGCGGTCGCATCCTTCTCACGGGCGGCTACGGCGCCGGCACCGTGATGTTCCGCGTCTTCAGGCAGGGCAACTCCTACGCCACGGAGACCCTCTGGGCAAACAGTAACATGGGCTCCCAGTCCGGCCAGGCGCTGATCCACGGGGACCACATCTACGGCAACAGCTACAGCACGGGCGGCGGGATACGCTGCCTGTCACTGGACGGCGAAATCGTGTGGGACTCCACCAAGGAGGGGCGCAGGTTCGATCTGGGGAACTTGCTGATCGTCGGCGACGTCCTCTTCGCCATCAACGGCCGGGACGGTGCGCTCTTCATGCTGGCGGCAAGCCCCCGCGGCTACGAGGGCCTCGGCCTGGTCCAGGTCCTCAGCGGCAACGAGGTCTGGGGACCGCTGGCATACAGCGACGGCCACCTGATCATCCGCGACCAGCAAAACCTGGTCTGCCTGGACGTGCGCGCGGAATGAAAGGCCGGTTGCTCAGAACGGGAGGTCAAGACCGGTGTTCCTGAACATCCTGCACAGGCCCAAGATGGGCGAGGCGTACGAGTTCTTCAGAATGCAGCAGGACATGGTCCACACGCTGCGCCTGAAGACGACCGTCATGGCCACGTTCCCCTCGATGCAGCACGACCACATGGTGGACGACATCCGGCGCGACGCGGACGAGTTCGGGGACGAGGTCGGGCTGTTCCTGAGCGAGCAGGACTGCCCCGAGTTCCGCCGAGAGTTCCACTGCTCGATGAACTCCATCTGGCTCTATTCACGGGAGGACAAGCGGCGCATCATCGGCATGGTCCTGGGTCGGTTCCGGGAGCGCTTCGAGCGGGAACCGGCGTCGGTGGCCGCTTACTTCCTGGACGCCTCAACGATGGACGTCCTCAGCGAGCTTTGCCCCTCGATGGAGGTCGCGGTGGCAGCCTGCTTCGAGGAAGGCGTCAAGAACTTCCACGGCTGCAACAACTCGTGGTACCTGTTCAACGAGGGCGGCCCCTGGTCGGCCTGGTACCCGGCGAAGGGGAACACGCTCCGCCCGGCGGCGGACGAAGGGGACGCCGTCGGCGTCGTCGCCGTCTGCCACCTGAGCCGCGACCCGGCGCTCTCCTACGAGAGCCGCAACGACTTCTGGGCGAGCCACCCCGCCAACGTCCAGCGCGGCCTTGGCAACGTCGGCGAGACGCACCCGTACGACTTCAACCTGATAAACCTCTACCGCGCCCAGGAAGACCTGAACGACGGGTTTTCCTACTTCCACATCTTCGTCGGGCCGAACTGGCTCACCCACAACATGAACATCGAGGACCCGCCGGAGGTCGGGCAGAAGCTCTACCGCGAGCAGCTCGAATACCTCGCCCGCCTCCGCGACGAGGGCCGGGTGACCGACATGACCATGACCGAGTTCGGCCGGTGGTACCGGCGGAACCGGCCCGTCGGCGGCGCGGACGTCTTCTGGGCCAAAGAGATGCTCTACGGCTCCGGCAAGCACTACGTCTGGTATCTCGACCCCGACATGCGCGTGCTGATAGACACGACCCAGGGCGGCTCCATCGGCGACCTGCGCCCTTACGCCGCCCGCGTGCAGCGCTCCACCGGCCCCGACTCGCCGAGCCTCTACGACGGCAGCTACCCGTACCTGATCCAGTCGCAGTACCGCAGCGGCGCGGCGAACCACTCCTTCGACGGCACGCGGACCACCCTGGCCCTGACGCACGGCGACGAGACCCTTGACCTCTGCGCCTGCCCGACGAAGTGCGCCGGCATCGAGCGCGACGACGCGGGCACGCACGTGCGCCTGACGCCGGCCGCGCTCAAGTTCAAGGACGGCCTGACCGCCGCCGTCGAGACGACCTACCACTTCCCGCGGGATGCCAGGATCATCATCGAGCGGAGGCTGACGGAGCTCTCCGACCCCGGGACTTCCCTGGCCGCCTGCGAATACGTGAAGGCATGCTACGGCACGACCGAGTACCCCGAAGACCTTCACGGCGTCACGCTCGCCGTCAGCGGCGACTCGGAAGAGCGCATTGAATACGCCTACGCCAGCCGCACGATCGAGACGCCGAACGCGACGTCCGTCCGCGCCGTCGTCCCGCAGATAGACTGCGAGATTCGGCTGGAGCCGATGGACGGGCCGGCCGGGAAGGGCAGGGCGGTCGAGGGGTTCCTCTTCAGCCCATACTTCACCCTGATGCTCGAAAACACGCTGCGAGCGGGAGGGAGCTTCCGATCATGCTTATGTCTGAACAGAGCCACGTGAGCCTGCGCTGCCCCGTCTGCCTGTCGAGGGACGTGGACGTGGTGCTCTTCCATGACGGCGAGAGGTATTACTGCATCAAGTGCAGCTTCACCGGTCAGGAAGACGAGATACGGGCCATGTACTCGGCGCTGCGCGCGAAATTCGGGTGGATCGCCAGGCGGCTCACGGTTGACGACATCCGCGCGCTGTGAGCCTGCCGTGGCCGTCCAGCGCGACCACGAACGGAGCCGAAGAATGGCTAAACGACGACCGAACGTGCTGCTGGTCTTCGCCGACCAGATGCGCGGACAGGCGATGGGCTGCGCGGGCAATCTCCAGGTGTCAACGCCGAACCTCGACCGCGTGGCCGCCGAAGGCGTGCGCTTCACAAACGCCGTCGCCAACTGCCCGGTCTGCACGCCGAGCCGCGGCTCCCTGCTGACGGGCCTCAACCCGCTCACCCACGGCGCAGTGGCGAATGACGTCGCCGTCAGGACGGACGCGCCGTCCCTGGGCACGGTCCTCCGCGACGCCGGATACCGGACCGGCTACGTCGGCAAGTGGCACCTGGGCGGCGTGCCCCGCGACCGGTTCATCCCGCCGGGGCCGGAGCGGCTGGGGTTCGACGACTACTGGGCGGCCTGGAACTGCGCTCACGATTACTTCGACGGCAAATACCACCTCGACACCGACGAGGTCCACACCTTCGAGGGCTACGAGCCGCACGGGCAGACCGACCTGGCGGCGGGGTTCATCGAGCGGCACCGGGACGACCCGTTTGCGCTGGTGCTCTCGTTCGGCACGCCCCACGCCCCGTATCACCAGGTGCCCGACGAATACCTGGCCCTGTACGACCCGGACGCTATCCGGCTGCGGCCCAACGTCCCGCCCGACGATGGGGAGAAGGGCGCCGGGCACCGCTCGACGCTGGCGCAGTACTACGCCGCCGTTACCGCGCTCGACGCCGAGATGGGCCGGCTGCTGGCCCTGCTGGAAGGGCTCGGCCTGGACGGCGACACGCTCGTGGTCTTCACCTCCGACCACGGCGACATGCTCGGCTGCCAGGGCAGGTACAAGAAGGAGCAGCCGTGGGAGGAGTCCATCCTCGTGCCTCTGCTCATGCGCCTCCCCGGGCGCGTGCCCGCCGGCAGGAAGTGCACCGCCCCGGCCGGCATCATGGACCTGGCGCCCACGCTGCTGGACCTGATGGGCGTGCCGGCGCCGCCCACAATGGAAGGGCGCAGCCTGGCGCGGCTCGTGCAGGGCCGGGGGGGCGAGCGCCCTTCCTCCGTCCCCCTCAGTATCCCCATCCCCGTGGACCAGGCCGTCGCGCAGGCTGTCGCCGAGTGGCGCGGCGTGCGCACGGAGCGCTACACCTATGCCCGCTGGCAGTCGGGCGAAGGATGGCTGCTCTATGACAACGAAGCGGACCCGTTCCAGCAGGTCAACCTCATCGCCGAGCCGACCGCCGCAGCGACCAGGGACATGCTCGAAGGTGAGCTCCAGGGATGGCTGGAGCGGCTGGACGACCCATTCCTGCCCTGGCCGGACATGGTGCGCCGCCTCGGAATCGTGCCTGCGTGGAACGAGCGCGAGCGCTACATGCACCCGGATGACCCGCACCTGGTAGGCTGACCACTCCGCCAAGGCCCAACAAACAAACTCACCGCCGAGGACGCAGAGCGCGCCGACGTAAGAAGACGAAGTCGATGCGAAAACAGTCTTGTTTCCCAAGCCCTTCTCTGCGGTCTCCGCGAGCTACGCGCTTCAGTAAGTTCAGTACCGGTGGCTGACCTTGCCGAAGAGGGTTGGCTTGCCCCAGCACTCGCCGCCGCGATTGACCCATCCGGCCGCGGCCTCGATCATCTCCTCGACGCCGTCCCGGTACGGCCCGAAGACCCGCACGGCCAGGTCGTCGTTCGCCAGCAGGGCGGTCTCCGGCTCCTCGCCGGCGAACTTCGCATCGACTCCCAGGTGCACCGCGAGCCGCTCGACGACGTGCCGGACGCGGACGACGGGGCCGGCGCAGTTGAGCACGAGGGGCGGGTTGTTGCAGAGCCCGAGCGCGCGCAGAGACAGGTCTATCGCATCGCGCTGCGAGACCAGGTTGACGGCCGGCATGGCCAGGGAGACGGGCTCCCCGTCGAGCACCATCCGCGCCAGGTCCACCAGCACGCCGTAGCCAAGGTGCTGCGCGTACATCAGGCGGAAGAGGCACGACTGCTGCCCGCTGAACTGGAGCGCCGTCGTGCGGAAGGCGCTCTCCCGGGCCACTATCCCCCAGCCGTAAACGCCCTGGGGTTCGAGGTCGTCCTCCTCCGTGCATCCGCCCGCTTCCACGGGGGTGTGGGGGTAGGGGTTCCCGGAGGAATACACCACAACGGCGGAGGCGCTGAAGCGCTCGCCGACGAGGTAGGGCATGATGCAGTTCAGGTGGAATGCCTTGCGCCAGTCGGCCGAGGAGCCGAACTTCACGCCGGCCATGAAGATGACGTGCGGGGCGTCAGGCAGGTCGTCCAGGAAGCTGCGCGCAGTGAAATCCCCGGCGTGCAGGACGGCGCCGAGCCGCTCCAGCCGGGCCCTCTGCGGGTCGGCGGGGTCCGGGAACAGGTCGGCCACGTGGATCGTACGCCGCGCGCCGGCCTGCCGGTCGGCGCGGGCCAGCGTCTCGACCAGCTCCGGCCCGACCTTGCCCCCGCCGCCGAGAACCATCACGTCGCCTTCCAGTCTCCCCGCCACCTCGACCAGCCCCTCCGTGGGCACCGTGATGAAATCGGCGAGTTCCTCGACCGTCCTGACCTCGTTGATCCTCACGTTCCCCTCCGGTTCAACTCTCAGTGTTCTCGATGGAGCCGGTGCCCGTCCATCGCCCCGCCTGCGTAGCCCCCGGCGTCTCGCCGGGGGCACACGGTCCCGGACACGCCGGGCGAGACGCCCGGCGCTACCCAGCAACGGACTGGAAGCGCATCCTCCCTGCCGAGCGCTCAGAGGCCGACTTCCCTCTTCCATTCGTCCAGGTGCTCGGCGACGAAGCCCTCGTCGCTCAGGACCGGCTGCGCGCCGTAGGCGGCCTGGATCGCCTCGAACTGGCCTGGCCGCCCCGCCTCGCGGAAGCAGTTGGGCGCGGGCAGCAGGCCGAGCTGCGTCAGGCGCCGCTTGACGCCCCAGACCGAGTTCTCGAATCCGCCAAGCGCGTCGAAGAGCGCCCCGTTGCACTCGTTCACCAGGTGGGCCAGGTGCCTCTCCGGCACCGGCAGCGGCCACGCGGCGCCGTCGCGGGCCGCGACGACGGCCGAGGCCCACCGGACGGCGGCATGCGTGTCGGTCGCGAAGTGGCCGAGCAGCCCGGCGTCGTACCGCATCACGACCTGCCCGCCGCCCACGCTGAACGGGAAGAGCCCGCCCAGGTCGGCGACGATCCGGTCGTCGTTCCCCGTCGCCAGCACGAGCTCGTCCCGGCGCTCGCTCTCGGCGGCCACCCGGAGCATCCGCCCGGCGCGGTAAGTGTCGAACGACGCGCCCTTGGCTCCACAGGCGACCTCGAAGATGCCCCGCCACAGGGGCAGGCTGTACTCCCGGCTGCCCGGTATGGCGCGCTGGAGCTCGAACCCGAACACGGGGACGACCGACGCGATGTCGCGCAGGGAGTGCACTGCATCCTCGTCGCTCTCGCCCGCGAAGGCGGTGGGCGCGACCATGACGACGTCGTAGCCGTGCCGCGCGGCCAGCTCCGCCTGCCGGCGCGCCTGCGGGCCGCTGACCGCGGCCATCAGGAACGTACCGACGCCGCCGTGCCCTCCGACGACCTCGGCGACGAGCGCGAGCCACCGCCCGTAGAGCGCCAGGTCGCCGCCGGCGAACTCGCCCGTGTGCGCCCCCGGGATCACGGTCCGCGCGCCGCTGCGCAGGTAATACAGCGTCAGCAGGCGCTGCCAGCCCTCCAGGAAACGCTTGTCCGCGTCGAGCGCAAGCGGGCTCGGCACCCAGACGACGCCGCCCTTCATGGCTCGCAGCTTCTCTGCCGGGGGCGTCGGCGCTGTCATCGGCGCGACCTCGTTGCGGGCAACGGACACGGGCGCCCAGCTTAGCCGCGACGCGGTGCCTTTTCAAGACGCGGCGACGGCTCGTGCGTGCCGCCGGCGCGCCCGGTATCATGGTCGGGAGCGTGCGGCGCGGGCCGCGCGGAGAACGGGGAGCACGGCAATATGTCGCTGATCGAGTTGTTCTGCATCGCCGTCGGACTTGCGATGGACGCGTTCGCGGTGTCGGTGGCCGAGGGCATGGCGTTGCGGCATGTGACGCGCCGGCACACGCTGCGGGTGGCGCTGCACTTCGGCAGCTTCCAGGGCCTCATGCCCATCCTCGGCTGGCTGGCCGGCCACTCGCTCAGGGGGTTCATCGGCGCGTGGGACCACTGGGTCGCCTTCGGGCTGCTGGCACTGCTCGGCGGCAAGATGGTGGCCGACAGCGTGCTCGGCTTCGAGACGGGCCTGCCGCGTGAGCCGAGCCGCGGCCTGCGCCTGATCGGGCTGTCCATCGCCACCAGCATCGACGCGCTGGCCGTCGGCATTTCACTGGCGATGCTGGAGGTGATGGTGTGGGGGCCGGCGGTGGTGATCGGGCTGGTCACGGGCACGCTCTGCGCGATCGGCATCCACCTGGGTGACCGGGTGGGGCGGCGGCTGGAGCGTTTCGCCGAGCTTCTCGGCGGCCTCATCCTCTGCCTGATCGGGCTCAGGATACTCGTCGGCCATCTGGTCGCCAAGCCCTGATCGGGGCGTCAGGGGGGGTGTCATTCGGACGAGGTAGGGAGGACAACTGTCATGGGCAAGCCGGCCATTCGGACCGCCCTGAGCGGACACCTCGAGGGGCTCTACCGCCGCTACAACCGCCGCGCCCGCGCCGCCCGAGACCCCGTCCAGTTCCTCTACCGCTACAAAGGCGATGAAGACCGCGAAACCGCCGGCCTGGTCGCCGCGCTTCTCGCCTACGGCGCACTCGGGCAGATACTCGACTCCGTCTCTGACGCGCTCGGCCGGCTCGGGCCGCGGCCGTCCGCTTTCGTCCGCGAGGGGACATCCGCCCGCCTCGACCGGGCCGCCGCGGGGTTCCGGCATCGTTTCGCGGGCGAGGCGGCGTTCCGCGCGCTGCTCGGCGGGATGCGGGGCGTCCTGGCCGGCCACGGCACCTTGCAACGCTGCTTCCTCGCCCATGACGAGCCGGGCGCGCCGACCGTTCTGCCCGGCCTGACCGGCCTGGCCCACGACATCAGCCGCGGCAGGCCCGCCCTCAAACACCTCGTGGCCAACCCCGCCCTCGGCAGCGCCTGCAAGCGCTGGCACCTCTACCTGCGCTGGATGGTCCGCCGCGACCGCGTGGACGTCGGCGCCTGGCGCGGCGTCTCGCCCGCCCGGCTCGTGGTCCCGCTCGACACGCACACGTGGCGGCTCGGCCGGCAGATGGGCTTCATCCAGAGAAAGACCTGCAACCTCAAGGCCGCCCTGGAGATGACGGAGGCCCTCCGGCGCATTCGCCCCGACGACCCCGCGCGGTACGACTTCGCCCTCATGCACGCCTCCGTCGAGGGCGAACCGACACTCGCCGCTATCATCGCCGCCGCGCGTTCCGCTTGAACCGGCCGGCCCGCACGGAGAGAATGTAGCGCCGGTCGTCCAACGAGCAGCGCAGGGAAACGGAATGATTACCAGGCAGCGCGCATACGCACGGGTCGGCTTCGTGGGCAATCCTTCCGACGGCTATCACGGCAAGACGATAGCCTTCACCATCGGCGACTTCTTCGCCGAGGTGACCCTCTACGAGAGCCCGGAACTCGAGCTTCGCCCCGGGCCGCAGGATCATGCCGTCTTCGGCAGCATGGAAGACCTGGTGGACAGCGTCAACCGCACCGGTTACTACGGCGGCGTGCGCCTGCTGAAGGCCGCGATCAGGAAGTTCGAGGAGTACTGCCGGCAGCACGAGGTCGACCTCCCCCGGCGTAACTTCACGCTGCGCTACACTACCAGCATCCCCCGGCAGGTCGGCCTCGGCGGCTCCAGCGCCATCATCACCGCCGTCATGCGCGGGTTGATGGCGTTCTTCGAAGTCGAGATACCGGACCAGATACTGCCCAACGTCGTCCTCTCCGCCGAGACCGAAGAGCTGGGTCTGACCGCCGGGCTCCAGGACAGGGTCATCCAGGCGTACGGCGGCCTGGTCTTCATGGACTTCGGCAGGGACCACGTGGCCGAGCACGGCTTCGGTCGCTACGAGAGGCTCGATCTGGAGCTGCTGCCGCCCGTTTACCTCGCCTACCGACCGGACCTCAGCAAGGAGAGCTCCACCGCCCACATCCACGTGCGCGAGCTGTACGAGATGGGCGACCACGAAGTGGTGCGCACCATGTCGGAGATCGCCTCCCTGGCGGAGATCGCCCGCGTGCTGCTCAGGGCGGGCGACCACGAGGAACTCGCCCGCATCATGGACCGCAACTTCGACCTGCGCGCGCGAATATACCAGATACGCGAGGCCGACCGGAAGATGGTCGAGACGGCCCGCTCGGTCGGCGCATCGTGCAAGTTCTGCGGCTCGGGCGGGGCGGTGGTCGGGACGTATGCGGACGACGAGATGCGCGCGCGCCTCCAGGAAGCCATGGAAGGGGCCGGCTACAGGTTCGTCGTCCCCCAGCCTGTCAACAACGAACCAAAGGCCGAGTTCACAGTTGACCGTTGATAGTTGCCCGCCGTACGGCGGATTGCCTGTTGCTTGTTTCTCGTTGCTTGTTGTTAGTCGCCGTGATCATTCCGTAGCCGTTAACGTCGTGTCCGTTGTGCCGTCGTGGTAAGCCGCGCCTTCGTTCGTTCTCCGTGGTTCTCTGTGTTCTTCGTGATCTTCGTGGTGAAGGCTGTTGCCGTTGCCGTTCGGGGCTCAGCCGGGAAAGAGCCGTTCCAGCATTTCCGCGTCCGGCCGGCGGCCGTACTCGCAGACTTCGAACGCCTCCGCCTGCCGGACGCGCGCGCCGCGCTCGGGGCCGTAACGTTCGATGAGCCGGTCCCGGAAGCGATCGGCCACGCGCGCGAACCTCCCCTCGCAGCCGGCCCGCAGCCACTCCAGGCGCTCCGCCTCGCTCGACGGCACCCCGTCCAGGTGGCCCGCGTTGTACGGCAGCCACTCGAACATCTGGCTCTCGTGGCAAGCCAGCATTCGCACCTTCAGGTCGAACTCCTCGTCCACCGCCACGACCACGTCCGGCTCGAACGGCACGGGCTTCTGGAACCAGTCCGTGGTGTAGCAGATCACCGGCATCTCGCGCAGCGCGGGGACGTCCGGCCGTACCAGGGGCACAGTCAGCAGGTAGGAGGCGTCCATGACGAGCTGCCCGGCTGCCCTGTGGTCCGCGTGGTAGTCGAAGGGGCGCAGCCCGAGCAGCAGGTCGGGCTCGAACTCGCGGATAAGGCCGATCAGCTCCTCGCGGATCTCGACGGTCGCCGTCAGCCGGGCGTCGTCGTGGTCCAGGACGACGTAGTCCGCGCCGATGACCTCGCCGGCGCGCCGGGCCTCCTCCTTGCGCCGGCGGGCGAGTTCGGCCGGCTGCATCTCGTGGTGGCCGGCGTTGCCGTTCGTGACGGAGACGAACAGCGCCGCTCCGCCGCTCCTGACGTATCGCACGGCCAGTCCGGCCGCGCGTCCCTCCCCGTCGTCGGGGTGCGCGCCAACGAACATGAGTTTCATGCCTCAGACCTCCATAGTGTCCATTGCCCTGCCGGTCCTCGTCGTCGTCCCAGCTGGCGTCCTCGTCCTCGTCGTCGTCCTCGCTCTCGTCCTCCGCCGAAACCCCTCGACCTGCCAAAGGCGGCGCGCCCTGGTCTGCCTGGCTACGCCGGCCCGCCCTGTGGCGCCGGCATCCCTGCCCGGCTGGCCGGTAGCGCCGGCATCCTGCCGGCCTGGGTGTGGGCGTCCCGCCCACGCCCTGACGTACAGCTGCGGCCAAGATGCCCGCAGCTAAGCCGCCGAGACGGCGGCGCTACACGCACACCACAGGGCAAACGCCCACAGCGGCCCCGCAGCTAAGCCGCCGAGACGGCGGCGCCACAAGCTACCCCGCTCAGCCCGCGGCGGTACAGTGTCCCGCTTACCACAGATTGCTCAGCAGGCCGCCGTGCTGCATCACCGGCGCGAAGACCAGCGACACGACACCCATCAGCTTGATCAGGATGTTCATCGAGGGCCCGGACGTATCCTTGAAGGGGTCGCCGACGGTGTCGCCGACGACGGCGGCCTTGTGGGCCGGGGAACCCTTGCCGCCCAGGTTGCCCTCTTCGATCCACTTCTTGGCGTTGTCCCAGGCGCCGCCACCGTTGGACATGAAGATCCCCAGCAGCACGCCGGAGGCGGTCGCGCCGGCAAGGAAGCCGGCCAGGCACTGCGCCCCCATGAGCAGCCCGATGCCGAGCGGCGCAACGAGCGCCAGCACGCCGGGCACGATCATCTCTTTGAGTGCCGAGCGGGTCACGATGTCCACGCAGCGTCCCGTGTCGGGCTCCGCGCTGCCCTCGAGCAGTCCGGTGATCTCGCGGAACTGCCGCCGGATCTCCTCCACCATCTTGCCGGCGGCCCGTCCGACCGCCTCCATGGTCAGCGCTGCGATCAGGAACGGCATCATCGCGCCCAGAAGCAGCCCCACGACGACCGGGGCGTCGGTCAGGCTGACGCTTTCCAGGCCGACCGTCTTCTGGAAGGCGGCGAAGAGGGCCAGCGCGGTCAGGGCCGCCGAGCCGATGGCGAAGCCCTTGCCGATGGCCGCCGTGGTGTTGCCCAGGGCGTCCAGGCGGTCCGTGATGGAGCGTATCTCTGGCCCGGCGCCGCTCATCTCCGCGATTCCGCCCGCGTTGTCCGCAATCGGGCCGTAGGAATCGGTGGACATGACGATGCCGATCGTCGCCAACATGCCGACGGCCGAGATGGCGATCCCGTAGAGCTCCGCGCAACTGTAGGCCACCGCGATGGCGATGCAGAGCGTGATAAGGGGCAGGACCGTGCTCTTGAACCCGACGGCCAGGCCGGTGATGATCGTCGTCGCCGCGCCGCTTTCGCTGGAACGGGCGATGGCCCGGATGGGCGGCCCGGACGTGAAGTACTCGCTCTCCAACCCGATCAGCATCCCGGCGATCATGCCGGCCAGGATGGCCCAGAAGGGCCTGGCCGTGCCCAGGATGCCGGTCGTCGCGAAGTAGGCCACGATGATGAAGAGCACGGCGCTGACGTAGGTCGCGTTGCGCAGCGCGGACTGGGGGCTGAGCCGCTTCAGGAAGTTCATCGAGGCGATGCCGATCAGCGACGCGATCAGCCCGCCGGCGATCAGAATGATTGGCAGCGACATCCACTTGGTCGCCTCGGCAGGCGTGGCGGCGTGTACGGCGGCAGCGATCGCCATCGTGGCGACCACCGAGCCGACGTAGGACTCGAACAGGTCCGCGCCCATGCCGGCGGTATCGCCGACGTTGTCGCCCACGTTATCGGCGATGACGCCGGGGTTTCGGGGGTCGTCCTCGGGGATGCCGGCCTCCACCTTGCCGACCAGGTCGGCGCCGACGTCGGCGCTCTTGGTGTAGATGCCGCCGCCGACGCGCGCGAACAGGGCGATGCTCGACGCGCCCATGGCAAACCCGTTGATGACCAGCGGCGCCTTGCCAGGGTCAATCTTCAGGAACACGAAGAAGAAGCCGAGCCCCATCACGCCGAGTGCGGCCACGGAGATGCCCATCACGGAGCCGCCCTGGAACGCGATGGCCAGGGCCAGCGGCGCGCCGCCTTCCATGGCGCCCTGGCACGCGCGCGTGGCGGCGCGGGTGGACGCCTTCATGCCGAGCCATCCCGCCAGCATCGACGCCAGCGCCCCGCACAGATACGCTATGCCGGTCCACGGGCCTATCAGCAGCGCCAGCGCGACGAAGACCAGGACCATGAAGATGGCGATGACGCTGTACTCGCGTTTCAAGAAGACCATCGCCCCGTCGTGGACCTTGCCCGAGATGCCCTGCATCAACTCATTCCCCGGCGAGTGCTTGAGGACGGCGAAATAGGTCCAGACGGCGGCCGCGAGGCCGAACACACCCAGCCACGGGACGACTAACAGCATGGTGTCCAGCATTGCAGAGACTCCTTTCGGGACGTGTTACGATCGGGCTGATGGGAGGGCAGGCAGCGAGAACCACGGCCACATCGGAGGTGTCGGCGGCCGTCCCCCCGTGGACCGAGCCATGCTATTTCGGAGGGCGCCTCGTGTCAACTGGAACCGCCTTTTCAACACGGAGGCAGGGAGAACACGGAGAACGGCAAGGAAAGGGGGGGAACCACGACGACACGACGTTAACGGCTGAGGAAGAACGGGAAAAGCAGACAGCGAGAGACGGACACGACGCTGACGGCGAAGAGAGGATCAAGGGAAGCAAGCAACAAGCAATCCGCCGTACGGCGGACAACTATCAACTGTCAGCTGTCGTCTATGATGACGCTCTCGATGCCCAGGGCGTTCGCCACCTTCCTGAGCGCGTCCGCCCCGTGCCCGACTCCCAGGGCGAAGTGATGCGTCGGGCCTTCCGCGAGCCAGCGCTTCAGGAACGCCACGGGGTCCGGCTCGAAACAGGCGCGCGTGTTCGTGTTGCCGGTGGCCGGGATGGGGCCCGCCGCAGACTCGCCCTCGGCGATGACGAACTTGAACCGCCCGTCGAAGGTCTGCGTGATGCCGAGCATCGTCATCGGGCCTTCCTTGAGCTTGAACTCCACGGACGCTCCCGACCCCGGCTTCCCGTGATACTTCGTCAGGCTGCGCAGCACGGGGCGGCCCTCCGCGATGTTGATGTGGTGCGGCCCGTCGTGGCCGACCAGGACGAACCCCTCGTCGAAGTCTATGGGGTGGAACTCGGCAAAGCTGCCGCCCATCTCGAGCCGGTCCATGATGAGCATCGCGATGCACGTCTTCAGGTCCGACTCGCCGCACATGGGGAAGCCGGCGGCGGTCAGCAACGAGTTGCCCACGATCAGGCTCTGCACCATGGCGCGCACGTCGCTCCCCGGTTCGCCCTCGTAGTAGTATGCCAGACCGTCCAGGTTCTTCTCCTCGATGAAGCGGTCCAGGGCACAGGCGGTCCGGGCGGCCACATCGAGGTCCTCGGGCGTCAGCTTCCGCGTGGTGGGATCGGCCTCCGGCTCGGGCGTGTCGAAGAACTCCAGTATCTGCCGCTTCCTGGCCTCCACGTCCTCGTCGGTCACCCGGGCGAAGTGGCGCATGATGTCGTCCGGCTCGGTCTGGACGACGTGCAGGCCGAAGTGGGCCGTCAGGGCCGTGGGGTCGCTGTGCATGTCGAGCATGGCCTCCAGGACGTGCCCCATGTGGCCGATGCGCGCGCCCTTCAGGTCGTGCAGGACCCGCGCCACGCCGCACCATTCGGCGATCTCGTGTTCGGCCTGCGGGTCGTCGCGCAGCGTGCCGATGACCAGCGGCGGCACGCGCCGGCCCATGCGGACGGCCACCCCGGCGAACTCCGGCAGCGAGCAGATGTTGTCGTTCGCCAACTGCATGTGAATCGTGGCGTTGGCGTAGTCCATCGCCCTGCGCGGCTGTAGCGCGACCAGCACGATGGGCACGTCCACGTCCCGCACGATGGCGCCCCAGGTCGCGCTGGTGGCGTAGGTCAGCATGTCGCAGAAGACAAGGTCGAGGCCGGCGGCCTTCAGGCGCTTCAGCGTCGCGTGGGCGCCCTCGGCGTCGTCCACGAGGCCGAACTCCTCGACCTCGACGCCGTTGCCGCGCACCTGCCGGACGAACTCGTCCATGTAGCCCGACAGTTCCTCGCGCAGGCCGGGGAACTGGTCCCAGTAAAGCCGGTGGCCGACGCCGAAGATGCCAATGCGCGCTGTCAGCGGTTTGCGTCGCTCGATGTTCATGCGTCTTCCTCGCTTTCCAGCCGGACGGTGACGCCGCCCAGGCCGAACGGCAGGAAGAAGTAGTCGTCCGTCCAGGCGTCCGTGTCCTGCTCGCGGTCCTCGTACCAGCGCGGGTAGGCGCGGCCGGTTTCCCTGGAGTAGCTGCCGGAGAAGGCGACCTCGCCCCAGCAGTTGTCCGGCTCGCCCGCCGGGCGGTGGTGCGGCCCGAGCAGGTTGCGCAGCGTGTTGGTCAGCCCAATCTCGATCTCGTTCTCGCCCGGGCGCAAGAGGCCGGTCACGTCCACCTCCCAGGGCGCCCACGCGGCGACGCCGGCCTCGCTCCCGTTCACGCGCACGCTCGCCAGGCAGGCGTCGACGCGCTCCAGGCAGAACACTGCGCGGCGCACCTCGGCCGGCGAGTCCACCGAGACCGTGCCCCTCAGCGTGACGCGCCCGGCGTAGAACGGGTAGCCGCCGACCACCAGGTCGCCCCCGGCCGTCGCAGGCTCCTCGCACAGGACGAACCCCGGCGCAAGCCTCCGGCACGGCCGCCGGGGCGGCTTCGACGATTGCTCCCCGCGGACGGCGAAGTCGCCGATGAGGTGGATGGACTCGACTTCCACACCGGGAATGTCGGCGAACCGTTGCGCGTGGGCGAAGCCCGCCCGCCCGAGCGGCTCGAACTGGCGCGAGAGCTCGACGGTGTTCGCCCCCGGCCGCACGTGCGCGGTAACGTCCACGGGCATGAAGGACCGGTCCACCCACCAGGGCATCCCGGCGTAGCGCACCGGCTGGCCGTTGACGGCGATGGACCAGTCCGGCGCGTCCTCGACCGCGACGGATAGGGCGGCCGGCACGGACTCGATCTGGAACTCGAAGAGCAGCGAGATCGGCCCGCGGTACGGGTCGTCGGTCTCCAGTATCTGCTGCACGGCGATGACGGGCACGGGCGCGCCGTAGTCCGCGCCGCCGCGCCTCAGGCGGCAGAAGTCGAGCGTGAGCGCGTTGGGATCGTGCCGCTCCAGTTCCCACGTCTCCGACAGGGCGATAGTGCGCGCGAGCCGGCGCGGCGCGGCCGGGACCGTCTCCGACGCGCCCGGCCTGAAGAGAAGCAGGTGCGATTGCCACGGCTCGAAGCTGAGCGAAACGGCCGTCCCGTCGTCCGCCTCACAGTGGGGGAGGGCGCGCACCTCGCCGGTCGCCGGGTCCCATTCTTCCAACCGCCCGGCGTCGCGAACGTGCAGCGCGGCGTCCGCGTGCGGCGCGTCCCCGGTGTTCAGCAGGTAGAACAGTCGCGCGCCCTCCACGGCGCGTTCATGGAGGAAGATGTCCTCGGCAGCCTCTCCGCCCGACGTAACCGCCGGCCGGCCGGGCAGGGCGGCGTCCAGCGCGGCCCGCAGCGCCGCCGGCTCGTTCGCCGCCTCCGCCACGCGGGCCTTCAGCGCGTCCAGACGCACGCCCGGGGCGCCGTCAACGCAGGTCGGAAAGTCCCCCGCGCAGAGCACAGTCCCGCCGCCGTCCAGGAACCGCTCGATAAGCTCCACCGTCGTGCGCCGCAGCGTGAGGAGCGATGGCAGCACCACGACGCGGTAGCGCATCGGGCCGACCTCGATCCGGTCGCCGTCGACCCCGCCGCGCTCGGCCAGCATCCGCTCGTCGCCGTAATCGAAGCAGCACTGCGCCCTCAGCAGGTTCTCGCTGAGCCGCGCGAAGCTGTCGTTCAGGTCGTCAATTTCGGAGCGCCGAAGCTCGGCGTCGCCGTACTGCTGTTCCTCCGGCTCGTACACGCAGAAGGCCGACTCGACGGGGCTCAGCACGAGCACGTCCGCCGCATACCGCCCCCCGCGCAGCGCGTAGCTGAGCCGGGCGAAGTAGTCGGCGACCATCCGGTTCTCCGGCCACCACGGCTGCTGATGGGACAGGTGGGGCGGGTAGATGCGCTTGCGCCGGCCGCGCATGGAGTAATACGAGCCGTGCAGGCAGCGGTAGTTGATGCCGAGCAGCGCGAACCACTCGCCGACGCGCTTGCGGTCGGCGAACGTCAGGCCCTGCGTGCTGACGCCGTACATCTCGGCCAGCACCTCGCTCTGCCCGGATTGGTTGGCCGCGCTGGAGCACTGCTTCGGCGTCTGGACGAACAGGTGCCCGCCGGCCCCGCTCGACCGCCCATGCCACCACCGCAGGCTCCCCGTCAGGTGGTCGATGCCCGGCACGCCCATGAAGGGGTAGAGCGGCATGACGGACGCGTTGAACCCCACCTGCGGCCGGAGCGCGTCCTCGCCCATCAGGTGGCCCGTGAACTTCACGCCGTGCTCGGCGCACCACCGGGACACGGTCTCGAAGTAGCCGCCTGTGAACAGTTCCAGCACGGTGCGCCAGTAGTGATGGCGCACCTTCCGCCAGTCGCCCTCCCGGCGGAAGAGCGACACGAAATGCTCCTGGATCGGGTAGCCCCACGCCTCGCCGAACGCGTCCCACACGCGCTCGCACCAGGGCAGCCGGCCCGGCCGCAGGCAGGGCTCGTCCACCCAGACGGCCTCGACCGTCCCGCCGAAATGCTCGCCGAACCGCGCCAGCCACGTCTCCTCGTAGGCCCTTCGCAGGTACCAGCCCACCGCGCGCGGGTTGATCATGTCGAGCACGTGTTCGAGCCGGGACGCGACGTAGGCGCAGGCGTCGTCCTCGCCCAGGACCTCCTCCCCGTCCCCCGCCGGCTCGTCCTTTGGCCGCGCGGTGAGCACCCGGTGCTCGAACTCCGCGGGCAGGTCCGGGATGCCGTTCGGCATGTAGCCGGCCTGGAACCACACCTTCATCCCCAGCTCGGCGGCGGTCTCGACGATTGCGTCGAGCGCCTGCATCCACTCCTCGCCCAGGTACTCGGTGCGCAGGCCGTTGAACGTCCTGGTGATGACCGCGCCCCAGCCCGCCTCTTTGAAGCCGCGTAGCTGGCGGCGCAGCTCGTTGGGCTGGAGCAGGTCGTTCAGCATCCAGAGCGTCACGCCGCGGTATTCTTGTTCCGGTTCTCGGAACTCGTCGGGTCTCATGTCGGCCGTCCCCGTCCTTGGCGTTCAGTGCGCGGCACGCGCGCGGCTATTCTACGCAGGCAGGCCGCGTGCATCAAACGGCGCGGGGGGGCGCTATTGCTCAAACATGTGGGGACGGCCAGCGACGGCTTCTCAACGCCGTTCAAGAGGGCCTCGATGGTACAGATAGGTTTTGCTACACGAAGTGAAGCAGTCGCCACTGTCATTCCTGGCTCGTCCCCAGTTTCATAGCGTGTTCTCCGACGCCAGGGGGAGGGGACGATCCAGTAAGCTGAGCGGTAGCGGCCCGATCATCAGGGCCCAGATCAGCTCGCAACCCAGTCTGAGCGC
>Ga0180431_10001799_pt1 | contig 29239 bp, 25 predicted proteins | sample SS_ome_11_FD_132459 | JGI IMG/M metagenome (GOLD analysis project Ga0180431, IMG submission 132459) | Hypersaline lake sediment archaeal communities from the Salton Sea, California, USA - SS_1_MS_1 metaG | ecosystem: Environmental > Aquatic > Non-marine Saline and Alkaline > Hypersaline >... | reverse complement strand
TGTTCGTCGTGCCGATGGTCATACCGTGGATGGTCGTCCTGCTGATATGGAAGTTCTTCTACAACCCGATCGTCGGGCTGCTGAACAGCGTCCTGAACACCACGCACCTGATGGACGTTCTGGTCTGGGCGAACGCCTGGCTGGTCAAGGCGGGCATCGTGGATTCGGCTGCCTTCGTCGCCAACAAGAGCCCCGCCTGGTTGGGCGACCCCGACCTCGTGCTGCCTGCGCTGATCTTCTGGGGGTTCCCCTGGATAGGCATCATCGGCGTGCTGATATACCTTTCCGGCCTGGAGAAGATACCGCGCTCGGTCTATGAGTGCGCCGAGCTGGACGGCGTCGGCTGGTTCCGCAAGTTCCTCTACATCGAACTGCCGCTGATCGCAACGCAGGTGCGCATCAACCTGGTCCTGATGATCATCGGCGTGCTGAAGGGCTACGGCCTGATCCTGGTGCTGCTCGGAGACGACGGCGGCCCCGCCGGGCGGGGGCTGGTGCCGGGGCTGTACATGTACTACAACGCCTTCATCCGCCGGGAAGCGGGATATGCCTGTGCCATGGGCATACTGCTGTTCTTCCTGATCCTGGCGCTGACGGTCATCAACAACAAGCTGGTACGGGTCGAGAAATGAGCAAGGTCTCGGAAGGCCGCGGGGCGTGGTTCCTGAAGCACGCCTATCTCTGGGCCATGCTGGCCCTGATCTTCCTGCCCTTTTACGTCATGCTGGTCGTCAGCTTCAAGGACAACACGCAGTTCTACAACCGGACCTGGGCGCCCACCTGGCCGCTGCACTGGGGCAACTGGCTCGAAGCGTGGGACACGGTCGGCGTTTACATCGCGAACTCCGTCTTCCTGGCCGTCACGGCCACGTTGATAACGCTGGTGGCCGCCGTTCTTGCCTCCTACGTGTTCGGGCGTTACAGGGTCCCGTTCGGCGACCTGTTCTGGGCGGGGTTGATCGTGCTGATGCTGATGCCGGGCGTGGCAAACCTGATCCCGCTTTTCAACCTCATGAAGCGGCTCACCTTGCTGAACTCGCTTCTCGGGCTTTCCGTCGTCACGGCGGCCGGGGGACAGGTCTTCTGCCTCTACGTGCTGCGGAACTTCATCGAGGACATGCCGAAGGAGTTCTTCGAGTGCGCGCGCATCGACGGGGCGTCGCACCTTCAGCAGGTCATTCACGTGGTCATACCGCAGTGCGGCGGCATCATCTCGGCGCTGGCCATCATGCAGTTCGTGGGCGCGTGGAACTCGTTCATCCTGCCCCTGATCACGATCCGCGATACCGAGCTTTTGCCGCTCGCGGTCGGGCTGTACCGGCTCCAGGGCGCCTACGTCAAGCAGTGGGGTCCGTTGATGGCCGCCTACTTCATCTCGGCGGTGCCGCTTGTCATCCTGTTCGCGTTCACGATGCGGTTCTTCATCCGTGGCATCAGCGAGGGCGCCATCAAAGGCTGAGGGCACGTCAGGAGGGAAATCAATGGCCGAAGTCAAGTTCGTCAACGTATCGAAGGTCTACGAGGGCGGCGTTCAGGCCGTCAAGGACGTGGACCTCACAGTCGAAGACGGCAGCCTGCTGGTCCTGGTGGGGCCGTCGGGCTGCGGCAAGTCCACCACTCTCCGGATGGTCGCCGGCCTGGAAGAAGTCACCGAGGGGGACGTCTACATCGGCGGAAGGCGCGTCAACGACGTCCTGCCCAAGGACCGCGACATCGCCATGGTGTTCCAGAACTACGCCCTCTACCCGCACATGACCGTCTACAACAACATGGCCTTCGGACTGAAGCTGCGCAAGTATCCCACCGAGGAGATCGAGGGGCGGGTGCAGCAGGCGGCCGAGCTGCTGGAGATCAACGAACTGCTCCAACGCCGCCCGAGGGAGCTTTCCGGCGGCCAGGCGCAGCGCGTCGCCGTCGGCCGCGCCATCGTGCGCCACCCCCAGGTCTTCCTGTTCGACGAGCCGCTGAGCAACCTGGACGCCAAGCTGCGCGTGCAGATGCGCGTCGAGATCGCCCGCCTTCACGAGCGCCTCGGCGCGACCATGATCTACGTCACCCACGACCAGGTCGAGGCGATGACCCTCGGCAGCAAGGTGGCCGTCATGAAGGACGGCTACATCCAGCAGATCGACACGCCGATGGAACTCTACGACCACCCGGTCAACAAGTTCGTGGCCGGGTTCATCGGCAGCCCGCCCATGAACTTCATGGAGGGACAGCTCAGCAGGGCGGCCGACGGCGTGCGTTTCACCGCCGAAGACTTGCAGCTCACGCTCGGGGACGAGCTTGCGTCCGGCCTGCGCGGACACGTGGGGAAGTCCGTCTACCTGGGCATTCGACCGGAAGACATCCATGACAGCGCCTACTTCAGCGACGTTGACCCGGCGAACGTCAAGACGATACGCGCCGAGGTCGTCGAGCCCCTCGGGTCCGAGACGCTTGTTTACCTGCGCGGCGGCGCCCAGCGCCGGGACATCGTGGCGAAGTTCGACGCGCGCAGCACCCCGGCCGTCAACCAGGACGTCCGCGTGGCATTTGACGTGACAAAGGCCCACGTCTTTGACGGGGACAGTGAGGAATCACTGACCCGTGCGCGGGAACTCGGCCGTGTCGGCTGAGACCGTGCGCGGCCCTCTTCCCCTCCCCTGGCAGCCCGTTGAAGAAGGAGGATTCCCCGGAGAGTGCCTGCGCGAGGGGCCGTGTCGGTGTAGCACAGGCGCCCTCGCCTGTGGCGTTCTCAGCCGGGGGCGGCTGAGCTACATTCTTCAACAGGCTGCTAGCGCGCCTGCCCTTGACTGGCGCCGCCGCCGCGCTTACGCTGGGCGCCGGTATTGCAGCACACGGGCTCCCTTTGGGTGTCAGCCGAGCATGGCACGCGTAACGGCGAAGACACAATACGCTCTCCTTGCCGCCCTTGACCTGGCGGAGCACTACGACGGCGACAAGCCCGTCAAGCTGCGGGAGATCGCCGTCCGCACGGATGTCCCGTCGAACTACCTGGTCCACATCCTGCTCAGCCTGAAAAGCCGCGCCCTGGTGAACAGCATTCGCGGGCCCAAGGGGGGATACTGGCTGATACGCCCGCCCCGCAGCATCACGGTGGCCGAGGTCGTGGCAGCCGTTGAGCCGAGGAGACCGTCACGCCGGCGCGAGTCCGGCGGCGCCCAGGCCCTCGTTGACAGGCTGCTGAGTGAGGCGGACGCCAGGGGATGGGAATACCTGGCCGGCCTGACGCTGGAGCAGGCGCTCCAGCGCCGGGGCGGCCCCTGAGTCACGCGGCCGAGACGGCCGCGCTACCCAATGATGGGTAGCCGGGGCGTCTCGCCCCGGGCCGCGTTCACCCGCGTTGCGCAATGATGGGTAGCCGGGGCGTCTCGCCCCGGGCCGCGTTCACCCGCGTTGCGCAATGATGGGTAGCCGGGGCGTCTCGCCACGGGCCGCGTTCACCCGCGTTGCGCAATGATGGGTAGCCGGGGCGTCTCGCCACGGGCCGCGTTCACCCGCGTTGCGCGATGATGGGTAGCCGGGGCGTCTCGCCACGGGCCGCGTTCACCCGCGTTGCGCGATGATGGGTAGCCGGGGCGTCTCGCCCCGGCGAGCGGACCTGTCGGAACATAGGAGACTTGTGTCTCTCCCCTCACCCGCGCGGCCTGATCCCCAGGACGCCCCCCGGGACCCGCCTCACGCGCACAAAACCAGCCTCCGTGAGCCGGCGCATGACGCCCCGCGCGTAGTCCTGGCCGCGGCGCGCACCCGGCGCGCCGACGTAATGGTAAAGCATCCCGCCCGGCGCCAGGACCCGGAAGAACTCCTCGTAGAGTTCCCCCGCGTAGAGTTCCCCGGCCTGGTAAACGGTTGGCGGGTCGTGGAAGACGCAGTCGAGACTGCCGGCCGGGCTCCCGGCGACGAACTCCCGCAGGTCGGTGGCCAGCACGCGGACGTTCGACGCCCCGAACAGGCCCTCTGACCAGGGGTTCACCGCTGCAACGGCCAGGACGTTGCCGTCCACCTCGCAGGTCGTGACGTGCTCGAAGCGGGTCGCGGCGAGCATTTGGGCGCTGTAACCCAGCCCGCAGCAAGTGTCCAGGCACTGCTCCCCGCGGCGCGGCACAGCGGCGACCATGCTCGCCGTGCCCTCCCAGGGATCCACGCCGACTATCGGGTGCATGGTCGCGCCGTTGATGACGATGGTCGGCGGGCGATCCTCGAAGGGCTGGAACAGCTTGTAGTACTTGTGGAGCGATTCGTCATACCGATAGACTTTCCGGCACTCGCCCGCCCGCAGCTCGATGCAGTCCTCCGGGGCGGAAAAGGCGTCCGCGAGGTCACCCCTCGCCACGTGCTGCCCGTCGGGCAGGCCGAGGGCGCCGGCCTCGACCATCACCTCGTGCCGGTTCCGTCCCAGGTCGAGGCTGGCCGTCAGCGGCCCCTCGGCGGCGTCGAGCAGGCGCCGGGCGGTCCGGCCCGATATCACGGTGGCCCGCTGCCAGTCCGGCACGCCCATGACGATTCCCGCTATATCTGCAAGTGCTCGCCGAGCGCGTCAACCTGTGCGGCTATCACCTTGTCCATGGCACTCCCGGCGAGCTGGATCATGTCGTCGTGCTGGGCCCTGTCGAAGGGCTGGCCCTCGGCCGTTCCCTGGACCTCGACGAAGTGGCCGTCATGCGTCATCACCACGTTCATGTCCACGGAGGCGCTCTTGTCCTCCTCGGCGCACAGGTCCACCAGCGCCCGCCCGTCCACGATGCCCGCGCTGAGGGCGGCGATGCCCCGCAGCAGGGGGGAGCGCTCCAGCTTGCCGGCTTCACGCAGCTTCCAGAGCGCGTCCACGAGCGCCACGAACCCGCCCGTGATGGACGCCGTGCGCGTGCCGCCGTCGGCCTGGATCACATTGCAGTCGATCCAGAGCGTCCGCCCCGGGAACCCGTACAGGTCCACCGCCGAGCGCAGGGCCCGGCCGATCAGACGTTGTATCTCCTGTGCGCGCCCCGGCAGGTGTCCTTGCAGGCTGCGCCTGTCGGGATTCGCGCTGGGCAACATGCAGTACTCCGCCGTCACCCAGCCTTTGCTCTCCTCCAGGCAGTGCGGGGGCACGCGGTCCTGGACCATGGCCGTGCAGATCACCTTTGTGTTGCCCGTTTCGATCAATACCGATCCTTCGGCGTAGCACGTGAAGTCCCGCTTTATCTTCAGAGGACGAATCTCTTCGGGCATTCTTCCATCAGTTCGCAATTGCCGCTCTCCTTCCTATGCGATGGACGCCAAGACGTACGCAGGAGTGTCCCACTACGCCGGCGGCCCTGCAAGTGCCCGTTCACCCTCCGGGTCCTTTCCCCGGGGGCCGCCCGAAACGCAGGAGCCGCTCGACCCGCTCCGGCTCGACACGCACGCGGAGCGTCGAAGCGTCCGCGTAGCTCACCGTGCCCGGCCGTGCGCCCTTCTGCCGACGCAGGTTCTTGCACCGGGTATAGACAACCTCGGCGGCGTCCGTCCCGCGTATCTTCGAGAAGTGGACCGCCAGGTGGGCGGCATCGAGCAGGGCCTCCTGAGAAAGGCCCCTGTCGGGAGGCGTCCTGACCACCACGTGGGGTCCGGGCCAGCCCCTGACGTGCAGCCAGAAGTCGTTCCCCCGCGCCAGGGTGAACGACAACCGTTCGTTCTCCCTCGCGCTGCGTGCCACCAGGATGTCCAGCCCGTCGGCGGACCTGAAGTGCCTGGGCCCTTTCCGCGCCGTTTCCCTGCGGGCCGGACGCGCCACGCCGACGCCGCTTTCCTGCATCCGGCCCTTAAGCTCGTCGATCTGCTCGACCGATCCGGCCGCCTCGACCTGTGCCAACAGTGCCTCCAGTCGGCCCAGCTCCTCCTGCGCCTCGGCGCGCCTCTGGCTCAACGTCTCCCGGCCGGCCTTTGCCTTCTTGTAGCGCCGGAAGATGCGTTCCAGGTTCTCGGCAGGGGTCAGCGTAGGCTTCAAAGGGATCGTCACCTGCGGATGATCCGGATCGAACACGTCCTCGAGCACGATCTCGTCCTGCCCCTTCGCGACCTTGTCGAGGGCGAGCTTCAGCAGCTCTCCCTGCCGCCGCCAGGATTCTGCGTTCTCAGCGCGTTCCAGGTGCATGGATACGTCGCGCAGGCGGCGACTGCACTTCTTGGCGGCATTTCGCAGGACGCGGGACGCATCGGCTCGCAGAGACTCGACGCGTTCAGTCTCCGCCAGGCCGCCGTAGTGGCTCTCGATCGCGCGGCTCAGCGACAGGGGATCGTCCGGGTCCGATGCCTCCGCAAAACGGTTGGAGTGGGCCTGTGCCGGGAGACTCTCGGGCGGCGCAGGCCAGGCGTACGCAGCGCCGGGGAAGACGTGTCTGCGCGAGGATTCGTCCCGCACCAGGCAGCCCAGGACCCGCCCCGCCTCGTCAAGCAGGACCATGTTGCTGCCGATGCCGGTGAGCTCAGCAACCAGGCTGACCCTGTGCGGGCGCATCAGGCGGTCCCGCTCGACGGACTCGATGACCACCACCCTATCGTCCGGCACCTGACGCAGGCCCTCTACTGGCGCGCCGGTGATGTGCTGGCGCAGGACGTTGCAGAAGCCGGCCGCCGGTTTGCTGCGTTCCGGGCGGGTCGTCAGGAGGTGCAGCCGGCTCAGGCGCGGGTGCGCCGAGATGAGAAGCCAGTACAGGGAGGCCCCGCTCCGGATCGTCAGGATCAGGTCCCGCGGCTCCGGCTGGTCGATGCGCTCGATGCGCCCGCCGACAAGCCGCGGCCCCAGGTCCTGCACAACGTTCCGGATCTCGGCCATTGAAAGTGCCATAGGGTGTCCCTGGACGAAGGAGGTTCCAGGTTATCCCCTCCCGCGCGGAAAATCAAAGCGAGCATGACCGCCCCCCGTGCTTTTTGCATTGTGGCGCGCGCCATCGTATAATTCGGGCGTCAAGAGCCGTTGAGAACGTATCCCCCTCAGGGAGCGTGCAATGTTGGCCTTTTTGGGAATGCCAGGCGGCGGCGAGTGGCTCATTGTCCTGCTCATCGCCCTCCTGCTGTTCGGGTCGCGCCTGCCGTCGGTCATGCGGTCCATGGGCAAGAGCATAAACGAGTTCAAGAAGGGCCTGCACGAGGCCGAAGAGGACCTGAACTCGACGGGCGACCGCGACGACAGCGCGTCCGGCGGCGAGCCGCCCGACCTGGCCGGATGAACCTGCCTTCGCACCCGCCCTGCCCTTCCGGCACCCGAGGTGTGCAGCATGTCGCTGTCTCTGTGGAAAACTGACGACCCGGCGTTCCGTGAGCGTCTGGCCGGCCTCAAGAGGCAACTGAGCCTTGACGAGGGCCTGAAGGCACCCGCCCACGAAGGCGAGCCGCCGCGCGAGGCCGTCCGACGGATCATCGAGGACGTCCGCCGGCGAGGCGATCAGGCCGTGCTGGAGTACACGGAACGCTTCGATGGCTGCGCGCTGGAGGCGGGGCAGTTGCGCGTTCGACCGGACGAGATCGAGGCGGCCCTCGCGCGATGCCCGGACGACCTCCTCGCCGTGCTGCGCAAGGCAGCGGACAGGATAGAGCGGTTCCAGCGGGCAATGCTGCTTCAGGACCCGGAGCCACTGCGCGAGGGAGGACGCACGCTCGCCGTCAGATACAGGCCCGTGGACTCAGCCGCCGTCTATGCGCCGGGCGCGGCGGCTTCCCTGGCCTCCAGCGTGCTCATGTCAGCCGTGCCCGCGAAGGTGGCCGGCGTGCCGCGCGTCGTCCTCGCTACACCCGCCCGGCCCGACGGAACCATATCCGATGACCGGCTGGTCGCCGCGCACGTTGCCGGTGTCCACGAGATATACCGGCTCGGCGGTGCAGTGGCCGTCGCCGCCCTGGCCTACGGGACGGAGACCGTTCCCGCCGTGGACTTCATCGCGGGGCCGGGCAACATCTACCTCGCGCTGGCGAAGAAAGAGGTCTTCGGGCAGGTGGGCATCGAGATGCTCCCCGGACCGAGCGAGGTGATCGTGATCGCCGACGGCAGCGCCGACGCGCGATGGCTCGCGGCCGACCTCATTGCGCAGGCAGAACACAACCCCGGCTCGGCGATCCTGCTGACGCCGAGCGAGGAGCTTGCCCGCCGCGTGGTTGAGGCGGTCGAGGCACAGCTTGCGGACCTTCCCGGCGCCGGCGAGGCCCGCGGGTGCCTGGAGCGTTACGGCGCCGTCATTGTGGCCGAGTCCATGGATGAGTGCGTCCGGTTGACCAACGAACTGGCCCCGGAGCACCTGGAAATCGTGACCGAGAGGCCGGAGGACGTCCTGGCAGGCATCCGGCACGCCGGCGCCGTGTTCCTGGGTCCCTGGACGCCCGTGGCCGCCGGGGATTACATCGCCGGTCCCTCGCACGTCCTCCCGACCGGCACAACGGCGCGGTTCTCCAGCGGACTTAGTGCGAACGACTTCCTGAAGCGTTTCAGCGTGATCTCCTACGACCGCCCTGCCCTCGGGGAAGACGCCCCTGACATCGCGCGGATGGCGCGGTCCGAGGGACTGGAAGGCCACGCCCGCTCGGTCGAGCTTCGCGCGCCACGGGGCGATACAGTGCAGGGCGTGTAGCTCAGCCGCCCCCGGCTGAGGCCACGGGCGAGGGCGCCCGTGTTACGCCGCGTCCTCGTCAGCTGCCGTCCTCCTCCTCCAGCGGCGGGAAGCCCTCCGGCGGGTTCACGTCAACGGGGCGGAACTCGGTGGAAGTGAAGGCAACGCCCTCCCCCGCGCGCAGCTTCCGCTTGATCCAGCTCTTCAGGAACCCCCGCAGCGGCTTGCGCGTGTAAGGTATCAGCAGCAGGAACCCCGCCGCGTCGGTGAGCAGCCCGGGCGTTACGAGGAGGGCGGCGGCCACCAGGATCATCATGCCGTCGAGCAGGCTGTCGGTGGGCAGTTCGCCCCGCTGAAGCTGCCGGCGGACCTGCGATATGACCCGAAGCCCCTCCAGCCTGGCAAGCGTGGCACCGAGCAGGCCCGTACCCACGATCAGCCCGACGGTCAGCAGGAAACTCCCCCACAACTGCGTGAGTCGCACGAGCAGGTACAGCTCCACGAGCGGCACGACCGTGAGCAGGAGCATGAGCTTCCAGAGCATGGGCCGGCCACCCAAACGAGTTGACATCGGCGCCAGGCCGCACTTAGACTGGCCATCTCTATTGTAGCGGAAGTTCCCCGGCCTGTCAGCGTTGGAGTGGAGCCCGTATGCTCTGGGTGATTGGCGTGGCCTGCGCCGTGGTGGCTCTCGGCGTCCTGCTCTGGGTCTGGGCGGACGCGATCGAGCCGCGGCTGTTCCGCATCCGGCGGGTGTCGCTTTGTGCCGCCGACCTGGGCCTGCCCGCCATGCGTATCCTTCACATCACCGACACCCACCTGCACGGCGGGGACGGGGCCATCCTGTCCTTCCTGCGGGACCTGGCCGCGCGGGAGCAGTTCGATCTCGTCTGCTACACGGGGGACCTCGTTCACAACGACGGAGGCGTGCCGAGCCTCGCCACGGTCGCGGGCCTCTTCAGCCCGCGCCTGGGCAGCTTCGCCGTGCTGGGAGGGCACGACTATGCCGACATTCCGTCCCGCTCCATCGCCAGGCGTCTGCTGGCGGGGCCGGACCCGATAAGCAGCCACCCGCCGAACGCCATCGACGGGGTCATTCAGGCGCTGGAGACGCAGGGGGTCTGCCTCCTGCAAGACGGGCATGAACGCGTCCGCGCCCCGGACGGGAGCGAGCTGGCAATTGTCGGCCTGGGGGACACGTACGTGGCGACCCCGGACGTCGCGTCCGCGTGGGACGGACTGAGTGACCAGGTGCCGGTCATCCTCGTGGCCCACAGCCCCGACGTGCTCCCGGACGTCGCCGGGCGCGGGGCGCGGCTCGCGCTGTTCGGCCACACGCACGGGGGGCAGGTCCGGTTCCCGCTCATCGGCGCTCTGGTCACCAGGAGCAACCTGCCGCGCCGGGCGGCCCGGGGCACCTTCAGAACGGACGGGACCGCCTTCATCGTCAACGCGGGCCTGGGGCAGGCTCCAGACCTTTCGATCCGCTTCCTGTGCCGACCGGAAGTGGTGATCGTCGAGCTGGCGGACGAGGGAAGCCCGGTCGCCGCGCTGGAGGAGGTGCCCGTTGGCTGAAATCGATGAGCTCCGCGACCTGATAGGCCGCGTCAAGCGGCTGCGTCTCGGCGCGCTGCGGCGCGTGAGGACCCGGCTGGCGGGGTCGTACGCCAGCGCGTTCCGGGGGCCCGGCGTGGAGTTCTCAGGCTTTGTACCATATGCGCCGGGGCACGACGTGCGGCGCATCGACTGGCAGGTAACCGCGCGGCGACATGACCCTTACGTCCGCCGCTACCAGGAAGAGCGCGAGCTGCGTCTGCTGGCCGTTCTCGACGTCAGCCAATCGATGGACTCGGGCACGGGCACGGACGCGCTGCGCGAGCGCGCGTGTCTGGTCACCGCCGGTCTGGCCCTCTCAGCGGCCCAGAACCGTGACAGGGTCGGAGCACTGTTCTTCGGGCAGGACGTGGCCGACGTGGTGCCGCCGCGTCGGGGCGAGAAGCACGCGCTCGCCCTGCTGCGCGGGGCGCTGGCGCGCCGCTCCAAGGGCACTCAAACAGACGCCCGCCCGGTCCTCCGTCGGCTCGGCCGCCTGCACGGGCACGCCGTCGCCGTCCTTCTGAGCGATTTTTTCTGGCAGCCGCCGCCGTGGGACCGACGCCTCAGGTCGCTCCTGGCCCTGTGCGCCGGCAAGCACGACATCCTCGCGGTTCGCCTGTTGGGCGGCACCGGCGAGACTTCGCTCGCCGACGTGGTTCTGGAGGCCCGGGAAAGCGAGTCACTGCGCCCCGTCCATCTCGACGCCTTCGGAAACCGGGCGGGCAGCCTGGCGACTGCCGTGCACGCGCATCGCCTTGCCACGCGCAGGGCCCTCAGCGCGTGCCGGATCCCTCTGCTTGAGCTTGCCCCACACGACGACCATCTCGCCGGATTGGAGCGCCTGCTGGCTTCCGCCGCCAGACGCCAATAGCTGACAAAGCGCCGTGGCAGTTGACAATTTCCACCCGCGCGCTTATCCTATTGCTTTGGCTCTGACGAGGTTGCGATACAGCAGAGGAGAGAGAACCGACCGTGGCTGCACGGAGACGAACACGCCCAACTGTTGGGAAGCGTTGTCGCTTCTGCCGAGATAAGGTGGAGGCGGTGGACTATAAGGACGTGGACAGCCTGAAGAGGCTGACGTCCGGAGAAGGCGCGATATTCGGCAAGAAGCGTTCGGGCAACTGCTCCCGTCATCAGCGTATGGTAACGCTTGCCATCAAGCGGGCCCGCTTTTTGGCGTTGCTTCCCTATCACTGAGTCGCGGGCGGCGCGTCCCATCCCCTCGCCCGCCTTCCCGCAGGTCCCGCACGCATGTGGCGGGACGGCTGTTTCCGGTTGACTTCGCGGCACCGCTGCCCAATAATAGCGCCGCGCCGGCCGTGGGTCGGTGCGTGCCCGCAACTCAGCGCTCTGTGGGGAGTTGGCCTCCTGTGAATCACGTCTTCGAGGGCTGCTACACCGCGCTGGTGACGCCCCTGCGCGGGGACTCGGTCGAGTACGAAGCGCTTCAGCGCCTGGTCGAGTTCCAGGTGGCCGGGGGCGTCAACGGCATACTTGCCGTCGGGACGACCGGTGAGAGCCCCACGCTCAACTGGGAAGAACACAGTGAGGTCATCGCGAAGGTCCACGACTTCGCCGCCGGCCGCTGCACCGTCATCGCAGGCACCGGCTCCAACTGCACGCGCGAATCCCTGACCAGCACGCGCCACGCCGCCGAGCACGGCGTAATGCCTTCCTGCTGGTCGAGCCGTATTACAACGGCCCAAGCTCCATCGAGATCCGCAGGGAATACATGGAGCCGGTTGCCCGCCAGTTCCCTGACGTCCAGTTCATCCCCTACGTCATCCCCGGCCGCTCCGGGACCCAGTTGCTCCCCGAAGACCTGGCCGCGCTGCATCGCGACTGTCCGAACATCAACGCCGTCAAAGAAGCCAGCGGCGACCTGGATAACATGCGCCGCACGCGCGAATGCTGTGGAGACGACCTGGACATCCTCAGCGGCGACGACGCGCTGACCTTCGCCATGATGACGGACGACGCGATTCGAGCATGCGGCGTTGTCAGTGTCATCTCCAACGTCGCGCCCGCCGCCGTCGGGAACATGGCCCGCGCCGTGCTGGACGGTCGGGCGGAGGAAGCCGAGAGCCTTGCCGGCGCGCTGGCACCGCTGTTCGACATCGTCACGGTAAAAACCCGGGAACAAAGCGACTGGGGGCCCAGGCTCTGCAAGGCCCGGAACCCGTTGCCCATAAAGACGCTTATGAGGCTGCTCGGAATGCCCGTCGGCCCCGTTCGCCGCCCTCTCGGCAGGATGACGCCGGCCGGGCTGGAGAAGGTCATCGCGGCGGCCGCAAGCGTCTGGCAGGATAACCCGGAGGTTCTTGAGCCCGTTGCCGCCGCTTTCGAAGTGGACATTGAGGAACGGCTCTCCGCCCCCGAGCATCGGGAGGGATTGACCTACGGGCCGGGGGACCTGTGAGCAGGCGCGCCGGTGCCGAAGAGGGATAGACATGGCTGACAAGAAGCAACGCATACGGCTCGACGTCTTCTTCGAGCAGATGCCCGACCTGAGCGCGAGCGACCTGCATCTTAAGGCCGGCAACCCACCCATATTCCGGGTCGACGGGGCCCTGCACCGGGCCAAGTCCGAGCCCCTCTCGGCCGACCAGATCGAGTCCCTCGTTGCCGAGATGCTCGGCACGGAAAAGATGGCGGACCTTTACGAGAAAGGCAGCCTTGACCTCGGCCGCGACGTGGGAGGCGGCCGCGTGCGCATCAACGTGTTCCTCCAGAAGGGACAGGTCGGGATGGTCGCCCGAATGCTGGAGGATCACATACCGAGCCTGGAGCAGTTGCACCTGCCCGGGTCTCTTTCGCGCGTCGTGGACCTGAAGCAGGGGTTGGTCCTGGTCTGCGGCATTACCGGCTCCGGCAAGTCCACCACGCTGGCATCGCTGCTGGCGATGATCAACGGCAAGCACCGCTATCACATCCTTACCATAGAGGACCCGATAGAGTACCTGCACCACGACGCCAGGAGCGTAGTGAACCAGCGGGAGATCGGGCTGGATTGCCCGAACTGGTCGGACGCCCTGAGGGCGGCCGTCCGCGAAGACCCGGACGTGATCCTCGTGGGCGAGATGCGCGACCAGGAGACCTTCCATGCGGGCCTGATGGCCGCGGAGACGGGCCATCTCGTCTTCGGCACCCTGCACACGTCGAGCGCCGCCGGGACGGTGAGCAGGATACTGGACCTCTTTCCAACGGACCGTCACGAACTCATTCGTCAGAGTCTGGCCTCGAACATCCAGGCCATCGTCTGTCAGAAGCTCGTGCCCTCCTACCAGGAGGACATCCACGTCGTTCCGGCTATCGAGCTGATGTTCGTCAATCCCTCTATTCAGAAAGCCATCGAGGAGGGCGAGGACTCCCGAATAGCCGACCTCATCGCGGTCGGCACACAGGAGGGCATGTTGACCTGGACGCAGTCCTTCGTCGAGCTTATCAAGAAGGGTTTCATTGAAAAAAAGGTGGCGATGCAGTACGCTCCCAACAAGGATGCCCTGAGCATGGCCCTGCGCGGGATCGGTGTTTCGAGGCCCGCCATTGGATAGGAACGAACCCCCGGCATCGGCATGATGAGAAGCCAGACAGGCCCCAAAGCGATCCTTGTCACGGCCGCCCTGCTGCTCCTGCTGGCCGTGGGCGCGCATTGCGCCAGTGCCCAGGCAGAAGGCGGCGCCCCCGCCGACCCGTCGGATGCTGCGGCGAGCACGGAGGTGGTCGCTCCATCCGCGACGATATCCGTTTCCCTCTATGTCAATCCCATCTGGCTCGCCATACTTGCCGCCAACCTGGCGGCCTGGCTATACCTGACCTCCTGGATCAGCAACGACAGCAGGGGCGTGGGGCTTGCACACTCCTTCTGGTCGGCCATCACGCTGGGCGCCGGGCTTCTGGGCCTGCTTTGCGCCCTCTTCATCCACATCGCCTGCGCCTTCCTGATCGTTGTGTTCACGGGAGTGGTGCTCGGCTTCTACGTACTGAAAAGAAACGCGGTCGTTCCCGAGCAGCACAGGTTCCTGGGGGCTACCCAACGCAACAGGTTCTTCGCCAAGATACCATTCCTCGGCAAAGTGGCCAGCACCACGCCGGAGTTCCGCGCCTCGACCGTGGACGTGGCACTGAGCAATGCCCAGGGCCGGTCGCTGGATGACGTGGTGGCCGAGAACACGTCCCTTGGCAAGGGGGCCGACGTCTTCGGCAGGCTCGTTGTCCAGGCGTTCAGCACCAACAGTCGCGTTGCAAGAGTGTTCCCGCACGGTGGCGGTTACGTCGTCCAGATGACGATGGACGCCGTCTCTCATGACGTTGAGGCGCTGGAGTCGGAAAGCGGCCAGCAAACCATGGCTTGCGCGTCGCTGTTCCTGGGGCTTACCAAGGGCGGGCGCGTCCGGCAGGGATCCGCCCGTTTTACGGCCGGGCACCCAACCAGGGGGAACATGGAGATCACGGCGCACATCGTGTCCAGCGACGGCAGGCCCGCCCTGGTCCTCGACTTCCCTGATTGGACGTCAGACCTCTACAAGAAGGGCCTGGAAGCCCTCGGCATGCACGAGGCATTGATCAGGAGAGTGAAGGCCGCGCTGAACGAGGCCCGGGGGGCCTTCATAATCGCCGGGCCGCCCGGATCGGGCAAGAGCACCACACTTCTCGCAGCCGTCGGCGCGATAGACATCTTCACCACCGACGTGATGGCCCTCCTGGAGGATCAGCCCCAGCTGGATCAGGTGCGCAACTGGCCGTTCACCAGGAGCAAGCCGTTTGAGCAGGTGTACCACGAGATCATGCGGGAGGGGCCGAACGCGATCCTGTTCGACGATTTCGACCGGCGCGATCAGGCAACTGCGCTCCTGGAGTTCGCCTCAGAGGACGGCAAGCTGCTGGCCACGATTGAGGCCGGCAGTGCACCCGCCGCACTGGTGGGCCTCGCGAAGCTCTCCGCCGCGCCGGACCTGGTTTCCCGCGCCGTGACCTGCGTGTTGAGCCAGCGGTTGGTCCGCAAGCTCTGCCCCAGGTGTCGCCGCCCCATGGAACCCCATCCGGGCGTGCTGCAAAGGCTGGGAATTGACCCCGCCGAGGCGGGCACCTGGTACGGGGCCGTCGGGTGTGAGGCGTGCCTACAGTCCGGCTACCGCGGCCGCATCGCCCTGTTCAGCATGCTCATCCCCACAGACCCCGTCAAGGCAGCCCTGGCCAAACCCGGTGTCACCGCCGCCGTCCTGCGGCAGGCAGCCGGTGAGACGGCGCTGAGGACACTCTATCAGGATGGGCTCACCAAAATCGCCGCAGGCGTCACCACGCTTGAGGAGGTCCAGCGCGTCTTGAAGGCCGACAAGGCCGGCCGGAAACAAGGGAACGGAAGCCCGGAATGATGAGCACTCTGGCAACAATCGTCATCATAGTGGTTTTCCTGGTGCTTACCTACGCGGGAGCCCGGGACGGGGCCTATTTCTCCGCCTATGTTCTGGTGCGCAACTGCCTCGCCTTCATCTGCTCCGTCACGTTCTTCCAGCAGCTCGGCTCCCTCCTGACGGGTACGATATCCCGAAGGCCGCCGGCGCCCGAGTACTTTGACGCCATGGCCTTCGTGGCCATATTCGGCATAGTCCTCGGTGTCGGCCGCTGGCTGAAAGTCAAGTACACGTTCCCACAGGTGGATTGCCCGGTATGGCTGGAGCGTGTCGGCGGCGTGTCCTTCGGCGTGCTCAACGCCATCATCCTCACGGGGACCATACTGGTCATGTGGTCCATGGTACCGGTTGCCCCATATATCCCCGGCGATGGCGGTCGCGCTTACGTGAAGGCACGGGCCTTTGACACGGGACCCGCTGTGCTCAAGTTCTACGACTTCATGACGCGCCGTATTCCGGGGGGGGCTGTGTTCCTCTACGATGACGAGCCCGTGCCCCAAGACGCCAACGGCAATGGCCGCGCCGACCCGGGCGACGGGTTCGAGGACACGAACGGCAACGGCCGGTGGGACAGGGGCTGGCTGTGGAAGTATCGAAACCATGCGGACATCTGGCCGTCCCGCGTGCAGCGCATCATTTTGCAGACGCCGGACACCTCGGCGGCCCCACCCCGTCGTTGAGAAGCCAGCTCAGGAGTGCGCGCCCTGTTTACCGTACCCAATGCCATCACGGCTTTCCGGCTGGCGCTCATACCGAGCATGCTGGCCATGACCTCCAGCGACCATACGTCCGGCGTGGTCATAGCGGCGGCGCTGTTCGGGCTCGGCGCGGCGACGGACTGGCTGGACGGTTTCGTCGCCCGGAGATTCCATGCCAGGAGCCGCCTGGGCGCCATGCTCGATCCCGTCGCGGACAAGGCCATGGTCCTGGGGGCGCTGTTCATCTTCTCCGATCTCGGCCTGATCCCTCTCTGGCTGGTGCTCCTGAACATGTTCAGGGAGCTGTTCATGTCCGGCCTGCGCGACATACTCACCACGCCAACCAGAATAATCGGCGCCAACTGGATGGGGAAGGTCAAGTTCTGCATCCAGGTCGGGCTAGTTGAACTGATCTACATACACCGCATACTCGCCACGCGCGGCAGCGGACTGCCGGGGGGCCAGACGACGCTGTTCTTCGCACTTCTGGCCGTGACGATCGTGTCCTTCGCCTTCCTGTTCAACTTCGCCCGCTGGGAGCGCGAGGCGCTCACCTCCGACGTGGAGCACGCCTGACCCGGGGGGCAGGACATGAACCGCCAGGAGTGGCTCGCCAACGTCGAGATGCGCGGCTGCCAGGCGGTCCCCTGCGCCGTTTACCTTTCGCCGGGCGCGCGACGGGAGCACGGCAGGCCCCTGGCCGCCCTCGTCGAGCGGTACGCCGAGGTAGATTCCCAGCCCTGGCACGAGGAATGGTGCGAACTCGACGCCCGCCACACCGCGGGCCGGCAGGTCCGCGATTCCTGGGGCTGCGTATGGGAAAACGCTCTCGACGGTATCGTCGGACAGGTCACGCGCCATCCTCTGGCCGACTGGGCTTCCTTCGCGTCCTACCGGCCGCCCGACCCCGACGAGTTCCGCCACATGGCTCCCATCGACTGGGACGACGAGCGCCGACTGATGGAATCGGGCCGCGCCGAGGGCGTGCTCATCAGGGGCGCGATTGACCACGGCTTCTTCTTCCAGCGCCTCTACTACCTCCGGGGGTTCGAGAACCTCATGCTCGACGTGGCCGCCGGCGACTCGCGCCTCGACACCCTGTGCGAAACGGTCCTCGACTTCAACCGCGCCCTGGTGCAGCGCTACCTGGACATCGGGGTGGACGTGATGGTCTTCGGCGACGACCTGGGGATGCAGGACCGGCTGCCCATATCACCCTCGGCTTGGCGCCGCTACGTCAAGCCGGCTTACGCGGAACTGTTCGGGATGTGCCGCCGCGCCGGCGCCCACGTTTACCTGCATTCCGACGGCTACCTCGTGGACATCATGCCCGACCTGATGGAGTGCGGCGCGACGATCCTCAACCCGCAGGACCTCTGCAACGGGCTGGAGAACATCCGCCGCGAACTCAAGGGACGCGTCTGCATTGACCTGGACATCGACCGACAGACGATCATTCCCCGCGGAACGCCTCGGGAAGTCGAGGACCACGTCGGGCGGTGCGTCCGCGAGCTGGGCTCCCCGCAGGGCGGCCTCATGCTCACGTGCGGCATCTACGAAGGCACACCGCTGGCGAACGTCGAGGCGGTTTTCCGCGCCATGACCCGTTACCGCCGCCACTTCGCCGCTTGACAACTGGCGGTGCTCATCTAAAATGGGGGGGCGGTGCGGATGTGGCGGAACAGGCAGACGCGCTAGGTTCAGGACCTAGTGGGTGAATAGCCCATGGGGGTTCGAATCCCCCCATCCGCACCACTTTTCTTCCTCCCCGGCTTGCGTCACTTCAACGGCGGCTCATAGACGCGGATCGCTTTGAGCGGCACGCTGCCGTCCCCCTCAGGCCGGATTTCCAGGACGTGCGGCCCGTTGGTCAGGCCCTGCGCCAGCACGGTCCCGTACTCCCGCGAAGGGTCCTCGACGGCCGGTGCCTCGTAGACGTCCGTGCCCGTCAGGACGCAACGGAACTCCAGTTCGTACCCCGGCCGGATCGGCGACGGTTTGCCTCCGCCCGTGCTCTTCCACCAGTCGTCCGGCTCGATCACCACGCGCCCGGAGTCCGACTCGAATCGCTCCGTGCTCACGCCCTCGCCGTCGGGCCCTGTCACGGAGCCCTGGATCCGGAACTTGAACAGCGCCACGTCGCCCTCGGTCACCGTGATGGTCCAGTCCTCCTCGACCGGCGGGCTGACGGACGTGATCCTGAACGGCGCTGAGACGCCCCAAGGCCAGTCCACTTCGGGCGAGACATTGGCGCGCGTGAACGCGTACAGCTCCGCGAATGAGGAAGGCTTGCGACCGTCAATGAGAACGCGACCCGGTGCCGCTTTCCCATCCGGTTCCCCCGCCAGGGCCACGACACGGTTCCCCTCGAAGTGGAGTCGCAGGACGCCGTCCTCGAAATCCACGTCGCTGCCGACTTCGTAAGTCCTGACCATGTCGCGCCACTCGTCGTCCGGCAGCGCGGGGTCGTAAACGAGCTGACGCCCGACCAGCTCGGCCATCAGGTAGCACGCGTGCTCGTTCAGGTGCGCGCCGTCCAGGAGCAGCTTCTGTGGGGCATACCCCTTGTCCAGGAGGTACTTGCGCCATGGACCGCGCACGTCAATCAGCTCGCAGCCGTATTTCGCCGCCGTCGCCGGCAGGAACTGGCCGTTCATGAAGGCCGTCCAGCCCGCGTCGGGCGCCCGGGGGTCGGCCTTTGCGGTGAAATGATCGTTCGCCATCGCTATCTCGGCGGTTGTGCGGCGGCGCGTGTTGGCGATGATCTCCTCGTACTTGTCGTGCGCCCCGAAGACGTGGAAGATCAGCAGGTCGGGGTAGAAGGGATAGAGGTCCATGTCGGCGGAGCGGACGAGCCGCTGCGACGCGAAACCACCGATGGCCAGGTTGCTGGCCTGGATCTCCGCATGGGGGAAACGACGCTTCAGGTCGGCGACGACGCCCTTCCACCAGTCCTGCTTAATGATGGACTGCCCGTAGAACAGGATGCGCACCGTGTTGCGGTGCTCGGGCGTGCTCGTCGCCAGGAGCGTCATGCTCCGCCCGATGTGCCGCCCCCAGCCGGAGGTGTCCTCCGGCGGCGCGGGCGGCTCGAAAACCACCTCGTCTGCGTGTTCCGACATTGCTTCTCCCGTGGGCTCAGGGCCGATTGACGGCCCGGCGGCGCACGATGCCGTCCCGAGGGCGAGCAGAGCCATGCTCGCTCGCACTGCCCAGCGTTTCACGGTCGGCCAGCGCCGGCCCGGCTGTCTGGTTTCGCGCATTTGGTATATCACCTTTCAGTTCGCCTTGCTCTGCAAGAGCCATAGCGCCCGTACGACGCAACCAGCGCGAGCACGTTCTCCATCGGCGTGTCGGCCTGGATGTTGTGCGCGGTGCAGAAGATGTAGCCCCCGTTCTCCCCCATGACCTCGGCCAAGTGCCTGACCTCGCGGCGGACGTCGTCCGTGGTGCCGCGTGGCAAAAGGCGCTGTATCGAAACGCCCCCGTGGAAGCAGAGCCGGTCCCCGAAAGATGCCTTCAGGCGTGCCGGCGCCATCCCCCGGGCCTCCGGCTGTATCGACTGGAGGATGTCCAGGCCACGTTCAATCATCGCGGGTATCAGCTCGACCACCGAGCCGCACGTGTGGTGCATCGCCGCGGCGCCGTGCGCTTTCACAAGGCGGACGTAGTCCCGGAACCCGTCCCCCAGGAACTCCTCCCAGGTCGTCGGCGAGACGAGCAGCCCGTCCTGCGCGCCGAAATCATCGCCGGTCAAGACGATGTCTATCTTGCCCCGGGCCGCGTCGAGTATCCGGTCGAGGTATTCCTTGTAGAAGCGGCCGATGCCGGCGAACACGGCCCGCGCGATGGCCGGCCTCATCGCCAGATCCACCATAAGCGCCTCTATTCCGCGCAGGTACATAGCGGGCTTGAGCTGAGCGACGCGGTTGAGGCGGTCCCCCATGAATACGACCACGCGGCCGGCATCCCGCACCGCGTCACATTGCGCTTCCACAACCGAGTAGTCAAACCAGTCCGCCGAGGGCCAATGGCCGTACGCAGCTACATCCTCCGCCGTGGACGCGGCGGCCAGTGGCGGCTCGACGACCTCCCTGTAGCTCTCCTGGTGGCCGCGTACGTCGAGCGTCACGCTCCTTCGGGGCACACCCCAGATGTCCAGAGACACGCCGTCATGCCGTCTCTCCAGCGGCGGCCCCACGTAGCTCGGGCCAGGGATGTAGCGCAGGTCCACGTCGTGGCCATCGAGGAACTGGGCGAAGGACACGCCGAGCTCGTCCGCCATGCGCTGGCGGAGGCCCGTTGAAGCCCAGAAATCAACAGGTATTCTGTCCGGCCGCTCGTGGTTCAGCGCCAGGAAAGTGCGTTCACGGGAGTCCATGAGGGGGTCCTGCGCGAGTCCGCTCGGTCCGCCGTCACCCGTGCCAGAGGAGCCACCTGGTCTCGCTTTCGAAGGAGTGCTCGCCGAGGTATCTCAACAGCCTGGGAGGCTCTTCGGATATCCCGGCAGCCCCCCTGTTCTGGGCAGCCTCCGGCGCGTACCGTATCAGGTCGCGCACGAGCGAGCAGAAGTTGGCCGTCCGGTCGCTTTGAAGCCGCGGCCCGAGGTAATTGTAAAAGAACTTGTCGCCTTGCGCCCGGTAGCGCGGCGGCGCAACGTCCAGCACAAGGTCCAGCACCAGCCGGCTGTTGCGTTCCTCCTTCGTGTGGTGCTCCGAGACCACGGTCGGCTCCTCACCATACGCCCCACGGTGTAGGACGCGCTGCTTTGTGAAGCGCGTGAACTCGGTGAGGTTGACCTGCCCCGCCGCCACGACGACGACGTGCGACCAGCCGATCTCGGTCGGCCGCCCAACGGGGTCATACAGGAGCAGCGCCTGCGGGAGGCAGTCGGCACGCTTCAACTTCTTGGCCGGCGGCAGGTTGAGCAGCCTTTCCTGGGGAATAACTTCCGTCTGGATGCCCTCTCGGCCGAGGGCATGATGGAGTGCGCTCGCGTCCGGCCAGGACAGCCTCTCCGCGACGATGCCGCAGGCGTTCCTCGCCAGGAAAGCGGCGTCAGCGTCCACAAGCGACGGCAAGACGCGGAAAGCACGCTCCAGTGCGTCCACGGAAAGCGGCTCAAGCGCCCTTTGCAGGAGCGCGTAGTCCGGCGTCTTGCCTTCGGCCTCTCGCTCAGACGTGCCGGGAATTGCCTGCCCTCCCTTGCCACGAGTGGCCGAGAGCGAATGCACGGCCTCTGCGCCCCTCTGCGTCAACGGGCGAGGAGGCGTCATGCACGCTCCAGTCGGCATGCCTTCAGCCGGCCCCGCCTTAATGCATGATGACTTCTATGCCGTTGATCTCCGGGCTCTGGATGTTGGGCTCGAACTCGATCGTGATCTTGCCGCCGGTCACCTCGAAGGGCGCCACGTCGGCGACCACCGGCTTGGCGAACCCGCCGGCCTCTGCGAACGGATCGAAGTCCGTCAGGACTTCCTTGCCGTTGACCAGCACGGAGAACACACGCTCGTCCTCATACGCGATGCCCTCGTACGTCTCGGCGAAGTGCAGCTTCAGGCTGTAAGTCTCGTTCGGCACCGAGAACTCGTAGGCAGTCATGCTGTAGCGCTCGAACAGGTAGACGTCGGGCGCCTCCGTTCCCGTCACGTCGAGGCCCCAGCGCTCAACCGTCAGGCCCCCAACAGCGCCCCACTCGGCGCCTTCAGCCAACTCCCTGTCAGCCAGCCACACCTTGCCCGCCTGGTCAACGTAGTCCTGCTCAGCGCCGCAGTTCACGCTCCAGAGCACCTCCGGCTCTCCGCCCAAGCCGCCGAGTCCTGCGCAGCCCGCCAGGGCGATCACCGCCACCGCGAGGGCCAACACATGCCACTTCATGGCATCTTCCTCCGCTACAAAAAGACAAGGAACTCAACCTCTCCGTCGCCAAACACACGCCAAACCTGCTTCTAACGACGCGCAATTTACTACCTCCCGCGCGTATTTGCAAGCCCGGCTCTCAATCTGCCGGAGGACGCGGGAAACGCGGCTACGGCGTGTCGTTCTCCGTCCGCCGTGTCGCGCCCGTCGCCAGCGCCGGCAGATGCTCGTGAGCGAACGCGCGGTCATACTGGAACACCATGAACCCCGGCGCGCCCGCGTCGCGGGCCAGTTCAACCTGCCAGACGACGCGCTCCGGCCCGAGACCCGGAGCTGACGCCCCTATGCCGGGGTAGAGCGGCACCTTGCCCTTCACGAGTCCCACCTGCCCGCTGACCAGTTCGGCGAAGCCCAGGTCATCGGCTGTGTAGTCCATCGGGCAAATGAAGTCAAGGTAGCCCCGCTCCACCCACGAAACCCAATCCTGGCCCACTCGCTCCCGGCAGTCGGGGTAGCGCGAGAAGACCGCGGCGGAAACCTGGACGCCCGGCCGGATGCGCCGGGCCTCGCGCGAGACCGCCTCGACCAGCCGAGTGATCTGCTCGCAGCGCCATTCCAGGTATTCGCCGCGACGTTCACCGTGCAGCACGCCTTGGGGCCAGTTGGCGACACTGGTCCCCGTAGCCTCTTCGAATCGCCGCCTGCACCCGGTGCAGTAGCACGAATTCGCGTTCGGGTAACGGATATAATCGAAATGGACCCCGTCCACAGGATATTCCCGCACCACCTCGAGCATGGAATCCCGCTCCAACTCGAAGTTGCGCGGGTCGGACGGACAGAGCCACCTGACCGGGCTGCCCTCGCGGTCAACTTGCAGCCGCCCTTCCTCTCTCATGCGCTCCACGAACTCGGGCGGCGCGCCGCTCAGGTTCCAGTTCACCTTCCAGACGTGCATGGCCACGCCGTGCCGGCGACAGGCATCGAGGCAGAACTCGATCTGGTCGCCCTGCGCCTCGACCTCGGGCATGACCGGAAGCACTTTGCTCGGGTAGTAGGCGCGGCCGGCCCAGAGCATGTTGGGCACGACGGCGTTGAAGCCGTGTGCGGCCAGATGCCCGATTGCCTCGTCCCAGGTGAGTCCCTTCACGCCGAACGCCGAATGGACCCACACCCCTCGGAACTCGGGCTCCCTTGACGCGAACGCGCTGCAGAATGCCGCCCGCAGCGAGTCCCTGGCCTGTCGCGCCTCCTCAAGAACATCGCCGAAACGCCCCGCCTGCAGGGCCTCCTCTGCCTGCGCGCGCCTAAGCGCCGCCGCCTCCAGGTGCCTCTGGGCGGCACCCAGGCGGCCCGACTGGCGTGCCCGCTCTCGGATGAACGAGACCGTCTCCTCCTCCGTGCGGAACTGCAGCATCTGCCCCGCGGACGCGATGACCTGCCGGCCCATTTCGCCGGTCAGATCGGGACAAAGGGCCCCTATCAGCGCCAGCAGCATCTGCCTCTTGCTGCCCGCATCGGCACCCGTAAGGACGTGGCCGAAGAAGACTCCGTTCCGGTGCCACGTAACGGCGGGCAGGCCGGTATCACGGCGCCCGGCGTCCTCCCAGGTCCCCAGTGTGGTGGCGCCCGCCAGGGCCGGCACGGTCACGTTCCACGACTCCTGGATCACCCTCTCCGGCAGGCTGGCCGGCCGATCCGGCCCGAAACGGATCGTGGCGTACTGCCCGGCGTACTGCTCCGCCTGCCAACGCTGCCCTTTCAGGCCGAGCAGAGGCGCCAACCGGTCCGGCAGCTTGTAGGCCAGAAGGATCTTGCCCCCGCCGCTGACGAACCCCCGCACGGCCTCGGCTTCCTCCGCCGTGATGTCGGGGTTGTGGGGGAAGAAGGCGACCTTGTAACGCACCAGCGCGCCGCGCTCGACGTCCGTGTCTTCCACCATCCCCACGTCGAGCCCGGCTTCTGCGAGCCACCCGACGGCCGCGGCCGCATAGCGGCGCACGCTCTCGGCCTCGCTCGAGCCCTTCAGTATCGTCCGGTTCCCGCGGACCACGACTATGTCCTGGATCCGGGCGGTCAACGCGGCGATATCGGCCGTGCTGTCGACCGAAGCGCCCTTCCAGAGCGAGATCCGTATCCCGTCAACGGCGTGCCAGCCCGCAGGCCGGCCCTCCTCGCGGAAACCCGCCCTGTTCAGGCGCACGTCCTGCCAGTCGGGTTCGCGAACCCGAAACGAGCCGCCGTACCAGCCTTCGCCGCTGCGGAAATAGACCGTGCAGTGCGAGAAAGCGTCGGGTTCCCGCAGCTTGATCCGCAGCGAGAAGGCGCTGTAAGTCGACAGGTCCATGCGCACGCTCGCGTCCCAGTAGCAGCGCTCATCGGCGCTGGAGAACGGGCATGGGAAACGGAGCGCTCCGACTTCCTGCCCGGCGCCGGCCAACGCTTCCACCTCTGGACCATGCACCGGGCTCCAGAGCGCCCTGGCAGCGGACGTGCTCGCAAATGTGAACACTGGCAGCGTGACCTCCTGCCCCGCCCGCGCCGGTGCCACGCAGGCCAGCGCAACCAGAACGCATCCCGCCCATCGCGGCATCGGCCATTCCCTCCCCGCATGCACTCAACTTCGCGTGATGATGCTCAGGACACGCCCCGTACCGCCACGCGACGCGATGTTACCAACAGCGCCGGCTTCCTGCAATGTTGACTCGCGGCCTCGTCAGGCGCTACTATCCTGCTGGACGACACGGGGGCCGCCCATGGACAGGGGCTTCGTTGCGCCCTGGGCAGTTGCCTGCCACTGACATCCGGGAGTACGATCGATGAGAGCCACGCGCCGCGCAGCAGCTACCGCAGCAGCGGCCGTCCTCGTTGCGTTGACACTCGCCAACGGAACGGCGACTGCCCTGGCAGCCGGCTCGCCGATTGCGGGCACCAGCCCGGCTTACCAGCAGTTCAGCGAGTTCTGCGCCAGGCACTTCAGCGCCGACCCGGACGAAGAGATGCTCCGTGCACTCGGCCCGGACCTGCGGACCTTGCCGGGCGGCACCTGGCGCCACGTCTCGGAGAGTTCGGCCTGCGTGGCCTGGGAGACCAACCTGCCGGCCAGGAGCTACGTCGAATACGGCCCGACGCCCGAGTACGGCAACAGGACCGAAGAGGGCGAACGTCCGTTCTTCCTGCACGTCCACTACCTGAGGGACCTGAAGCCCGACACGCTCTATCATTACCGCCTTGTCGCCGCGACCGGGAAGGGCGCCAGAACGGCGACCGAAGACGCAACGCTGGCCACGCGGGCCACGCCGAACGCAGTGAGGCTCCCCGGCCGGCTGGCCGGCCCGCCCTATCTGCTCGACCAGCCGAACGCGACGTACCTGCTCACCGATGACGTAGTGGCCCGCTCCTCGGCGATGAACATCGCGGCCGACGGGGTCACGCTCGACCTGGGCGGGCACACGGTCGTCTATGACGAAGTGGCCGGCAGCGCGGACCCCGGCGCGGACGAGGGGCTCTTCGGCTGGCACTCCACGCGCAATCCCTGCGGCATCAGGACCGCCGACGGCAAGAGCGGCATAAGGATACTCAACGGGACGGTGATTCAAGGAAAGGGGCGCGGCACGTCCAGGCCGGCGGGCTACAACCCCGTCTTCCTGCGTCGGCCCCGTGACATCGTGGTCGCCGGCCTGACGGTCGCCTACTCCGGCTCGCAGGTGACCGGCCTGTTCGTGAACAACGCCTATGACGGGGTGCGCGTACACCACAACGTCATCAGGGACGAGGGGACGGAGTTGTACAATCGGCACCAGGGCGTGGACGGCGTCATGTTCAACGTCGGCCAAACGCAGGAGCCGGCCACCTGCCATCACAACCTCATAAAGCGCACCCGGCATCGCGGCATCACTGTCAGCTCGAACAACGAACTTCACTCCAACGAGATCTACGTGGACAGCTACGCCACGAACTCCTATGGGATCATGTACTATTCCCAGCGGGGCGCGCAGGGCCTGTCGCTCCACGGTAACCGCATCTTCGGGGCGGGCTTTCACCCGGTTGGGATCGGCTCCGGACAGGGGTGGAGCAACGTGCAGATCAGCGGGAACTACATCCAGATGCAGGGCACTGAGAAGGAATGGCGCTGGCGCGGCGGCGAGGGAGGAGGCGACGCGTCAGCCGTCAGCGCCGAGGGCATATACCCGGTCAACGCGATACGCTTCCAGCGGCCCGGCGGGGACATCCAGCACAGCGGTAACGTCATGGTTGTCAAAGGGCGCGGCGAGGATTGTTTCATGCGCGGCCTGTGGCTGGTCGCGGGCGAGCAGGGGGCACACGGGCTCCTGTTCCGCGACAACCTCATCAAGGTCATCGCCGAGGACGACCTCGCCGACGGGTATGCCCTATCCTGCGGAGGGGCCGGCCAGGAGAGCCGCGCCACTACCGTCGCCCTGACCGGAAACACCGTCCTGAGCAACATCTGTCACGTGCAATTCGGCGACAACTACAGCCACGGCGGCCGCTACGTGTTCTCCTCCAACAGATTCGTCAGGGTCGGCCAGGATCCCCGCTACAGGACGCTCCGCCTCGGCTGGCGCGGCTGGAGATACGACACGTACGGGCACGTGTTCATCGACACGGAGTTCGACGGCGGTGCCGGCTACGACAGCGTGTCCTTCGACGGTGGTTCGGCCGGACGCTATGACTTCTCGGTCGCCTGGCCGCTGCAGATTCAGACCCGTGCGGGTGCGGTTGTCTCCATCAGCGACGCGACGGGAGCCGAGGTCTTCGCGGGCCGCGCGCCCGAGGCAGGCCGCGTGGTCGTCCCGCTGACCCAGTACGTCCGCACCCGGAACGGAAAGAGCGTCCTCACGCCCCACAAGGTCAGCGTGACCGTGGGCGGCCAGATGAACACATGGGCCGTCACGATGGACGCGGCACGCAGCATTGAGATGGTTCCTTGATCGGATGGGCAACAAGGACCCTTGCGCCGCGCGCAGGCGCGGGAACATGTGCGCCTTCCGCCGTGAGGTGATGCAGGATGATGGCAATCGCCGGCCTGCCCGGCCCTTCTGAATGGCTTATCATCGGCGCCATAGCGCTGGTCGTCTTCGGCTCACGCCTGCCCGCCGTCACGCGCTCCATGGGACGCAGCATCGGCCGGCTCGGGAGCGGCAAGGACGCGAAGAAAACCGAGAGCGCGACGACAGCGCGATTGTCAGCAAAGATCGAACGATCTGTCGAGACTCTTGTCAGGCGTATCTTCGACAGACTGATCGCCAGGACCCTGCGCGGTTAGCCGACCAGCGGCCCGCCCTTGCCGCCGAGCAGCGCCCATGTGGGCATCCTCAGGATGCTGCCCGTCGGCACTCTCCCGCATGGGGTGCCGGGCGAGATCACGACGCTCACTCACTGCGACCCGTGCGTTGTCCGCGTATCTCGCCCGTACCTCTTGAGCTGCCTGACAGATCGGTCCATCGCCAGGCGACGTACTCCGGGCAAACAACGACCCGGATGTCGGCCGTCATGTGAAACATGTTGTTGCCGAAACGCCCGTGCAGCCCCCTGCGGCTGCGGAATGCATTTTCTCCAGCGCTATAGGTGAATCCGGCGCGGCCCTGGGCCAGCACGTCGTCGAAGCGGGTGAAGTAATAGCCCTGAACGAGCGTGCGCCCGATCGTACCGAGCCAGTCCAGATCGAGCGTCAGTTTGCCTTGTTCGGCGAGCGAGAGCATCACGTCCGCCACCGTGACAACCTGGTCCTGGAAGACGTCGCTTCTCAAGCCGTGTGGCCTTACCTCGACGTTCTTGAACTCCCGCTTCAGCCTGCCCGGCACCGAAATGGTCACGACGGGCACTACGGTCTTGCCTCCGTTCGCCTCGATGCGCTGCACTTCCTGGCGAAAGACCGCGTGGAGCTCCTCGACCCTCGTAGCCGGCACCGGATAGACCCGTATGACCATCCAGTCTTTATACGGATGGCAGTCCATCCGGTGGACGGGCTCTTCCCCCAGGCGACCACCGCCGTGATAGCTCGCCGCGTACCACCAATTGCTCTTGCCGTCGAGCGAGTCGATCACATGGGTCTTCAGTTCCGGGGCGAGATGGTAGCGCAGGTCTATCCCTTCGTCCGCGCACGCGCCGACCAGCACGTCGAACACACTGAAGTGCCCCTCCCTGAACACATCGGGCCTCAGCGTCTGCACGCCAGCCGGACCGATCCTTTCATCGACGAAGAGCCCTTCCACCGTAATCCGGCCTTGTCTGTCGGCGTTCGGGAGGGTATCCGTCGGCCGGCCGCGAACAAGACAGTCGTCTCGCCATTCAAACAGCGGCCTCGCCTCGGGTAACGTTTCCGCAGCCCCTGCCGCCACCTCGCGGGGCGGCCGTGCCTGGTCGGCTCCACTGGCGCAGAGGACCAGGAACACCGAGGCAAAGAGAACGATGGCAGGCAGCGTCCTCATGCCCTCTGTGGATCTGCTGCGCACGTCGGGCTCCATCTCGTTCCGCACGCACGGCGTCACGGCGTCGGGCGACCGGGGGATTCCGCCTGCCGCTGGAGGCTCAACTTCACGACAAACCCGTCCGATGGACCCTTGAGGGCGCCCTGGACGGCCCCGTCGGTCACCGGGAAATCCCTCGAACTTGTGCTGCCCACAAGGTACATCTCTCCGTTCGGCCCGAGCGCGATGCTCCGGATCAGGTCGGCGCCGCCGCCTCCCAGATAAGTGGCGTAGAGGAGTCGCGACCCGTCAGTGCTCAGCGCAGCCAGCGCACCATCGCCGTCCCATCCAGCGCCGCCGCCGTATTGCAGTTGGAGCGCATCCGAAGTCACAGGGAAGTCGGCCGACTTCGTCGTGCCGACGATCCAGATGTTGCCCCGCCTGTCCGGCGTCGGCATGAGGTAGAACTCGGTGCCCGAACCGCCCAACAAGGTGGAGAACACGAACCGTGTCCCGTCCGGCGACAGCCGGGCCACAAAACCGTCGTTCTCGCCCTTCAGGGAGCGCTGGAAGGCCCCCGGCGTGGTTGGGAAATCGGGCGAACTCGTCACACCCGTGAACAGGACGCTCCCGTCGGCCGCAAGGTGCAGTCGGTGCTCGGAGAATTCGTTGCC
>Ga0180431_10001796_pt1 | contig 29281 bp, 26 predicted proteins | sample SS_ome_11_FD_132459 | JGI IMG/M metagenome (GOLD analysis project Ga0180431, IMG submission 132459) | Hypersaline lake sediment archaeal communities from the Salton Sea, California, USA - SS_1_MS_1 metaG | ecosystem: Environmental > Aquatic > Non-marine Saline and Alkaline > Hypersaline >... | reverse complement strand
TGGAGAACGTGCCGGGGATGAAGGTCGTTGCGCTCGCGGATATCGACATCGAGCGGGCCGCCCGGTGTTTCGAGAATATTCCGTGCACGGTCCGCACGGATGATTCGAAAGGACCGGTTAAGGACATCGCGTTCCCGGAGGAGCGCGTTATCACCGATGATTTCAGGCTGATTCCCGGGCTGGAGGGGATCGACATGGTGATCGAGGCGACCGGAAAACCTGCGATCGGCGCGGAAACGGCGTTCTTGAGCATGGTGCGGGGGAAGCACACCGGCATGCTCAATGTGGAGACGGACGCCACGGTCGGACCCTATCTGGGCATGCTGGCGAAACGGATGGGGACCGTGTACACGGTGTGCGCGGGCGACGAGCCCGCGGCGGTCGTCGAGCTCGTCGATTTCGCCCGGCTCTGCGGGTGCACGGTCGTGGCCGCGGGCAAGGGAAAGAACAATCCGCTGGATAATCACGGCACGCCGCGGTCCCTCGAGAAAAGGGCGAAATCGTCGGGGCTCAATCCGAAGATGCTTACCGAGTTTGTGGACGGTACGAAAACCATGGTCGAGATGTGCTGTGCCGCGAACTCCGCCGGGCTCGATATCGACGTCAGGAACATGCACGGACCGAGCGCCGATGTGGCGGACCTGCCGAAGGTCTTCAGTACGGGCGAGGGGGGCGTGCTGGAAAAGGAGGGCGTCGTCGATTACATTATCGGGGACCTGGCTCCCGGGGTCTTCGCCGTTGTGAGGCCGAAGGGGCCCGTCGCGGACCGGACCCTGCGCTATTTGCGGGTGGGCGAAGGGCCGAACTACGCGCTCGTCAGGCCCTATCACCTCACCAACCTCGAGGTTCCCCTTACCGTCGCGAATGCGTGCCTCCACGGAAGGGCCTCAATGACGCCCGGTAAGCCGCGGCTCGAGGTCATCACGCGTGCGAAGAAAGACCTGAAAAAGGATGACGTCATCGACGGTTTCGGCGGGGAATGCGTTTACGGCGGTATAGAGAGAAGCGCGACCGCCGAACAGGAAGGTCTCCTTCCCATGGGACTCTGCGAGGGAGCCCGGGTAAGGGAGGATATCGCCCGCGACGAGGTCATAAAGAAAAGCAGCGTCGAGGTCGTCGACTCCATTCTTCTCCAGTTCAGAAAGATACAGGAGGCGGTATTCACGTGATCGCCGGGCGCCGAATGAACTGCGGGGAACGGAAGGATCCGGGGAGAACGCAGGTCCGGCGGCGTGTTACGCGCACCGTCTATGTCGGTCCGGTCTCCATCGGAAGCGGGAGCCCCGTTGTAATTCAGGAGATGCTGCCCACGCCCGTTCGGAGCGCGGGGGACGTAAAGAACGCGGTGAAGATGATAAAACGCCTCGAGCAGGCGGGGTGTGCGCTCATCCGGGTCGCGGTTCCCGATCAGGAGAGCGCCCGGCTTATCGGTGTGATCAGGGAACGGTCGGGTGTTCCCATTGTGGCGGATATTCACTTCGACCACCGGCTCGCGCTGGAGGCGATAAAGAGCGGGGCGGACAAGATACGGATCAACCCGGGCAACATCGGATCCAAGAAGAAGGTCTCAGAGGTTGCTGCTGCGGCGAAGGCGCGGGGGGTTCCCATAAGGATAGGGGTCAATTCCGGGTCACTTGCCCGCGAAATCCTCGATAAATACTCCATGACGCCGCAGGCGCTCGTGGAAAGCTGCCTGCGCGAGGTGGCGCTCCTTGAAGGGGAGGGGTTCGAAGATATTGTATTATCGCTCAAATCGACGGATGTAAGGCTCACGGTGGATGCGAACAGGCTGATCGCCGCGCGCGTCGACTATCCCCTGCACATCGGCATAACGGAGGCCGGTTTCGGTACGGACGGCATCATACGATCCGCGCTCGGAACGGGAATCCTGCTTGCGGAGGGCATAGGCGACACGATCAGGGTTTCCCTGTCCAACGGCGACAGGCTGGAAAACGTTAAAACCTGCGTCCGCATACTGCGCGCCCTTAATTAATATTTTATTTGATCGCCGTTTATGTTAAAATAGTGCAACTTTGCGGGCGGACGCCTTCATGCACTTCAACATAAGTTTCAGGAAATACATACTCCTCTGGGCGCTCGCTGCAATGGTGGTCGGGTACCTCGTGGGACGGTTCAATCCGGAGCGGGTGTCCTCTCTCCGTTTTCTTCTGACCCCCCTCCTCTTTATCATGGTGTTTCTCATGGTCTTCCCCACGGACCTCTCCCTGCTCTACAAGCTCAGAAACTATGCCATGCCCATAATCGTGAGCTTCATACTCACCATTCTCTCCCCCGTTCTCGGGATACTGATTTCCAGGATCATTCCGGTTCAATTCGTGTTCCTCAGAAACGGACTCATCATCTCCTCGACCGTTCCTCCCAACGCCATGCTCTCGGCCTGGACCGCGTTTCTCGAGGGGGACGTGCTGCTCACGCTCATCATACAGTCCTTTACCTTCATATACTACCTCATTCTCGTTCCGTTCGGTCTCAAGGCCCTCCTGCTCAGGGCCGCTCCGTTTTCAATCGTCATACTCGCCAGGAACCTGTTCCTCCTCATCGTCATTCCCTTCGGCCTCGCGGGCGGTTTGAAGTATTTCCTGCGCAGGCATTTGAAGGAGGACATCATGAGGCGTATCAGGCCGACGCTCTCCTCGATCTCCGGTATCATCGAGCTTTTCATCATTCTCATATCGATCGCGCTCAGAGCCGAGATACTGACGATGTATCCGGTAATCATCTGGTGGGGCGTCCTGTCCGCGTCCATATACTACGCCGCGGGTTTCATGATGGCCTGGATGATTACCGCGCTCTTCAAGCTGGACCGGGAGATCTCCGTCCCCCTCATCTACCAGAACGGATCGAAAAACCTCTCCATTGCCATGGTCATCGTTATAACCACGTTCGAGACCAGGGCCATACTCGGTGTGGCCGCCTGTGTGCTCGCGCAGTTTCCCATCTCGGCCCTCTTCTATACCATCTTTGTACGAAGGTACGAGTCCGGGAGATATGTAAAATATAATCGTGTCTGAATAATGATCCGCGGATTGTGATTTCCCCTCCCGCGAAGGCACCCGGCCCTTTTATTTGACATATAAAGTTATGCTGATTATGTTTTTTCAGATTTTGAAGAAACGGCCCGGGTGGATCCGGCCGGACGATTTCGGAGTACAGAGGGAAAATGGAAAAAAAGTACGACCCGGCGCGTGTGGAAAAGAAGTGGTATGAATTCTGGGAGAAGAACGGCTATTTCAGGGCGGAAGTCGACGAAGGGAAAGAACCCTTCACCATCGTTATCCCGCCACCGAACGTTACCGGCGTCCTCCACATGGGGCACGGTCTGAACAACACCATACAGGACATCATGGTACGCTGGAAGCGCATGCTGGGCTGCAACGCACTCTGGGTGCCCGGTACGGATCATGCGGGCATAGCCACACAGAACGTGGTGGAGAAGGCCCTCGGGCGGGAAGGAAAGAAGAGGCAGGACGTTGGACGCGAGCGGTTTATCGAGCTCGTCTGGGAGTGGAGAGAGGAATACGGTTCCAATATTATAAAACAGCTTAAAAGGCTCGGCGCGAGCTGTGACTGGGAGCGTGAGCGGTTTACCATGGACGAGGGGCTCTCCAGGGCGGTTCGCGAGGTATTCGTGCAGCTCTACAACGAGGGCCTCATCTACAGGGGGGAATACATCATAAACTGGTGTCCCCGCTGCCAGACTGCGCTCTCGGACGAAGAAGTGGAGCATGAGCCGCACAGCGGGTACCTCTACTACGTGCGCTATCCCTTCAAGGAAGGCGGCGGCGGTCTCGTGGTGGCTACGACGAGGCCGGAAACCATGCTCGGCGACACCGCGGTAGCCGTCCACCCGGAGGACCCCCGCTACCGGGACCATGTCGGGAAGACCGTAATACTTCCGCTTGTGGGAAGAGAAATCCCGGTTATAGCGGACCGGTACGTGCAGCGGGAGTTCGGGACAGGGGCGCTCAAGATCACCCCCGCGCATGATCCGAACGATTTCGAGGTTGGAAAGCGTCACGGGCTTCCGGTCATCAATGTTCTCAACGAGGACGCGACCGTAAATGAAAACGGTATTGCGGACTGCATCGGTATGGACCGGTACGAGTGCAGGGAGGTCATGGTCGACGAGCTCAAGTCTGGTGCGTATCTCGTTAAGCAGGAGCCGCACGAATCGGAGGTGGGCCACTGCTACCGCTGCCATACCGTTGTCGAGCCCTATGTCTCGAACCAGTGGTTCGTGCGCATGAAACCGCTCGCGCAGCCCGCCATAGAGGCGGTCGAGCAGGGGAAGGTCGTTTTCCATCCGTCCAGGTGGACAAAGGTCTACATGAACTGGATGAACGACATCAGGGACTGGTGTATCAGCAGGCAGATCTGGTGGGGACACCGGATACCGGTCTACTATTGCGACGCGTGCGGAGGGCAGTTCGCCTCGGTCGAGGAGCCCGAATCATGTCCCGAGTGCGGATCTTCGGTCATCCGCCAGGACGAGGACGTGCTCGACACCTGGTTCTCGTCGCAGCTCTGGCCCTTCTCCACGCTCGGATGGCCGGAGGAGACCGAGGACCTCGCCTACTACTACCCGACGAACCTTCTCGTGACGGACCCGGGAATACTCTTCTTCTGGGTCGCCCGGATGATCATGAGCGGCCTGAAATTCAGAAACGAGGTGCCGTTCAGGGACGTTTACATTCACGGCGTGGTGATGGACGATCAGGGGCGAAAGATGAGCAAGTCGCTCGGCAACGGGATCGACCCTATCGAGGTCGTGGAGAAATACGGTGCCGACGCCATGCGGTACACCATCGTGAACATAACGCCCGTCGGCCAGAACCTCCTCCTGTCCATGGACAAGTTCAACACGGGAGCCCGCTTCTCGAACAAGATATGGAACGCATCGCGCTACATATTAACGAATGTGGAGGGGCTGGAAATTCGCCGTCTCTCCGACGATGAGCTCGAGACCGAAGACAGGTGGATACTGACGCTCTACGAACGGACCGTGCGGAATGTGAACCGCTGTTTCGAGGAGTACCGGCTGAACGACGCGTCTTCCCTTATATACGAGTTTTTCTGGCATGTGTTCTGCGACTGGTATATCGAGTTCACGAAGGTCAGGCTCTATTCCGATGACGGTGAGAAGAAGGTACGCGCGGCGAGCATGCTCGTCTTTATGCTCGAGGGATGCATGCGCCTCCTCCATCCGATCATGCCCTTTATCACCGAGGAGATCTGGCAGCGGCTGCCCGTGGATCACGGGGAGAAGAGCATCATGTCCGCTCCCTATCCGGTAGCCGGAGAGCACGAGGAGAACGAGGAGAGCGTGCGGGAAATAGCGCTTCTGCAGTCCCTGGTGTATGCGATCAGGAACATAAGGGGCGAGATGAACGTGCCCCCGGAGCTCAGGGTGAAGGTGCTCGTCAGGGACCTCGACGGACGGATAGGCGGGATCGTGGATTCCAAGGAGACGACGATCAAATTCCTCGCCCACCTGGAGCACATCGAGTGCGGGGACCTGTCCAAGCCGCCAGGGTCCGCGTCCGCCGTGGGAGAAGGTTTCGAAGTCTATCTGCCCCTCGAGGGGGTCATCGATATCGATCTGGAGAAACAGAGGCTCGCCAGGGAAATGGAAAAGATCGACGCCGAGATAAACAAGAGCAGGACCAAGCTTCAAAACGAACAGTTCACCCGGAAGGCGCCGCCGCAGGTCGTGGAAAAGGAAAAGACGAGGCTCGCCTCCTTTGAGAGCAGCCGCGAGCGTGTAAAAAACCTACTCCTTTCGATCTCGGGTTAGGAACGCCGGAGGCGGGATCTTGATCATTATCGCAGTCGTTGTTTTAGCCGCTGCAGTCTATTTCGCGATCTATATTCACCGGAGAAAGCGCCAGGAAAAGCTTCCTGAGTATCTCAGGGGCAAGAAGTTCGACAGGTACGAGGACCTCATCACCTCCAGGGAGGTGTATGTGGCCTCCTTCAAGGACCCGGAGAAGAGAGCTTTCGTTCACGAAGCGTTTTTTGCAGAGGACGGGAGGACCTGTACCAGGGCGCTCATACGCAACGTTTACGGTTTCATGTACTACGGTGACGGTATACTCAGGATGGTTCCGAAGTCCATCAGCCTGAAGTTTCTCCAGGCCCTTAAAGAGGGAAAGAATCCATCCTTTCTGTTCAAGGAAAACGGCGAAGAAAAAGGAGAAGGAAACGGGGAGGACTGACTCTCCGCCCGTATCGGCCACTCTTCATGCCTATGGTATTATTCCGGTTACTACCCGCCCGTTTTTTAATCGTCCTCAATCTTTTATCCCTCAGTCCCCTCTTCCTGTTCGCCGAGGATCCGGGCGGTCCTTCGAAAGAAGCGTACGGGGATAAGAACGGTTCGGTTTCCCTGGATATCGAGTGCCACAGCGGGACCCCGCTCGTTCTGGAGTTCGTGCTCCGGGACCCGCAGAACCTGGTCCGCCGTGTCCTCTTCGATTTCGACCGGGACGGAAACACAGACCTTGCTGTTGACAAAACGGTAAACGAAACGGTGTTCAGGGGCATACCGTACAGGGAGGCGGGCGTTTACAGGCCCCTCGTGAAACTCGAAACGGATTTCGGCGTATTCGAGCGGTCATTCGTCGTCGCGTTCGCCGATTTCGTCTGGGGACGGGACAATTACAGCTTCGCCAATGACGGGCAGTACGAGGATTACAACGATTTCGTATCGGAACGGCTCATCGAGTGGGCCGGAGAACGGTTCGAACCCCTTGACGGGGAAGAGGAGGTTCTGCTCCTCTCCTCGATGTATGATCTGTACAAGGGGAGCATAGGCCGATGCTACGGGTTCACCGGAGGGCAGATCTACTATCTAGACGATCCGGAACGCTTTCCCGAGGGATACGGGGACGTTTACGAGCTGAGCGAGCTCAACGAGACGGTCATACGGGCGATGGATTACGTGCAGAACGATATCGTGTTCGCCAATTTCATCTCGGGAAGGATAAGGATGTCGGAAGGCATAGACCCGGAAACGCTCGCGAACGAGCTTGGAACGGTAAGGAGCGCGATCGACCGGGGCCGGCGAATCATCATCGGATACCTGAGCAAGAAGATGCACCACTCAATGGTGGTGTACGGGTATTTCGATAACGAGTATCGCTCCACGACCACGCTCCTCACCGCAAACAACTGGGAACGCGGGCAGGATTCGAACATCTTCAGCGAGGACGCCGAGAATATCGTGGTCGATTTCTCGGCCGATCATATCATGAAGTGGTATGATCTCACTAAGAAGAAGTACCGGTATCCGCTGTGCATCTTCACGGTGAACCTCGAGAAGAAGTATGATTTCGATCACGATATGTTCTCCGCCTTCCTCCGGGGAGTGAGAGAACGAGTGGCGCGCGAACGTAAAACGCTGCTTATTGTGGAGAAGACCGAGATTGCATACGTCACCGGAGAGGATGGAGAAAAGCGGGGTTATCAGAAACCGCGTTATTTCCAACAGCTGGACGAGATCGGGTTCAAGAAAGTCGATTATAATTTCGTGTTCAAGGTCCCGATGGAAGGGGCCTATACCCTCACCATCGGGAAACGCCGTTACAACAAGCTCGTGCGCAACCATAAGAAGGTCAATCTGTACGCTTTGGTGCCGGACGGTGACGGGGTCACGGCGCGGATATTCCGCGACCTGGACCTCGAGAACGGAAACCTTACCATAGAGATCACGGACGGCGCCCTCATCTTCCCGCCGGACCAGGCGGTTTCCCATTAACCGTTGTTTTTTCACCTGCCCCATGATATATTAAAGCGAATGCCGGGGTCGAGTTTCAAAGCTCGCCCTGTTACTTAAGATTTCTCCCGTGATCATTTCACCTGGAGAGATGTCCGAGAGGCCGAAGGAGCACGCTTGGAAAGCGTGTGTACCTTAACCGGGTACCGTGGGTTCGAATCCCACTCTCTCCGTACCATGTTCCTGAGGCCTGTACCTCGGTGCCCGTGATGATAACCGGGTACGGTTCAAAACACCGACGCCCAACCCCGCCAGGACCGGAAGGGAGCAACGGTAAGCGATCTGTGTTTGTGAATGCGGATACTCGGTTGGAGCGGGCGCCGAGATATAGGTTCTATCGTTTGGCGGAAGGCGGTTTAATATCCCCGAGTAGACCATGTCCTACATAGTATCAGCCCGAAAATACCGACCGCAGACCTTTGACGAGCTCGTCGGGCAGGAGCATATCGCGAATACCCTGAAGAACGCGATTACAAAGGAAAGGGTCGGCCACGCCTATCTCTTCGCGGGACCCAGAGGCATCGGCAAGACCTCCGCGGCACGGATATTCGCAAAGGCCCTCAACTGCGAGCACGGTCCCACGCCCGCACCGTGCGGAGCGTGTACCTTCTGCCGCGAGATACAGGAGGGCACCGCGCTCGATCTCGTCGAAATTGACGGCGCCTCGAACCGGCGTATTGATGAGGTCAGACAGATCCGCGAGAATGTACGCTTTGTTCCCTCCTCGTCGAGATACAAGATCTACATCATCGACGAGGTGCACATGCTCACCCATGAGGCCTTTAACGCCCTATTAAAAACGCTCGAGGAACCGCCCGATCACGTCGTTTTCCTCTTTGCCACAACTGAGATCAACAAGGTGCCGCAGACCATCCGTTCACGCTGTCAGCAGTTCATCTTCAAACGCATTCCCATTCCCCTCATCATCGACATGCTCGAGAGAATCGCGAAAGATATAGGAGTGAAGGCCGACGCACGGGCCCTCTTCTGGATGGCGCGATACGCCCAGGGGTCGATGCGGGACGCCGAATCCATACTCGATCAGATGGCGTCCTACGCGGAAGGGACTATAAAGGAGGAGGACGTTTTCTTTGTCCAGGGAAGGCCCGCCTACCAGTCCTTTCATCATTTCGCCCGGGCGATCGCGGATGAAGACACGAAGTCCTGCCTCTCCCTGTTCGACGCGCTCGTGCGCGACGGTACCGAGGTCCCGGTCGTTATAAGCGGCCTGATAGAGTACTTCCGCGACCTCTACGTACTCTCGGTCGACTCGGATGCCGAGGGGCTTATCGATCTTCCTCCAGACGACAGGACGGAACTCTCCGGCCTGCTTCCGCGGTTTACCAGTACGGATATCAGAAACATACTGGTGCTTTTGTCACGGGCATACACGGATACGAGGAATTGCGGGCTCGCCTACGAACTCTTCGAGGTTACGCTCATCAAGTGCGCGCATTTCAGGGATGCCGTCCATCCGTCAACGCTCGTCAGAAGAATGGAGGAACTGGGAAAGAAGCTCGGGGGAACGGGGAATTCGGCACGGGACCCTGCAGGGAGCCCTGCACGGGGCCCAGAACCGGGAGATGCGGCAGCCGATGAAACCGGGAGAATAATCGAGCACCTCACCGGGAAACGGAGGGCCATAGCCGAGTGTCTCATACAGGCGAAGAGCTGCGCTATGAACGGGGACAGCCTGAACGTTCGGTATGAACAGAAAGAGAGGATGTGCTACGACCGTGTGAGCGAACGCGGAACGCGCCGGTTCATAGAGGATGAGATGCGGAAATTATTGAACAGGGAGTTGCGCCTGGTGGTCTCCATTGATGAGGAGGTAAAAGAGGCCGGCGGGGATCTTTCAGAAGATACGGCGAAGGTGGTTGAAATATTCAAGGGAGATATAATTTCGAACAACAATTCCGGAGGTAAATAATGGCAATGAATATGAACTTCCTCAAGCAGGCTCAGCAGCTGCAGGAGAAGATCAAGAAGATACAGGAAGGGCTCGTCGACAAGACGGCGACAGGCAGTTCGGGCGGCGACATGGTGAAAGCCACGGTGAACGGAAAACACGAGCTCATCGGTCTCAGTATCGCGGCTGAGGTCGTGAACAAGGAGGAGATCGAGATGCTCGAGGACCTCGTGGTGGCAGCTGTGACCGATGCGATGCACCGGATAGACGAAGTCATAAAGGCTGAAATGGCCAGGGTCACGGGCGGTTTGAATATCCCGGGATTAGAGGTGCCCTTTTAAGTGCAGCAGAAGAATGCAATAAACCGGCTGATAGGCGAACTCTCCAGGCTTCCCGGTATCGGCCGCAAGACCGCGGAACGTCTCGCCTATTTCATAGTGAAGGAGAACGGCTCTTTCGCGGACGAACTGGCCCGTGCAATACGGGAGGTCAAGGAGCGCGTGGCGTTCTGTTCGGTGTGCGGGAACCTGACGGAAGAGGACCCCTGCGCGATCTGTTCCAATCCCGGCAGAAACGGAAAGACCATATGCGTCGTCGAGGAGCCCAAGGATGTGTGGGCCATTGAAAAAACCGGGACCTATTCCGGGCTCTACCACGTTCTCATGGGGTCGCTTTCACCGCTCGACGGAATAGGACCCGACAAGCTCCGTATTCGCGAGCTGCTCTCGAGGGTTACGGACGAGGTAGAGGAGATCATCATCGCCACGGACCCGAACGTGGAGGGCGATGCCATGGCCCTTTACCTCGCGCGGCTCCTGGGACCGCTCGGCGTCTTGGTTACGAGGATAGCGAGCGGCCTTCCGGTCGGCGGGGACCTCGAATATGCGGATGCGGTCACCCTCTCCAAGGCGATCGACGGACGCAGACCGCTTTCATGATACCGTGTATCGATTTTACAGGACGATGACGAGGAGCGAAAGCCGGATGAAGCTTCTGGCGCTGTACGGAAGTCCGAGAAAGGGCGGCAACAGTGACGACCTGCTCGATGGATTTCTGGAAGGCACGCGGGACTGCGGGATCGAGAGGATTTATCTCCGCGATCTTCACATAGCCCCCTGTTCGGAGTGTGCCGGGTGCTCGAAAACGGGCATGTGCGTGGTCAGGGATGATATGCAGTTACTTTACGATAAGCTTATCGAATATGAACGGGTCGTTATGAGCTTTCCCGTCTATTTTCTCGGCCCGCCCGCCCTTACAAAGGGCTTCATCGACAGGGGACAGGCGCTCTGGATAAGAAAATATGTGCTCGGAATCAAACCCGAGCGGGAGGGGATCGAACGGAAGGGATTCCTGCTCTCGGTCGGCGGATTCAAGGGGACGGACCGCATCTTCAGGTGCAACATCGCGGTGGTCAGGGCCTTTTACGCTACCTGCGGACTATCGCATGCCGGGGAGGTGGTGGAGAGCGGCATCGAGGGGCCGGGTGATGCGCGGAACAGCGCAGATCTCATGCGGAGGGCGCGTGAGGCGGGCGGACGTTTCTCCGCTCCGGATTAAGGCGGATTATACGATTATGGAGGGGTGCACCGCTCAACGGCTTCGATTTATATCTCGTTAGTGATGTTGAGAGCGAATGCCGGGATGGGTATTACTCGAATTCGAAGTAGCCCACCTGTTCCAGCTCGCTCGGAAGGTCGGTTTCATACTCACGGTACGTCTTGAGTATGTTCTCGTCGAATACCTTGAAGAAATCCCCGTTGGTAAGATTCAGGATATCCTCGTAGGTGATGTTCTTGAAGTAAAATCCCTTTCTGCTTCCCCGGGGAATGACCTCGGGCTTGTCGGTGACGAGGAAGCTTTCTCCGTTCGAGGATTCGTAGAGCTTCATGGATTTGCTGGAACCGATGAGTACCTCTTTTGTCCGGAGTGAGATCCTCAGGATGAGATTGTTGGTATAGAGAATCGAGTCGCTGACTACGAGCGTTATATGGTCCGGGCCGTATTCGGTTATAAAGGCGGCGAAAAGCTTGTTCAGCTTGAGACCGAAATTCGGTTTCTCTCCTGGAAACGACTGTTTGTTGAATTTCATCGTATTTCCGTGTTTAATCCGTATTTCTCTCCCCGCCGGTCTGGCCCCCGTCTGAGCTTCCGATTCGCGCAGATCATTAAGCTTCTTCCTGATATCACTCAGGTCGTCCGAAACGTCCTTGATCGTGGTGTTGAAATCAAGGAAAAGCGCATTCAGCCTCGTGGAGAGTTTTTCCGCCTCCTTCTGGGCTACAATCGCCTCTTTGAGGAGGTTGTAGACGTTGACCATCTCCTCCTGAGATAGATTATCGGCCAGTGAGAAGAGGGGGAAAATACTCTCCTTCATCCTCCTGTTGATACGATATTTCTTGAGGAGCTCTATGACCTTTTTCTGAAACTCGCTTTTCGTCATCCGTTACTTGACCTGTAAACATGCCGCTTATACCGATGTCGATTTATAATTATGACACGCATATTTTTGATAATCACTGTGTTCCGGTCTCCCTTCGTCCCTTCGTCCCTTCGGGAGTTTCCGTGATCACACCGATTCTATGTACATTAAATATACCATGAATACCCTTAAATTCAAAGTTCTATACCACACGGTTCTCCCGCGGTGCGGCCCCATGCACGGGGCCTTACAACCCGTATAGTGTCACGGCCGTTGGGATTTTGCAATAGTTTTCTATGTCTATCACGGCGGTTCGGCGTTCCCGGCGGAGCAAAAGGTTCTTTACTTTTAAAGAGCCCGCGGGGTATTATTTCCGAAATGCCATGGATACTCGGAGGACAGTGAGTATGAGTGACGTACAGTACAGGGAAGAAGCGGCTTCGTCGCTGAGGAAGGTCATTGCAAAGAGAATGGTGCAGAGCAAGCTCGAGAACCCCCATATCTATATGACCATTGAAGTCGAGATGGAGCGGGCCATGCAGTACAGGAAGAAGCTGAATGAGGGGCGTGAGCGCACGTTCAGCTTCAACGACATCATTGTCAAGGCATGCGCCGTTACACTGCAGAACCATCCGGAGTGCAACGCATCGTACGACGATGGAAAAATGCTCTATTTTGAAGAGATTAATATAGGTATTGCCGTGGCGGTCGAAGGCGGCCTGCTCGTTCCCACGGTGAGGAACTGCGAGTCGAAGAACCTCGAGCAGCTGCAGGAGGAATCGCTCATTCTCATCGAGAAGGCTCGAAACATGAAGCTCAGGCCGCGAGAGGGGATGGGCGGGACCTTTACCGTTTCAAACCTCGGCATGTTCGGAATAGAGCACTTTGCCGCGATTGTGAATCCCCCGCAGGCCCTCATACTCGCCGTGGGTGCGATCAAGGAAGTCCCGGTCGTGAAGGACGGCTCCATCCAGGCGGGTTATCGCATGAAAATGACGGTCTCATGCGACCACAAGGCGGTGGACGGCGCAACGGGCGCGCGGTTTCTTCAGGACCTCAAGAAGGTGCTGGAAGATCCCGAAGAAAACGGCGTAGCCTGATTTCCACCCCTGGATTCCACCGGTTCCATTCTTTTTAAACGGCTTCGGACGATTTACCCTTCCGGTATTTGAGTGGTGGTGTAATAAACAGTGTCGTGGTAGTATTGTAATACGGATGACGTTCCTTTCCAGGGGGAGTTTGTACCCCGTGAGAAAGGTAAAGAGGAGGAGGAACCATGGCGGATAAAATAAGGGTCGGGGTGGTCGGTCTCGGATTCGGAGCCGAGTTCGTACCTATTTACCAGAAGCATCCGTATTCCGAATGCTATGCCATATGCCGGCGCAACAGGAAGCATCTCGACGAGATAGGCGACCAGCTGGGCGTGGAACGGCGGTTCACCCGTTTCGAGGATCTCCTCGAGGTGGAGGAAATCGACGCAATTCACATCGTAACGGGTATTGCCGACCATGCCCCCATGTCAATCGCTTCACTCAAAGCGGGTAAGCACACGGCGTGCACCGTACCCATGGGATTCACCGCTGATGAGTGCATGGGTATCGCGGAGGCGCGGAAGGCGTCCGGCCGGGTGTATATGATGATGGAAACAGCCGTGTACACACGGGAGTTTCTCTACGTCCAGGAGCAGTATAATTCTGGAAATATCGGCGCGATACAGTTCATGCGCGGTTCGCATCAGCAGAACATGAGCCTTCCCGGATGGCCCGAGTACTGGTACGGATATCCGCCCATGCTGTACGCCACCCATGCGGTGAGTCCCCTTTTGAAACTTTCAGGCGGCGCGGCTGAATATGTGGTGTGTCACGGCTCAGGCAGGATACGGGAGGAGTACCGCGCCCGGTACAACTCTCCCTTTGCCGTTGAAACGGCCACCATGAAGCTCAGGGAGAGCAACCTGACAATAGAGGTAACGAGGTCGCTCTTCGATACGATCAGACAGTACAGGGAGAGTTTCGACGTTTACGGGACAAAGCTGTCCTACGAGTGGGAGCAGGTGGCGGGCGAGGGCATGGTACGTTTTTCAGGATTTGAGGATGCGGAGCGGGTGGATGTACCTGATTTTGCCGGTATACTTCCCAAGGAAATAGCCCCCTTTACCATGGGGGAGGTGGTCGACGAGGAATCCACCTCGTTCATACAGGGGTCCGGACACGGGGGGTCCCATCCCCATCTCGTTCATGAATTCCTGAGCGCCATCAGGGAAGGGCGAAAATCCGCGATCGATGCGGATACGGCGGCCAACTGGACCATGGCCGGAATAGCAGCCCATGAATCGGCGATGGCGGGCGGAAAGCGGATCGACATTCCCTTTACGGAGCTCTGAAACCGGACGTCCCGAGCATGAAAGTAGCGTTTATCCATCACCATATGCGGCGGGGAGGCGTTACCCGCGTAATTGAGGACCAGATCGCATCCGCCGCCGGCCTTGCCGGATTCAGGCCGCTCATCCTGACCGGGGAATCCCCTCCTCCGTCCGACGAGGATCTTCGCTTGCCCTTCAGGGTCGTTTCCTCTCTCAGGTATGACCGTGACAGGAGGGAAGGATGCGACCCGGAACGGATGGCCGATGATGTTCAGCGTTCGATCGGCTCGGTGTGGAAAGAGGGAGCGGACATACTGCACATACACAATCCGACGCTGGGCAAGAATAAAGAGTTCGTGCGTATGGTCCGGATTTTACGCTCCCGCGGTGAGCGGGTCCTGCTCCAGATTCATGATTTCGCGGAAGACGGCAGGCCCGACAACTATACGGCCGAAGAGTACCCCTCCGATTGCCACTACGCGGTTATCAATTCACGTGATTATAAAATACTGAGGGAAGCGGGTTTAAAGGATGAGGGGCTTCATCTCCTTCCGAACGCGGTCAGGCCTCTTCGGGCCCGGAATGGAAACAGGGATATCGTGCTTTACCCGGTAAGGGCGATACGGAGAAAGAACGTGGGAGAGGCGGTGCTTCTCTCGCTCTTCATACAAAAGGGCGATGCGGTCGGCCTGACCCTTGAGCCGACGGGTATGCTCGATGTACAGAGCTACGAGGAGTGGCGGAGTTTCGTTTCACGGTACGGCCTTCCGGTGCTCTTCGGGCTCGGCACGGATACGGACTTGTCCGTCATACTCGGCAGGTCCCGCTTCGTGATCACCACGAGTATCAAGGAGGGTTTCGGCCTCACCTTTTTGGAGCCGTGGACAGGGAAAAGACAGCTCTTCGGGCGGCTGCTTCCGGATGTATGCGGGGATTTTACCGACCGTGGAATCGTCTTCGATCAACTCTACACCGCGCTCCGTATTCCCCTCGATATGGTCGATTACAGCCTCTTCGAGATGAAGTGGCGCGCGTGCCATCGGCTTAAAGCGGAACGGTACGGCCTGGAGGTCCGCCGGGAAGAGGAGGACGGCTACCTGGACTCCATAAGAACGCGCGGCTGGGTCGATTTCGGTGCGCTGAGCGAGGACCTGCAGAGCGGGGTGATCGTCCGGTGTCTTAAGGAGCCGTCCGCGCGGAAGCGTCTTGAGGAATACAATCCCTTTCTCCCGGTTTCCGGAGATACGATGATCGATGAGGAACGGATCGAGCGGAACAGTACAATAATAGAAGACGCGTATTCGCTGGAGAAAAACGGGGCCCGGATGATGGGAATATACGGAAAAGTGCTTGAAGGGTCGCCCGTACACCGGATCGATAAATCCGTACTACTGAGGGCGTTCAACAAGCCCGAGCATAACCAGCTGCTTCTCTGTGAAAAATCCTATGCATAAGAATAAATTTATGTCCATAATCGAAAAATACGCGACTCCCATGCAGCCCCTCGCCACGGAACTGCGGAGCAGCGGTTCGCTCGGCCGCACGGTACGCGCGGTGTTTTTCGATATTTACGGCACGCTCTTCATCAGCGGCTCCGGTGATATCTCTACGGCACGCCGGGATTACGGAGCGGCCGCGCTCGCCCCCCTGCTCTCCGCGTACGGAATCCGCCGCGATCCCGGGAGTGTTCTCTCGTCCTATTTCAGCGTCATAGAGGAGATGCATGAAGTCGACCGCCTGAAAGGCATCGATTTCCCCGAGGTGAACATTGACGAGGTGTGGATGCGGGTGCTGGATCTCGGCCCGGGCCGCGTGAAACGGTTTGCACTCGAGTACGAGTGGACGGTAAACCCGGCTTGGCCCATGCCCGGACTCCGCGGTCTCTTCACGGACCTCGCGGCGGGAGACCTGCCTCTGGGTGTTATATCGAACGCCCAGTTCTACACACCCCTGCTCTTTTACTATTTCCTCGGGAAACCCGGGGATATCGGGATATGCCGGGACCTTTCGTTCTACTCCTTCGAGCAGGCCCGTGCGAAGCCGTCCTCCCTGTTCTTTGAAAGGGCCCGAAGGGCCTGTGCGGTGAGGGGGATAGACGCCGGCAACGTGCTCTACGTGGGAAACGACATGCTGAATGATATCGCGCCGGCTGCAGCGGCCGGTTTTCAAACCGCCCTGTTTGCGGGCGACGCACGGTCGCTGCGCCTCAGGAAGGAAGACGAACGGTGCGGGGGGGTGCGGCCCGATATTACGGTTTTAAAGCTTCCGGAAATAACCGAACATATTAATAGCGTAAAATAAAATGAAGCGCGTAAAATTTCGAAATCAAGACGTACCATACGGTTCTTTCCGTAAAGCATCAACGCTTAAAAGGCCGTATAAAAAAATAATTATCTTCTTTCGTGAATTCTGATAAAATATACCGGATTTTAATAGATAATGCCAAAAAGTACAGGGTGACGGGACTTAAGGGGATGAGGTGAAACCGATTATCGTCCGCGAGCGAATACGGGGGGGTTATGGCAGCGGCTAACCAGAAAAAGGGCAGGTACAACGGTTACAGGCAAATCAAGAATATCGGATTCGTTTCAACGCGCTTCGCGGGGACGGACGGTGTTTCGCTCGAAACGGAAAAGTGGGCCGCCGTGCTCAGGGGAATGGGGTACAGGAAGTTCTATTTTGCCGGGGTCAGCGACCGGGACCCGGCAAAGACCATGATCGTACCCGAGGCTTTCTTCGGCCACAAGAGCATACTGCAGATCAATGACCAGTGCTTCAAGGTGTACAGGAGGACTTCGGAGCTCACCGGTAAAATACACCGGCTCAGGCGGATGCTGAAGGACGCCCTCTACCGGTTTCTCGATAAGTTCGAGATACATCTCATCATAGCGGAAAATTGCCTCGCCATACCGATGAACATTCCGCTCGGGCTCGCGCTGACCGAGCTCATAGCGGAGACCGGGATTCCGACGATAGCGCATCATCACGATTTCTACTGGGAGCGGCCCCGTTTCTACGTCAACGCCGTGGCGGACATACTGAGCACGGCCTTTCCGCCCTCTCTTCATTCCATACAGCACGTGGTGATCCAGTCCGAAGCCGACCGCCAGCTGAGCTACAGAACGGGGCTTTCGCCCGTGGTTATCCCGAATGTACTCGATTTCAGTAAGGAGCCTCCGGGAATCAACCACTACAATGCGGATGTACGGAAGGCGTTCGGTATAGGAAAGGACGATTACTTTATACTGCAGCCCACCCGGGTCGTGGCCAGGAAGGGGATCGAGCACACCATAGAGGCCGTATCCAGGATAGGTGATCCGAGGGCGAAGCTCGTCATTACCCATTCCGTGGGAGACGAGGGTGATGCCTATGAGAAGCGTATCCTGAGTTATGCGGAGCACCTCGGGGTTTCCATCATATTAAAACCCGAAATCATCGGCGACCGGCGTGGGAGAAACGAGCGGGGAGAAAAGGTGTACACTCTCTGGGACATTTATCCGCACGCCGACCTCATCACCTATCCCTCCACCTACGAAGGATTCGGGAATGCCTTCATAGAGGCCATCTACTTCAAGAAGGCCATACTGGTAAACCGGTACTCGGCATACCTCACGGACATAAAGCCCCTCGGTTTCGAGGTCATCGAGATGGAGGGCTATGTAACGGACGAGGTGATAAGTAAAATTAAATCGGTGCTCCGGGACGGGAATTCGCACAGGGAACGGGCGGAGAAGAACTACAGGCTCGCGGCAAAGTATTTTTCCTACGAAGTACTCAAGAGAAAGCTCAAGAGCCTCCTTATCAATTTCGAGGGAATCGTCGAATCCATGGATCCCAGGAGCGAATAGCCTCAGGCGGTCATTTTTCCTCGAGCCAGAGCACCTCGTACGGCTTCACCCCGATCTCCTCACCGAAACGCCTGCCGGTTATGATATCGCGCATCCCGGCTGCGGGCGGCTTGACGAAAACCTCACTGTTCGAGACATTGATGTACGATAGAATTTTATTCAGGCCGTCGGGTGAGGTCCGCAGAACCGCGAAGATCTCATTTGATATGTTCAGTACCTCCTGGCCTCCATACGGACTGAACGCGTCGCGGCTGCTCCTCGCCCGGGTGAGCTTTTTCAAACCGTCATAAACGAGTGAACGGAGAGAGCCGGGGTCCCGCAAGCCTTCTTCGACCTCCTGGACATCGAGCTTCTCCCTGTTGATCGACCTATTTGTTCCGGTTCTTTCCACCCCGTCAAGGTCGTTTCTCGAACCGATGAAGGAGTGGTAATAGAGGGCCGGTACTCCCCGGAGCGTCAGTGCGATACCCTGTGAAGCGATGAAACGGGATGCCTGCTGGCGGGTGTCCTCTTGTCCAGCGGGATCGGAGAGCAGGTCGAAGTAGGATATATTCAGCTCGTAAACGCTCTTCGTGCCGTCGGGATTGTTTTTCAGGCCCGTCAGCCCCCCGTGACGGACAGCGGCGTTCTCGAGGACCGAAATCTCCTCGGGTGGGAGGATGTTCTTTACGGGCATGAGCCCGACGCCGTCATGGGAAGCGGTAAAATTATAAAAGGCCGTGTTTCCCCCCGGGGTTTCGAGCTTCGCGGCCCATGACGTCAGGTAGGAGCCGTTTCCGGTTATGAGCGCGTGCGCCGCGAGCGGCGGCAGAGCGAAATTGTAGACCATATGCGCCTCGTCCCTGCCGGATCCGAAGTATGCGACGTTGTCCCTGTGCGGTACGTTCGTCTCCGTAATGATCTTGAGTTGCGGTGCGGCCGCATTCATGACGTTCCTGAAGAGCTTGATGACCTCATGGGTCCGTGGAAGGTGGAGGCACGAGGTACCGCTCGTCTTCCAGAGAAACGCGATGGCATCGAGACGTATGATAGATGCGCCCTTTGAAGCGTAGAAGAGGAGGACGTCGATGATGTAGAGGAGGACCTCGGGATTCTCGTAGTTCAGGTCCGCCTGGTCAACGCTGAAGGTGGTCCACAGGCCGACCTCTCCCTCGTCGGTATTATAGCGGGTAATAAGGGGAAGGGCCCTGGGCCTGAATACCGATGAGATATCGTATTCGGGACCGGGCTCTATGAAGAAGCCTTGGTACCTGGGATCCCCGGCGAGGAACCCCATAAACGGTTCGCTCTTGACGGATATATGGTTGATGACGGCGTCGAACATGAGCTTGAAGTCCTTTTCCAGGGACCCGATGTCGTCCCATGAGCCGAGCTTCTGGTCGACCTTCTTATAGTCTATTACCGAGAATCCGTCGTCCGAGGAGTAGGGAAAGAAGGGCAGAATATGAACGATGCTCACCATGTCGTGCAGATGGTCCTTGAGGAATCCGTGAAGTGTCCGGAGATGTGGTGTGCCCTCTTTCCGGAACGCGTCCCCGTAGGTGATGATCACGACGTCCTTTTCCGAGAGCCTCCCGGTTTGCTGCGTGAGCTCCGGCTCGTATCGTTCGATTATCCGTATAAGTTTTTCATACGTTGTTTTGCCCTTCCGCCCGCCGTACAGTTTATTGAGCCGTTCTTTCATACGGTCGTAATCGGTACTTGACATTTCACCTTCCTTCCCGGCCTTTCCCGGTACCCCTAAAAAAGGGTGAATTGAGGGATTTTTTGTGTAATCTCCCTCTTTTACCTATTTCTTGAAACTCGATCGCCCCATTCGCCTCATTATACTGTATATAAGGTAAAAAGCGGTCCGATTTTTCAATTATTAATGAAGAAACGGGGCTGAAAGTGACCTTTATTCCGTACATAACCGTTCCCGGCGTGTATACGCGTCTGTCTATTTCTATTGATGAAAGTGTAAATATATGTTATTAAATTAATATCGGGATAGGGGCTAAGATGGCGGAATTATACAAGAAAGAGAGTCCGAACGAGGTACAGGAGGCCCTTACCCGTGACCTCGACAAGCCCTCGTACATAAAGGAATGGATAGAGCGGAACACCTTCCATCACTCGCGGTTCAAGGATGTCGAAAGCCTCATTGAAAAAAAGAATGAGCTCGGATTGAGCATAAGCCTCTGTTTTCCGACGCTGAACGAGGAAAAGACCGTCGGAAAAGAGATCGAGCTCATGCGGCGCGAGCTCGCGGAGAAGCACCCGCTCCTCGACGAGATAGCGGTCATCGATTCGGGATCAACGGACAGGACCGAGGAGGTCGCAAGGAGCGCGGGTGCGGATTTCTACTACTCATCGGATATCCTCCCTCAGCACAGGGTGTACAGGGGAAAGGGTGAGAACCTCTGGAAGAGCCTCTATGTGCTCAAGGGAGACATTATATGCTGGATTGACGCGGATATCACGAATATACATCCTCGTTTCGTCTATGGCCTTGTCGGACCGCTTCTTCTCTATCCGCACCTCTCATACGTAAAGGCCTTTTACAAACGCCCGATTCAGATACACGGAGAGATTCACTACACGGGCGGGGGAAGGGTTACGGAACTGGTGGTCAGGCCTTTCTTCAATCTTCTCTTCCCCGAGCTTACGGGTTTCGCCCAGCCGCTCTCCGGTGAATACGCCGGGCGGAGGGACCTGCTCGAGAAGCTGCCCTTCTTTACCGGGTACGGAGTTGAAACGGGCCATCTCATCGATATCAACCGGCTCTATAGTCTCGATATCATGGGCCAGTGCGATCTCGACGTTCGCATACACAAGAACCAGAGTATCGAATCACTCCGGTCCATGTCCTACCGGATTCTGAAGATACTTCTCCAGAGGGCGGACGACATGGGGAGGATAGAGATATTTCAGGACATCACCGATTCCCTCCAGGTTTTGACGGGCGTGAGGGACGTCTATTCCATAGAAAAGATGAAAGTATGGGGTATCGAGCGCCCGCCCATGATCAAGATACCCGAGTACAGGGCGCAACGGCGCATGCTGGAACAGACGGAAACGGATGCGGGAGGAGACACGCCCGATCCGCTTCCCTACACGGCGTCACTTATGTTTCATAAAGATCTCGTTATTCCGAGGCTCAGGGGCGTAAAGCGGGAAGAAATCATCAGGGAGATCATACAGACGGGGAAGGGACGGATGCTCAACCCTGAAAAAGCGGAAGCGGAGCTCATGCAGACCGGAATTATCGTGCATACCCCCATCGGAAGGAACATCGCCCTGTTTCACGCATTCGGGGATTTCGTGGATGATATTGTGCCCATTATCGGGCTTTCGCCTGACGGCGTGGAAATGAGTCCGGGCAGCGATCGGTTTTACATCGCGTTCGCGTTTCTCGCGCCCGAGTATCTCGGTGAGATCTATGATCGAATTGTCGATTCGCTGTCAAAGATATTCGCCCGTATGGAGCATTTCGAATGGCTTCTCAAGTGTACGACACCGGATGAGATCATCGCTTTCCTCAGCTATCTCGAGGCCAAGAACAAGATCGTCAAGATGCTCAACATAGGCAGTGAAGAGGTCTACCTCTGACGGACTGGGTCGGACACCAAACCACCTACTCAGTTGCATCTTCCTGAAATTCAAGAGCCATTTGCAGCTCTTCAGGCGTGATCATATTAAGGTTGATGAGAATGTCACCGAGCCTCTGTCCGGAGGATTTCTGTATCTCCAGCGCTTCGTTCAGCTCATCTATGGTTATCATACCCGATTCCATCAAGACCTGTCCCAGAAGATGAGACACGGCTCCCTCCTTTCATACCGGGCTCCGGACGAAACCCGGCTTCCGCATATCCCTTTATTATATGCGTCCGGACGGGCATGTAAACAGAATTATTCATGCGATTACGGACGCTTCCCTCTCAGCGTTTATACCCGAATTTCCTCAATAAATCGATTCTCGCTTTTCTATCGTCTTCTTTTTCAACACCCCTGGGAGCAGAACCGTCTACCACGCCGATGATTCCCCTTCCGCCCCCGGTTTCAGCCACGATGATCTCGAGGGGATTCGCGGTCGCACAGAATATACCGACCACCTCGCGGACGTTTCGAACCGCCGGCAGCACCTGGATGGGGAACCCTTCTTTCATGAAAAGAACGAATATATGGCCCGCGCCGATATTCAGCGCGGTGTCCACCGCGTGCCGGATGAGCTCCTCATCGTTGCCGTCTTTTCGAACGAGACAGACTCCCGAAGCCTCGTTGAATGCCAGTCCGAATTGTATTGAAGGAGCGGTATTGATAACGGCTTCGTATATATCCTCCACGGTTTTAATGAAATGCGATTGTCCGATAATGACGTTCGCACCCTCCGGAATTTCAACCGATACGGATTTCAGTTCCATTGCAAACTCCGCTTTTTTTTCAGTGTACCATGAAACCCGGGAAATGAAAATGAATCTCTTTTAATGGACATAGCGGATGTACGGGATATATTTGGAGAAGCGGTGCGGACCGGCAGGCCCGTTCTCAGGAGAATCCGGCACGGGGGAGAGTCGTGGAAATCAAGATCGGTGTAACGGGCGGAGGAACCGGGGGGCATATCTATCCGATTATTGCGGTCCTGGACGAGCTGCGGAGAAGGGGGTTCGGTGCATTTTTCTGGATCGGGAAGAAAGGCGGACCTGAGGAAGCACGCTCCGGGGAGCTCTCCATTCCCTTTCATCCCGTCAGAACGGGAAAGCTGAGGCGGTATTTTTCGCTGAAGAATTTTTCCGATTTCTTCAACGTCATCATCGGGGTCGTCCAATCCTTCATCATTCTTCGCAGAGAGAGGCCCTCGCTGCTCTTCTCAAAAGGGGGGTTCGTCGCCGTTCCGCCCGTTCTTGCGGCCACTTTCCTCCGAATACCGGTAATCACGCACGAGAGCGATATCGATCCCGGACTTGCAAACCGCATTATCGCACGGTTTGCGGAAGCGGTGTGTGTTTCGTTTCCGCAGACGGCGGAGCGCCTGGGAAACGTAAAAACCGTGTATACGGGAAATCCCGTGCGCAAGCTCATTCTGGAGGGAGATGCGCTGCGCGGGAGGAGTTTTATCGGGGTGCAGCCCGGTCAGCCGGTGGTTACCGTACTCGGGGGGAGTCTCGGCGCCGAATCGCTGAACAGCGCGGTTCGGGAAATGGTGTCGCGCCGCGATCTTCCCTTCTTCATCGTGCATCAGTGCGGGGACGGCGGGCGGCAGCCTTACGGGCGACAGCCTTACGGGCGGCAGCCTTGCGGGCGGCAGTACCGGTGTTTTCCCTTTATCGGCGCGGAGATCGGGGATGTCCTCGCTGCTTCCGATATCGTCGTAAGCAGGGCGGGTGCCGGTGCTCTCTTTGAAATAGCGTGTGCGGGAAAACCTGCAATCCTCGTTCCTCTTCCCCGTTCCAAGAGCAGGGGCGAGCAGGTGCGCAACGCCGCCTTTTTTAAGGAAAACGGCGGTGCGGTCGTCATGCAGGATGACGACCTGTGCGGAGAATCACTCTTCGAGGCCGTTACCCGGCTGCTTTCGGACGAAAAGACTCTCCGTTCCATGGGGTGCAGCGCTTCCCGGCTCGCAGAGAGAAACGGCGCCGCAGGAATCGCGGATCTGGTACAGGAAACGCTGAAACTTCATCCGCTTCGAAAGAGATGGAGATAAAAAAGCGGCCGGACATGATGTTTTACAAACAATTTCTGTTTTTCAGGACAATTATTAGTATATTGTAAAAAAATACTCGCCGAGGAGGAGGAAATGAGTTCAGTTTCACAACTACTTGGAGATGAAGCTAAAAACCTACTCGAACACAAGTGCATGGTATCGAAGGATTTACTGCACCTTCCGGGACCGGATTTCATAGAGCGTGTTATGGTCCACACGGACAGGTCGGCCAATGTACTGAGAAATATGCAGACCGTATTCAGCCACGGTCGTCTGGCAGGAACCGGGTATCTCTCTATACTGCCCGTTGACCAGGGTATCGAACATTCGGCCGGCAGCGCATTCGCACCGAATCCGATCTATTTTGATCCTGAAAACATCGTAAAGCTCGCGGTTGAGGGGGGATGCAATGCGGTCGCCTCGACACTGGGGGTGCTCGGTTCAGTGGCGCGGAAATACGCGTTTAAGATTCCGTTTATCGTGAAGATCAATCACAACGAGCTTCTGACCTATCCGAACAAGTTCGACCAGGTTCTCTTCGCGAGCGTGGACCAGGCATTCAACATGGGTGCTGTTGCCGTCGGCGCCACGGTCTACTTCGGCTCCGAGGAATCGAGCAGGCAGATCGTCGAGATCACCGAGGCGTTCGAGTATGCGCACAGTCTCGGAATGTTTACCGTTCTCTGGGCCTATTTGAGAAACAATGCTTTCAAGCACGAGGGGACGGATTATCACCTCGCTTCCGATCTTTCGAACCAGGCGAACCATCTCGGCGCCACCATCGAGGCCGATATCGTCAAGCAGAAACAGGCGGAGTGCAACGGGGGATTCAATGCCCTCAAGTTCGGCAAGACCCATAAGCTTATCTATTCCGATCTCACGTCCGACCATCCCATAGACCTGACACGTTACCAGGTCATGGGCTGTTACATGGGCAGGGCAGGTATGATCAATTCAGGCGGCGCTTCCGGAGAAAACGACTTCGCACAGGCGGTTCGGACGGCAGTTATCAACAAACGTGCCGGCGGCACGGGACTCATCTCAGGCAGGAAGGCTTTCCAGCGTCCCATGGAGGAGGGTGTCAAGCTCCTCAATACCATACAGGACGTGTATCTCGATAAAACGGTCACGGTTGCCTGAGCTTATCCGCATGAAGACGGCCGGCGATCCATGACCGCCGGCCGGTTTGACCGCGGGGACCTTCCATCTCGTCATTCATACCACACAGGTTGAAATTCACTGGACGCCATTCGCGCCCGCAGCCGCGCCCGCGAACGGGGCTGAATGATCGAGGCGTCATTACGGGTATAACGGTGAATGGGGTGGCGAATTCAAGCGGCCGATTATAACCGGTTCAGCCTGGGAGTAATCTCCTTCCCCATGACATAGGCGTTTTCGTGCTCCTGCGCGTAGTAATTCTCTATGAAGCCGATAATGGAAAAGGACCGGGACTGGTAGAAGGAGAGTGCTCTCATGTTCGAGGGACGAACTTCGAGGTAGCAGTATCCGGCTTTCTTCGACAGCGCATCATTCATGAGCATATTCATGAGCATGGTGCCGAAACCCCTGTGCTGAAAGCCGGGGTTGATGGCGATGCTGATGAGGTGGATGATTCTCGGATAGGTTTTTTGTATATGTAGAAAATTCGAGCTGTTTTTCAGGAGATGATAGCCGCCGTACCCGATGAGATCGCGATCTCTCAGCGTAATGATATAATTGTTCATATCCGAGAGTATCAGCCTGAAGAACTCCTCGGTCCAGGGGCGCTTGAAAACCGCCCTCTCGATGCGCATGACATCATCGAGGTCTCTCTCATTCATTTCCCGGCATATGAGGCAGCGGTCCATGAGGTTTCCTACTTCTCCAGGTACCCTGCAAGCACGTCGAGTTCACCCGGTTTGACGATGTGAAGCGTGTTCTCATGCATTGAAAGGAGGCCTGACTCGATGAGGCGTTTTAACTGGGTTTCGACCTCCTCCGCGGTCGATGAGGTCTGTTCCGCGATGTGCCTGACGGACTCACCGTAGAGGACGGTGTCCCTTTCTCCGGTTTTTGTTGATTTCCTGAAATCATTGAGAGCGCTGATAACGAGAGACTTGATGTCCCGTTTCGCGAGGTCGCGTATCTGGTTGTCCGCCTTTTCGAGGCGCAGACAGAGCTTTTCGATGATGTTCATCGCAATATTCGTGTTCTTGCTTATCATGCTCGTGAAACCCTGGCGGTTGAACATCAGGAGCTCGCATGTGTCTATCGCGGATGCGGTAGCCGTTCTCGGCGTCTGGGTAATGATGGCCATCTCACCGAAGAAGTCGCCCTTATTCAGAATCATGAGGATTTTCTCGATCTGGCCGACGCGTTTTGTTATCTTTACCCGGCCTTTCTGTATGATGCACATCGTTTCTCCCGGCTCACCTTCCTTGAATATGATCCGTCCCGGTTCAACAACCTGTCCGTATTTTTGAAAGAGCATGTCCCTGTCCATGTTCAGACTCCGTTTTCGAACGTGCGGTGGATGTCCCTGATATCCGTTACCTGCATTATACTGCTCCCGTGCGCCGGTGTTCAATAAGTTTGTTGATTTTTACCGGTGCGGATACTACCATACCGGATATGAGGCTGTTCGCGCTCGGGTTCATTTTCCTGTTTTCCTGTGCGTCCGTTTACGGCTGGACGGACGAGAGCTGCAGGAACGCTCTGGGACACGGTGAAACGACGGGGACCGTCCTCCCGGTGCAGCCCCTTGTCCGATTTTACAGGGATCGTATCTCCGTTCATGACGGGGGAAGGTGTATGTTTTATCCCACCTGCTCCGAATTTTTTTCCGAAGCCGCCCGTATGCACGGTCTTTTCTGGGCGGTGCTCATGACCGCGGACCGGATGCTTTACAGGGAGAACGCCCGGTCGACCGTACACTACGAGGAGGACCCGGGAACCGGAAGATACCGGGATCCCGTCAATCATAATTTTATCTTCAGACCGGTTGATTACTGCAGATGATACTCCGGAAGACAACTGCCCTCGCGCTCCTCTGCTTCCTCGTCCGGATAACGGCGTTGGGCCAGACCGACCCGTCATTCGCCCTCATTCTCTTCCGGTCCGGGAGGTTTGAAGCCGCTGCGGTCGAATTCGAACGTTTCGTTTATGTGAACCCGGACCACGGGTTCGCCGACCGCGCGCGGTATTACGGCGCGATGGCCGATGTACAATCGGGGAGATACAGGGAGGCGGTTTCCGGGCTCATGAAGCTCGAGACGCTTCTTTATGAAAGCGGTAATGATAAAGATTTACGGAGGATGTCCCTCTTTCAGATCGCAAACATCTTTTTCAGACAGAAGCATACGAATGATTTTCTCCTGGCCCGCGATCGTTTTTTCGCCGAATACCCCGAGCCCGGCCCCGTTCTCGGAGGATATATGGATGCGATGCGGACCGCTCTGCTCATAGAAGAATTCGACTGGGAGGGTGCTCTGCAGTTCATTGAAGACGCGCGGATGAATGACGGTTTCGTGCCGGAACTGGAGGTGCTGCTCATCCGGGCGTCGGAGACGAGTCAAAAACATCCGGCCGTTGCGGGGATCCTCTCGGTCGTCCCGGGAATGGGTCATATCTATGCGGGCAGGACCATGGACGGGATTCGGAGTTTTTTCATAAACGGCGGACTGGCCGGAGCGGCGGTTCTCTCGGTCGTACTCGGTATTCCCGTACTCGCGGCGCTCTTCATCGTGATCGGAGTGACGGCTTACGGGGCGAATATATACGGCGGCGTGAACGCGGCCCTGCAGCGCAACGCGGTTACCGCCGTCGAGATGCGAAACGCCATGCTCGATCTCATCCCCGCACCCCCGCTCGACGTCATAGGGGACCGAAGGGGATCCGCCGTCCAATGATAGGCCACGATGTCCTGACATACAGTGCCGCGCGTACATGCGGTCTTCGAGCACGGGTGCGCATCACGGATTTTACTAATAAAAACGCCGATACCGAGCCGCTCAATCCGGATTACGTTCCACAGATGAGAGAGGGCGGAAGACCGACCGTCGACTCCCGGAACGAACAGTACGATGAGAACGAGTATTACGGCGACTACGTGCGTTATAGCGCCCCGACGGGAGGCGAGGTTGATGCGCTGGAGGTCCTGGCGCTCTACTCGGCCGAGCCCGACTGGGGAATGGACTCAGGGTTATCCCTCTCGGCTTTTCAGGGGCTGACCGGAGGAAGCCAGGGATACAGGCACCTGGATTTCCATCTGTTTTCGATTAAAGCGGGATGTGTCGCGGAGCGGGCCCGCTACTATCACGGAGCGGCACAGCGGGTTAAAAGGGAAGGAGACGATTACTGGACCCTTCGGTTTGCGGCACGGGCCCTTCATTACATGGAGGACTGCTTGACTCCGGTTCATCAGAAGCCCTTTACGGAGGGATTTTTTTTGAGGAATCTCCCGTACCCCGGAACCCTGCAGACGGTCGTATCGAATTATCACCTGAACTACGAGCGTATGGTCGGCTGGGCTCTCTGGCACGGAGAGCAGCGGTTTATCGGGGCGATCGAGGAGGCGAAGCCGCTGGTCATTAATGATCTGGTCCGTGATCTGCGCCGGCAGTCCCTGAAGGCGCGCCGCCTCTTCTATCCCCTGTTCGGGGAGCTCGAGAAGATATGGCCCTCAGCTGAGTGCAGGCGGCCCTTCAAGATCGGTGCGGCCGAGGCCGCGGGTCTTGCGCTGTCCGAGCCCCTGGCCGGTCTCACCTGTTCCTGGCTTTCCCTCTCATCCGGTTTCGTAAAGGGGTATGTCGAGAAATACGTAATGCCTTCTTTCCGGGAAAAAGTGTGAACCTTGTAACGCTGTCCTTTTCAGATGATCCGGCGCTCGAAACGGCCCGGCATATATCGTCCATGAAAACCGAAAGAACGGTCGTGGTGGTGCCGACGCAGCGGTTCAAGACATTCCTCGGTTCCCGCCTCCTTTCAGAGCTGGGCGAGCGGGAAGCGTACGCACCCGCTCTTATGACCATGGAAACGCTCGTCCGGTCCCTATCCGCTTCAACCGGCCGAAAGCCCGCCGCCGGAATGGAAAAACTGTCCATGCTTCTGCGCGCGTGCAGAAAAATGGAAGGGCTCGATGTCCTTTTCCCGCATGACGCGCTGAACGCGTATTCCACGTTTGCAGGTATCGGTTTCGGCCTGCTCGGAGCATTCAGAGAGATCGCGGGGGAGGAGTGCGAGCTGACGGAAAAGAGGTCCGTTCGCGGAGGAAGTGCCGTACGGGAG